>Ga0208032_1000155_pt1 | contig 50496 bp, 52 predicted proteins | sample MalvirAntarct_66_FD_184254 | JGI IMG/M metagenome (GOLD analysis project Ga0208032, IMG submission 184254) | Marine viral communities from the Global Malaspina Expedition - Malaspina viral metaG Antarct_66 (SPAdes) (version 2) | ecosystem: Environmental > Aquatic > Marine > Oceanic | place: West... | reverse complement strand
TGGAGCGGGGGCTGTGCCTGCCTTTTAATCCCGAACTTTCCCTTCGGTTGATTGAGGCCGGTCACGATCAGAAAGACCCACGTGCAACGCTGCTGTTGGGGTGGCGATATTGGTTTGGCTATGGCGTGGAAACTGATATCGAACGGGCGAAAGACCTAATTGATGAGGCAATGCTGGCCTTCACGTCCTACCAAACCAGGGTGACTAAGGCTTGGACGGTGTTCCTGAACGGCCGCCAGGTACCGAATTATGTTCATGAGTGGGACGGTTGGTTTGTCCGGCAGGTCGACACAGAAGAGAAGAAAGTCCTGTTTGCATACCATTTGCTGGACGGGGCGTTGATCCTGCCAGACGGTCGCTTGCTGGGCTCCCGACCAGAGATTGCGTCAAAATGGTTTTCAGTGTTGGCGGTCAAAAATCCCGAAATTCAGTATCGATACGGGTTGTTGCAATACGCTGGGCGCTTTGGTGAAAAAGAGCAAGGGAAAGGTGACGCTACGATTCTGATGGCAGCGTACTGCCATCATCCGCAGGCTGTCATGGCCTTGGCTGAAATCAATCTTAAGAAGGGTCGAGATGGTGTCGCCGGTGGGTGGGAAAGCGCCTATACTTGGTACAGGGTCGCAGAGGCATTGGGGATCGATGTAAAGAGCCAGTTAAGAACAGCGAAAATGAATCTATCCCCTTTGGATCTGTACGGGAATGATCCTTATTTGAAAAACATGTTCGATCACAGAATGGAAAAATTGTCTAGCTGTTAAGAATAGTGCATGACCATCGTCCAACTCAACTGTGGTGGAAAGCCCCATGAAGCAGGCGGGCGACCCAGCGCCAGTCTGGCTGTTCAGGAGCCTCTGACCCGTAACCAACATTGCGCGACCAACTGTCCAGGGCACGAGTCAGGCCCCAAAAACCATTAAGATATTCTACTACATCTTGTTCTTCAAAATATCCGTTCTCATAAGCGTGCAATAGCTCAGCAATGAAGTTCGCAAGGTCGTGATGGGTCTGGACTGACTCTGTCAATCGTTTCAGTTTTTCCTTAATGAATTCTTCTTCGTCTGGTGTCATGATCTATTTCCTTATTTATCATGATTGTCATTTTTGATGGAAATTGAAGTTCCGTCATTCAGTCTTGTTCGTTTCCATCCAATACTTCCACGGATTTCCTCCGGCGTAGCCTTTCGGTAGCGTATTTCTGTTCCGGCTTCTCGGGCGGCGATCAGGCGGCGGTGGTCCAGGGTCGAGATTTTGCCGTCCTTCCAACAAAACGGTATATAGGCGAGGCCTGAATCTTGGAGTTCGCAACAGAGGTTTACTAGAAGAGACGTTCTAAATTGAGGGTGTCCACGCCTCATATATCAATGAATCAATGGTCCGCCCGGTACAGGCCAAGTTCTAAGTCGAGTGCATTTCCTAGCTGTGGTAGAAGGCAGAGTGCAGAAGATTTGCGATCAGGCTCCAGTTTGGCTGCTCGGGTGCGCCATCCGCGACTCCTGTATTTCGAAGCCAGCTATCCAACGCCCGTGTCAGGCCCCATAATCCACCTAAATACTCGGTGATTTCCTGCTCTTCAAAATAACCGTCTTCATAAGCCTCCAGGAGCTCTTCTATAAATTCAGCCAATTGATGATGATTGCTTACTGATAACTCCATAGAGTCTAATTTAGATTGTATTTTGTTTCTTTCTTCCGGTGTCATGACTTTCTATCTTTCAGTTATTTTCTTGGTTTCTTAATAGCAATACTCTCACCATCACTGAGAGTTGTCTTTTTTCTGCGTAGACCATTTCGAATCTCCTCCGGCGTAGCCTTTCGGTAGCGAATGTCTGTTCCGGCTTCTCGGGCGGCGATCAGGCGGCGGTGGTCCAGGGTCGAGATTTTGCCATCTCGCTCATATATCCGAATTGGTGGGATATCATCGGCCTTGCCAGCCGCAAAGTCGTCGCGTGTTTCTTCCAATGATTTCCCGTCCCGAGATCGCCTCGAAAATGTGTCTAAGTCATACTCTTGATTCAGCAACGCTGATTTTTTGAGTCCATCTTACGAAACTGTTGTGAAAACGCCATGGGTACACATACTATGGTTGTGGTGGTGCTTGAGGGGTGGATGTGATGAATATGCCGGGTTTAAATACATTTATCGCCTTGAGTGTTTTCATTCTAAGTGCGATCGCGACCCCGATCTTGGCGGATGAAATGCCGCGTCTTCCAGAACAGTCGGAACACACGAAAGACATTGCTGGTTCCATCGAAGATGTCATTGCGCTGCAAAAGGCCTATTGGGGGGATTGCGGTCCCTTACTCGACGCCGTCCCAGAAGACTCTATTTCTGTGACAATGGATCCCAAGAAGCGGCGGTTGGCGATAGAGTTGCTGGAGCGGGGGCTGTGCCTGCCTTTTAATCCCGAACTTTCCCTTCGGTTGATTGAGGCCGGTCACGATCAGAAAGACCCACGTGCAACGCTGCTGTTGGGGTGGCGATATTGGTTTGGCTATGGCGTTGACGCTGATATCGAACGAGCCAAAGACCTCATTGATGAGGCAATGCTGGCCTTCACGCCCTACCAAACCAGTGTGACCACGGCATGGACGCAGTTTCTGAACGGCCGCCAAGTACCAGACTATGTGCGCGAGTGGGATGGTTGGTTTGCCCGGCAGGTTGATACAGAAGAGAAGAAAGTCCTGTTTGCATACCATTTGCTGGACGGGGCTTTGATCCTGCCAGACGGTCGCTTGCTGGGGTCCCGACCAAAGATTGCGTCAAAATGGTTTTCAGTACTATCGGTCAAAAATTATGAGATACAGTATCGATATGGAATTTTGCTATACGCTGGGCGTTTTGGGGAAGAGGCGCGCAGGGATGCCGATTATATGCTTATGCGGCCAGCAAGATGCCACTTTCTGCCAGCAGTCATGACCATGGCTGAAATCAGTTTTAAAGAAGGCCTAGACGGCGTTCCTGGTGGATGGGAAAACGCTTATATTTGGTACAGGGTCGCAGAGGCATTGGGGATCGATGTAGAGAGCCAGTTAAGGACAGCGAAAATGAATCTATCCCCTTTGGATCTGTACGGGAATGACCTCCATCTAGAAAACAGAATTGATATTTGGATGGACAAAGGCTCTAGCTGTTGAACACTTTAGTGAATTAACCGGAAATTATCGCTGGTTTTACTGGTATCAACAATTTCATCATCTTTATGCACGAGCACCCAAAGTCCCTGTTTTGGGTATGAAAAATACTGTTTGCTGGTATCATGATTTCCCGATTCTGGCTGATGCCCGCTATTTCATCTTAGCTATTATAGAACGCAGCATGGAGCAGACGCGCGACCCATCGCCAGTCGGGCTGTTCGGGCGCACCTGAACCGTACCCAACGTTACGCGCCCAACTGTCTAAGGCGCGGGTCACTCCCTCCATTCCCTCCAGATAATCAATGACGCCCTGCTCTTCAAAAAGGCCGCGGTTATAAGCATCTAACAGCTTATTAATACAATCCGCCAAATCTTCATGTGAAGTAACCAACTCAGCATCCCTTGCGATTTTTTGATTAGGGGTCGCATCTGTGTTGCTCATAAGATGCTCCTTTCTATTAATAATCTAAAGGGTCGTTTGCCCTGATCCGAATATTCATACCGTGATTTTTTGTTCGTGTTTTCCAACGATTGTCCTCTACCTCCGCTGCAGTTGCCTTTCGGTATCGTAGGTCTTTTCCAGCTTCTCGGGCGGCGATGAGCCAGGGCCTTCATTTATGAAACCGCCAATTTATTCTAATGTGGAGAGAGGCGCGCTAGAATGAATTGCCCGAAGTCTCTATTTTGAATAAAATATATCTTCTTCAGGTTTTATCATTTCTCAATTTTTCGCAGTACCTATCGGCTCACCTCAACTGTGGTGAAATGCGGCTCTTAAGAGACGGGCCATCCAACGCCAATCGGGCTGCTCTGGAGCCCCAGGTCCGTAACCTACATTCCTAGCCCAGCTGTTCATCGCCGCCAATAGCGCGACCATCCCACCCAGATAGTCCGTTACGCTCTGCTCTTCAAAAAACCCTTCATCATAGGCTTCTAAAAGATCCGCAAGGAAGTCTGAGAGTTCCTCATGATTGGATACGGCTTCTTGCTGCTTTTGGAATTTGGAACTTAATGCCAAACGATCTTCTTCATTCATTTTTTGAACTCCGCTTGTTGCGTCGGTAGATGTAATTGTTGTTGATGATTTGCACAGATCGCCCGTCATCAAGTGTCGTATTTTTAGTTGGAAAGTCTTCTGATACTTCGCTGGGCGTAGCCTTTCGGTATCGAATGTCTGTTCCAGCTTCTCGGGCGGCGATCAGGCGGCGGTGGTCCAGGGTCGAGATTTTGCCATCTCGCTCATATATCCGTATTGGTGGGATATCATCCGCCTTTCCAGCCGCAAAGTCGTCGCGTGTTTCTTCTAATGATTTCCCATCCCGGAATCTCCTTGAAATTGTATCCTGCGTTGTTCGAATACGTTTGGGATCGACTTTGCCATTTTCCGGTAGGGAATCGTACTCTCTTTTTTCCATTGGATTTTCTGTTTTGGATACCGATGGGATCTGGGGTCTTGTCTTACCCTTAACGACCGGTTGAGTCTGATTTGGGCTCCCTGATTTCTGCCGCCCTTTTTTGTTACCGATACCACCAAAGCCCGCGCCTGCGGCGATTGCCATTTCGGTTGCTTTTCGGAAATCGCCGCTATTGTTTTCTGCTGCGAGGCCGAATTGTTGAAAAGCATTCAGGGCTGCTGCATCAGCATGCGCTTTCGTATCTGGGGGCGGTCTGTGATATATGGTGCCGTCCTGGTTGATCACATAGTTCCGCGCAATACCCGAACCGCTGTCGGGCGTTTGGTATTCGCCATTTGGCATGCGTAATTCATTGCGGATGTTCTCGGCTGCTCCAGGATCTGCCAGTGGCTTGAGATTGGAGATTTGATCCGCACCGATATTCTGTAATTTCAGAAACCAGTTTTTGTCTGAGTAGAAGTCATTCTGATAGGCATCTGCGATCTGTTTGACGGCATTAGGGTCTTCCAGATTTTCCAATATTTGTTCATACAGGCGCGTTCGATAGGCCTCGTCACTTTCGCCATCTTGCCTATGCACGCCGGATTGATCTGCTTTTGGCGGAGAGATTGATGTATCGTCAGGGTGTGGATTCGGGGTTCTACCCTGAGCCCCTTTGTCTGATCGGTCCTCCTGGTCGGATCGTTCGGGTAAATCACCTCCACCGCCTTCGGGTGCCCCGGTAGGCGTAGGTTGGTCGCCAGAATTGTGTCCAATGCCGGGCATGCTCCCCTCAGAAGCAGAGGGGTCGCTGGTGTTGATGACTGATCGGCCAAATCGATAAGGCCAGCGAGGAGCAAGAGAGACTCCTGTGCCCGGCTTGCCATTCGATGCGTCTGGCATGGGAACGGCTGTCGACGGGCCAGGATCAACGTACATACCAGGATCAATGTCGCGTGGGCTTCTAATCTCCTGATTGGAATCAGACCATGCCTTTCCATCGCGTGCATTCGGCTCATGCCGTCCGAAAATATGCTCCCAGTCCGGCGGCTGTCCAGGTCTGCGGCTTTGGGCGCCTGGATACTGTGGGGAGATGAGAAGATCTAAAATGCGATTGCCCGTTGGGCGCTTTTGCATGTGTTTCAGGCTGGATTGGGTATCAGGAACTTGAACCTTGGTGAGCAGATGCTCCAAGGATAATGCTGGCTCCTCATCCTGAATGGGGCGTCCGGTCGCGTCTGTTCGGGCCGGGTTTGGATAGGCGGTTTGCCAGAGTTTTTGGACTGTGTCTTTCAAGGTGGTTGCGGCGGGGCCTGTCTGCCAATAGTCGTCGCGCTGCATCAGTGATTTGATGTAGCCATCGACGCGGTCTCTCTCTGATCCACCTGAATCCGGGGCGTTTGACTGTGAGGTGATGGGCGTCTTCAACGCAGCCGCCGCCTTACGGCGAGCCTCAATCCGGGCGCGCATTTGGGCGTTCAATGTGAAGGGCTGCGGGAGATTATCTCTCTGTGCCCCACCTTGTTGGGAAGGTCCCCCATGCGCGCCGGTCGCGAGCGCGGTGCGGGCAGGCCCCATTCTGCTCGCGGCGTCTTCCAGCGACCGGCGCTGGTTAAAAAGCTGTGACCCAAGTGGTTCAAACGGGTCATATGGAAATCCAGTCATTGTGTTTGCCCCACTTTTGTTCTTTTGTTGGGGTTTATAAAACCGGACAGTGATGTCCGGTTCAACTGCGCCCCACCAAATGTGTTTCAACGCTGTATCCTAACTTCCAGGTTGTATAATTCTGCTATGCCTCAATGTGCCTGCTGCCAATCCTAACTTTTGATAAAGGTTGTCCCAGCAACATAACCCTTAATTGTTTCTCTTATAAAATAAGACTAAACTTAATGTCAACTATAAAAAGAACACATTAGGAAATTAATTGGATGCTGGCATTTAAAGCCTGTGGCGTTTCGTCAGGGGCTGCTTCCTTGTTATCCGTCCGGGAATGATTAGGTTTCGTTCAGACTAATTTTTCTCTGATGAAAGGGTTTCTATTATGCTGAAGGGTAAAGCGGCGTTTGTGACGGGGTCTACCAGTGGTATCGGCTTGGCAATGGCCAGGGCGTTGGCTCAGTCCGGGGCCAATGTGATGCTGAACGGGCTGGGCGACGCGGATGAGATCGAGAAGACCCGCGCTGACTTGGCGAAGGAAACAGGTCAGGAGATCGGCTATCACGGTGCCAATATGCTGAAGGAAGATGAAATCGTCGATGCCGTTGAACAGACGGTCAAAAAGTTTGGCAGCATCGATATCCTGGTCAACAATGCCGGTATCCAGCATGTCAGCAAGATTGAGGATTTCCCGACCGCGAAATGGGATGCGATCATTGCGATCAATCTGACATCGGCCTTTCATTCCACCAAGGCGGCCTTGCCGCATATGCGGAAATCCGGTTGGGGCCGCATTATCAACACGGCGTCGGCCCATGGTCTGGTCGCCAGTCCCTTCAAATCCGCCTATGTAGCGGCCAAGCATGGCATTGTAGGCTTTACCAAGGTAACCGCGCTGGAGACGGCGGGGGCAGGGATCACCTGCAACGCGATCAATCCGGGTTGGGTGCGCACAGAACTGGTTGAACGCCAGATCGAGGCTACGGCAAAAGACAAGGGCTGCACTGTTGAACAGGCGGCCGCGGATATGTTGGCGGAAAAACAGCCCTCCATGGATTTCGTGACGCCAGAGCAACTGGGCGGTGTGCTGGTTTTCCTGTGTTCCCCTTCCGCGGATCAGATCACCGGGATTTCCCTGTCGGTCGATGGCGGTTGGACGGCACGATAAGATAGTCTTTCCAGGGCCTTGAAAGGGTGTTTTCCCGAATTCTTCTCGGTTTGGTATAAAAAATTAAACGCTGTCCCTCGTTTGACGCATAAGACTGTTGACCAGATGGAATAGGACCGCTACCGTCCTTTCCCAGTGAGGCAAGTTGAACAGGGGGCACCGGGAGATCGGAACAATCCGACACGGGTGCTGGGATTTCAAAAGAAGGCTGTCGGGGCACCGGCAGCCTTCTTTTGTATTGGCTACTGCTGCCTGTATCAGGGGTGATATCTGAGCGATCAGCCTATGCTTTCCAGTCTTTGCTGAACGCATTACTGTGGCATGTAACAACAGTCCATCAATGGGGGAGGAATACGGATGAAACCGGATTTCCTGAAATTTGACACGTTGAGCCTGCATGCTGGGCAACAGCCCGACCCGGTGACCGGCGCGCGGGCGGTGCCGATCTATCAGACGACATCTTATGTCTTTGACAGCACCGATCATGCCGCAGCTTTGTTCAATCTGGAGCGCCCTGGGCACATTTATTCGCGCATATCCAATCCCACCGTTGCGGTGCTGGAGGAGCGAATCGCAGCCCTGGACGGTGGTGTTGGCGCGGTTGCAACGGCCAGCGGTCATGCGGCTCTGTTTCTGGCAATATCAACCCTGATGGGCCAGGGCGGTCACATCGTTGCATCGAAATCGCTGTATGGCGGATCGATCAACATGTTCCTGCACACATTGCCCCGGTTCGGGATCACGGCGACCCTTGTCGATCCGCGCAAGCCGGAGGAATTTGAAGCCGCAATCCGGCCTGAAACTCGGTTGGTTTTTGCAGAAATTCTGGGCAATCCCAATCTAGAGGTTCTGGATATTGAGGCCGTGGCCGATGTCGCCCATCGCCATGGCCTGCCACTGATGATCGATGGCACGTTCAACACGCCCTATCTGTGCCGTGCTATTGATCATGGTGCGGATATCATCATGCATTCGGCAACGAAATGGCTGGGGGGGCATGGTGTTGCCATGGGGGGTGCCCTGGTTGATGCCGGGCGCTTCGATTGGTTCGCCCAGGCGGAGAAATTTCCGACCCTGACCGAGCCTTACGCCGCCTATCACGGCATTGTCTTTGCGGAAGAATATGGCCCGGCTGGATTCATTACCCGCGCCAGGGCGGAAGGGTTGCGAGACTTCGGCGCGGTGTTGAGTCCCTCCAGTGCGTTCTATCTGTTGCAAGGGATTGAAACGCTGCCGTTGCGTATGGAGAAGCATGTCGCCAATGCTCGTATTGTGGCAGATTTCCTGGCTGAACATGAAGCGGTCGAATGGGTGAATTATCCAGGCCTGGAAAGCCATCCAGATCACAAGATCGCCCAGAAATATCTGCCAAAAGGGCCGGGCAGCATGCTGGCATTTGGTGTTAAGGGCGGTCGGGTTGCCGGTGCGAAATTCATAGAATCAGTGGAATTGTTCAGCCATCTGGCCAATGTTGGGGACGCCAAATCTTTGGTCCTCCATCCGGCATCGACAACGCATCAACAGATGACGAAGGAACAACTGGCCGCCGCTGGGATCGGGGATGATCTGATCCGCGTTTCTGTCGGCCTGGAAGACCCAAGCGATTTGCTGGCAGATCTTAAACAAGCCCTTCGGCGGGCCTATAAAGTCGCCGCTGCGGAATAAAGGGGGCACGCGTTATGATTATCGATATGGACCATGGTCCGGTTTTCGCCAATACCGGTGGGGCAACATTTGACCCATCCAAACCAACGGCCATTCTGGTCCATGGGGCCGGGGGGGATCATTCCATCTGGGGCGGCCAGAACCGATATCTGGCCCACCACGGCGCATCCGTTCTGGCAATTGATCTACCCGCCCACGGGCGCAGCGGTGGTAAGGCGATCGATAGCATCTCAGGCCTGGCCGACTTTCTGATCGCCTTTATCGCGGCGGCAAAGGTTGAAACCCCCATCCTGATTGGTCATTCCATGGGGGCATTGGCCTCGCTGGAAGCGGCCGCGCGCTTGGGCAAGGATTGTGCGGGTTTAGGGCTGTGCGGTGTTGCGGGGCAAATGCCGGTGCATCCTGACCTGTTGGGGGCGGCCCAGCGGAACGAATTAACCGCCGCCCAGTTTATCGCCAGTTGGGGCCATGGCAGCCGTGCGCATCGGGGGGGCAATCCCACCCATGGCGTATGGATGCTCAGCCAGGCGGTGACCCTGATTAATCGCACGGGTCCGGGCGTGCTGTATACCGATCTGAAGGCTTGTAATGAGTATAAGGGGGCGATGGATGCCGCCGCCAAAGTATCCTGCCCAACGCAGTTCTTGCTGGGTCAGAGTGATAAAATGACCCCCTTGAAGGCGGCCCAACCCCTGATTAATGCGGTTGCAGATGCTCAAGTGACGGTGCTGCCCGCGATTGGTCATATGATGACGGTAGAATCACCGACCGATAGCTGTTCGGCGCTGATGGCCTTGTTAGAACGGGTGCAGGCCGCATGACAGACAGCCTGCCCAGCCGTGCTGATTTCTCCACACTATTGGCGATTCCCACCCGGTGGATGGATCAGGACCCTTATGGTCATGTGAACAATGTCGAATATTATTCCTATTTCGATACGGTGGTGAATGACCATCTGATCCGCAAGGCTGGCCTGGATGTCGTCAACACGCCGGTCATCGGGCTGGTCGTTGAAAGTAAATGCCAGTTCATGAAGGAAATCTCCTTCCCCCAGACCGTTCATGCGGGCATGCGGGTGGTGAAACTGGGCAATTCCTCTGTCACCTATCAGATCGCCCTTTTCCGGGATGACGAAGACAGTCCCGCCGCCATCGGGCATTTCGTGCATGTCTATGTGGATCGCAAGACGCGGGCAACAGTGCGCGTGCCAGATCAGGTTCGCGACGCGTTGGTAGATTTTATCGCGTGATCAGTCTTCTGTGTCGCCCAGATAGGCGATCTTGATGACTTCCAATTCGTCGACACCATTGGGGGTCTGGACCTTCACGACATCGCCCTCATAGGCCTTCAGCAGGGCACGGGCGACGGGGGATATCCAACTGATTTCGCCCAGTTCCAGCCGCGCCTCATCAACGCCGACAATGCGTATTGTGATTTCCTCATCCCGCTGGTTCACATAGGTGACGGTGGCCCCAAAGAAGATCTGGTCGCGATTGGTCTGCAATCGCTGATCGACGACTTCGGCGATTTCCAGACGCTTGCCCAAAAACCGCAGCCGGCGATCAATTTCCCGCAGGCGCTTTTTGCCATAAATGTAATCGCCATTTTCCGAACGATCCCCATTGCCCGCCGCCCAGGAGACAATGTCGACAATCTTCGGGCGTTCATCGCGGATCAGGTGGCGCTGCTCCGCCTGCAGGCGCTTATGGCCTGCGGGTGTCATATAGTTCTTCGCACCACGCGGCAGGGCGGGGGCGTCGTCGGGCAGGTCCTCGTCGTCCTCGGACTCCGATTCCTTTGTGAAGGCTTTACTCATTGTGTCCCGTCATCAATCTGCCAGAACCAGCGTGTCCTTTTGACGCCAGCTGATCCAGCGCCGGTCGCCGGGCTTTGCCGGGGCGACCAGGGTCCGTTCGTGGTTGGGAAGGGTGACTGAAAGTGTCAGCCCTCCATCTGTCTTCACATGAACATGGTTCTCGTCCCCATGATACGCAACCTGTAAGACGGTTCCTTCCAGGGCGACACATTCCGTATCGGTTGGTTTGTCTGCGCTGACCGTGGTTTTTTCCGGACGTACAGCTATGCCAATCTCGCCGCTGGCCTCGCCTTCATGGGGCAGGCGCAGGTCACCGATCCCTTCCACAGAAACAGAAACCTCGCCGCCGCTACAGGACTTCACCTGGGCCTGGAACAGGTTCATTTTTCCGATAAAGTCTGCCACGAAACGGCTGGTCGGGTATTCGTACAGATCGCGCGGTGCAGCCAGTTGCCGGACGCAGCCGGATTCCATTACGGCAACCCGGTCGGCCATGCTCAGCGCCTCATCCTGATCATGGGTCACCATGACAAAGGTGATACCAACACTGGCCTGCAGGTTGCGCAGTTCCAGCTGCATGGCTTCGCGCAGTTTGGCGTCCAGGGCTGATAGCGGCTCGTCCAGCAATAGTACCTTTGGACGCTTCACCAGGGCACGGGCCAGGGCGACACGCTGACGCTGACCGCCGGAGAGTTGGTCTGGCATACGCGCACCATAGCCAGGCAATTGCACCAGACCCAGGGCTTCCTCCACCCGCCCGGCAATCTCTTTGCTGGCGACACCTTCCATTTTCAGGCCATAGGCGACATTGTCGGCAACAGACATATGTGGGAATACGGCATAGGACTGGAACACCATGTTAACCGGGCGCTTGTTCGGGGACACGCCTTCCATATCCTGCCCATCGACCAGCAATTGACCCTCGCTGGGCATTTCAAAGCCCGCAATCATGCGCAGCAGCGTGGTCTTGCCACAGCCGCTGGGACCCAGCAGGGCAAAGAATTCGCCCTCTTTGATGTCGATTGAAACATTATCGACGGCTATCACATCGGACCCAAATCTCTTGGTGATACCGTTAATGCCGATGATGGTTTTTCTGGTATCGGTCATTTCTTTTTGGCCCCTTTGTTCTGCAGCCACATGGCCGTTGCCGTCAAAAACACAGTGATCACAATCAAAACTGTAGAGGCCGCGTTGACCTCTGGTGTCACAGAGAAGCGCACCATGGAATAAACTTTCACCGGGAAGGTTACGGTCTCCGGTCCGGATGTGAAGAAGGTGATGACAAAGTCGTCCAGCGACAGGGTGAAGGCAAGCAAGGCGCCTGCCACCAATCCAGGCTTCATATGCGGAATGATGACATCGCGATAGACCTGCCAATCGCCAGCCCCCAGATCGCGGGCGGCTTCCTCCTCCTCCATATTGAACCCAGCCAGACGGGCGCGCACGATGACCGCGACGAAGGGGAAGGTGAAGCTGATATGGGCAATCGTGATATTGGCCAGGCTGAGCGGCCAGGGCAGATCATTGGGCCAGCCAATCCGCGCGAAAAACGCCAGCATCGCGACCCCCATGCAGATTTCGGGGATGACGATGGGCAGGGCCATGGCGCCTTCATACACCGGCTTGAAGCTGAAGCGAAACCGCCACAACAGGATCGCAACCATTGCGCCCAGGATCAGCGATATGATGGTGGACACAAATGCGATGGTCAGCGAATTCCCGAACGCGATCATCAAATCGTCATTTTGGAACAGCTTTTCATAATATTTCAGCGAGAAACCGTTCCAGACGATGTTGCGCCGACTGTTGTTGAAGCTGAATGCCATCAAGGTCAGCAGCGGCACATACAGGAAGATAAAGGTCAACGCCATGATCGTCAGCAACGGCCATTTGCGCAGATAGTCCAAAGGACCGGCGGGTTCTAACCCAAAGAGAGATTTCTTTGCCATCGTGTCAGATCCCATCCTTGCTGTTGCGCGCCAGGACCGCCCGTAAAGCCAAGGCCCCGAAGGTGATATACATCAACAGGAATGACAGGGCGGAGCCAAAGGGCCAGTCATTGGCAGATTTAAACTGCCGTTCGATGATATTGGCGATCATCGCACTGTCGGGCCCACCCAACAGATCTGGCGTCAGGAAGCTGCCAAGGGCCGGGATGAAGGTAATAATAATGCCGGAAATGATGCCGGGCAGGGCCAGCGGCACAACGACATTCCATATGGTGCGCAAATGCCCCGCCCCCAGGTCCAGACTGGCCTCCAGATAGGATCGGTCCAACCGCTCTAATGCGGCATACAGGGGCAGGATCATGAAGGGCAGATGCACATAAACCAGCCCCAGAATGACAGCCTTATCATTATACAACAGTTCCAAAGCCTGGAATTGTTCGCCCAGAACGGCTGCGCCAAGCCCACCCAGTCCGACCAGATCGAACATAAACCGGATTTTTTGATCGAACCATTCCAGTGTGAAATTCAGAAATCCCCGCTGACGCAAAACCGCGATCAAGGCGTAGGTCCGGATCAGCAAATTTGTCCAGAAGGGCAGCATGATCAACAGCAACAACAGGCCCTTATACCGGTTTGGAGCATAAACAATGCCCAGTGCGACCGGCAATCCGACGAACAGACAGATTATCGTCGCCAGACCTGCAACACCCAAAGACTTCCAGAAGATTTTTAAGATATCGGGGTTAAAAACACGTATGTAATTGTCCAAGGTCCAGGTGATGTCGATGCCGACAACCCCCTGCTTTTCGCCAAAGCTGAACACCCAAATCAAGGCTAAAGGAATAAGAAAAAATAAGACGAGCCAGAAAGTCGGCGGAATGCCAACAGCCCAGAAAACCTGCTTAAATTTGCGCCACGATTCCATGCCGGATGCCCCCCATCAGAAACCCTAATCCCGCCGCGCCAACCCAAATGGGACTCGGCGCGACGGGTAGGCACTTACTGCATGCGATCAGGCAGCCAGGAAACGGGTCCAGGCTTCGTCGCGAATGCGGGCGATTTCTTCACCGGGATAGCGTTGCCATTCACATTTGGCGAGAACTTCTTCCGGCGGGAAGACGGAGGGGTTCTTGTTGTAGCTGTCATTCAACAAGGCCCGAGCCGCCTGGTTTGGCGTTGCGTATTGAATATAGTCGGCGATCAGGGCCCCAACCTGTGGGTCCAGAATATAGTTGATAAATTTATGCGCATTCATCGGATGCGGCGCATCCTTTGGAATGCACAGGTTATCCGCCCAGATCAGGGAGCCTTCCTTGGGGATGACATAGTCGATGTCGTCATCTTCAAGCATGACCTGACCGATATCGCCGGACCATTCAATGGTGATGTCAACTTCACCCGACAACAGCAAATCCTGACCGTTATCTTCAGCGATGGTTTTGAAGGCGGATTTCTGTTTAATCAACAGATCGACGGCGGCATTGATCTTTTCCGATGTATCGGGGTTCATGCCGGTGCCCAGATACATCGATGCCATGCCGATCATGGCTGAGCTTTCCGACAGGATCGCAATACGCCCGGCATATTTGTCGCTTTCGAAAATATCGCCCCAGCTGGTGACGCCATCCGGGGTTTTGCTTTTCCGAACGCCCAGGCCCATCGTGCCCCACATATAATTCACAGAATGCTTATGACCGGGGTCATAGGCGGCATCCCGGAAGGCGGGCGCGATATTCTTTGAATTGGGCAGCAGCGCGTAATCCAGCGGCTCCAGCATGTCGGCCGCAATCATACGGGCAACATAGGTATCGGACGGCACAATCACGTCAAATCCCGGATTGCCTTCGCGCAGTTTGGCGAACAATTCATCATTATCCGCAAACAAGGACATATTGGCTTCAATGCCAGTCAGGTCATTAAAGTCGCTGAGCGTGGTTTCGCCGATATAGGTGTCCCAATTGTAGAAATTGACCTTTGGTTCTTCCCCATGCGCAGCGGCAAAGGCTTTTGGACCAAAGCTGATGCCAGCCCAGGCAGCACCTGCGCCGGCAATTGTTGATTGCAGCATGCTGCGACGGGTCAGGCCCTTACGTTTTTGATCTGTCATTCCCTGTTCTCCTTGTTTGATCGACTTTAACCCGAACAGTGACTGTTCTCAGCCTTATCTGTCGAGCTATTTGTGTCCCGCACTGCCATTTTCAGGCGACAATGTCTTCCTCCCCAAATCAGGACATTTTCCAATGCGGTCTGTCAATCTGGTTCACGCATTGTGGAATCTAAAGTTACAGAATTCCCAGGTCTTTTGCGGTTGCATCCAGGCATTGTCGCAAAACACCGACAAGTTCATCTATTTCAGCCGGCTGGATGATCAATGGCGGGGACAGGACCATCGTGTCCCCACAGGCGCGCATGATCGCATTGCGTTTGAAAAAATGATCACGACACATGGTGCCGACGCGTCCTGCAGGGGCAAACCCTTCACGGGTCTGTTTGTTCTTGGTCAATTCAATACCACCGATCAGACCGATACAGCGAACTTCACCTACCAGGGGGTGATCTTTAATTTCTTCCAGTTTTTTGGCCAGATACGGTCCGGTTTCCGTCTTCGTTTTCTGCACCAGGTTTTCACGCTCGATGATTTCTATGTTGCGCAGGGCCACTGCGGCGGCGACCGGATGGCCGGAATAGGTATAGCCGTGGTAGAATTCACCGCCATTGTCGATAATCATATTGGCGACGCGATCCGAAACCCCGGTTGCGGCGATGGGCAGATAGCCCGATGACAGGCCTTTCGCCATGGTGATCAGGTCCGGTTCGATGCCAAAGGTATTGGTGCCGAACCATTCCCCGGTACGACCAAAGCCACAGATCACCTCGTCGGCGATCAACAGAATGTCGTACTGTTTACAAATCCGATTGATTTCCGGCCAATAGGTTGATGGGGGAATGATCACCCCGCCTGCGCCCTGGATCGGTTCCCCGATAAAGGCGGCAACATTATCCGGCCCCAGTTCCAGGATTTTATCTTCCAGCGATTTTGCTGCAGCCAGACCAAATTCTTCACGCGTCATTTCCCCGCCCAGCTTATACCAGTAGGGTTGCATGACATGGTGAATTGTCGGGATCAGCTTGCCACCCTGTTTGTGCATCGGACCCATGCCGCCCAGACCGGCCCCGGCAACAGTGGATCCGTGATAGGCATTGTCGCGCGCAATTACAAAGCGCTTATCAGGCCGACCTGCGCATTGCCAGTAATGATGGACCATCCGCAATTGGGTATCGTTCGCTTCTGATCCGGAATTGGCAAAGGTTACATGATTGAAACCCTGTGGCAGGATCGACGCGACCTTGGTCGCCAATTCGATAGAAGGGGCATGGGCGGTTTTAAAGAATGTGTTGTAGAATGGCAGTTCCTTCATTTGGCGATAGGCGACATCGGCCAGTTCATCGCGCCCATAGCCAACATTCACGCACCACAGGCCCGCCATGCCGTCTAGAATCTTGTTGTTGCTGGAATCATAAAGATAGACGCCTTCCGCCCGCGAAATGATCCGCGATCCCCCTTCGGCCGCCAGGGATTTATGGTCGGTGAACGGGTGCAGATGATGGGCCGTATCCAGCCGAACCAATTCATCTACATCTAAATTACGTCTGATCTCAGTCATTTACAGGAATCCTTCTGAAGGCGGCGAGAGGCTTTGGTATGTGTTTCGACTCAAATTACCAAATGTGATCACATTTTGAAAGCATAGGATTGCCCACAGCCCACAACTTTTTGCGGACCCGCGTGACACTGCGGTAAAATGTTCCTTGTCCTGTGGCCTTGTTTCCAAGAAACTTTGTTGAAAGATATGAGAAAAATGCACAGGGAAACGCATCATGAGCCAATTGGACGAAATTTATCGCCGCAGTCTAGAGGAACCTGAAGCCTTCTGGGCGGAGGTTGCGTCGGACATTGATTGGATAAAGCCGTGGTCCAGTGTTCTGGATCGCAGCCGCGCACCGAATTTTTATCGATGGTTTGCGGGGGCCCAATGCAACACGTGTTACAATGCCGTGGATCGTCACGCCGATGGCGGGCGTGGGAATCAGGCGGCGATTATCTATGACAGTCCCATCACCGGCCGTAAGAAGACGGTTACCTATTCTGAATTAAAGGAACAGGTCGCGCGATGCGCCGGGGCTATGACCGCCTTGGGCGTCACAAAGGGCGACCGGGTCATCATCTATATGCCGATGATTGTTGAGGCCGTGGTGGCGATGCTGGCCTGCGCCCGGATTGGCGCGGTGCATTCGGTGGTATTTGGCGGGTTTGCGTCCAATGAGCTTGCGACCCGTATCAAGGATTGTCGCCCAAAGGCTATTCTGACCGCCAGTTGCGGCCTGGAGCCGGGTCGGATCGTGGCCTATCAGAAGCTGATTGAAGGGGCTTTGGCCCTGGCGCCCGATATTGTGGAATCAGTCCTGGTCTTTAGGCGGGAAGAGGCCCCCTGGGATCTGAAGAGCGGTCGCGATCATGACTGGGACGAAGCCCTTGCGGCGTCGACACCGGCAGACTGTGTGCCCGTTGAGGCAACCGATCCGCTGTATATTCTCTATACTTCCGGGACGACGGGTCAGCCCAAGGGGGTCGTGCGCGATAACGGTGGTCACATGGTCGCCCTGAAATGGTCGATGAAGGCCATTTATGGTGTTGATCCGGGGGAAGTGTTCTGGGCCGGGTCCGATGTCGGCTGGGTCGTGGGGCATTCCTATATTGTCTATGCACCGCTGTTGCATGGTTGCACCACGGTTCTGTTTGAAGGAAAGCCCGTGGGCACGCCCGATGCAGGAACCTTCTGGCGGGTGATTGCAGACCATGGGGTGACAACCTTTTTCACCGCCCCGACCGCCTTCCGTGCGATCAAGAAGGAAGATCCGAAAGGGGAATTGATCGGCAAGTATGACCTGTCCAAATTCCGCACATTGTTTTTGGCGGGGGAGCGGTGCGATACCGATACGCTGGCCTGGGCGCAGGAAAAACTGAAAGTGCCTGTGATTGACCATTGGTGGCAGACAGAAACAGGCTGGCCTGTTGCGGCAAACTGCATGGGTCTGACCCCGTTGCCGGTCAAGCCAGGATCGCCGACTCGCGCCGTGGCTGGTTATAATGTCCAGGTCATTGATGATACGCTGAAAGAACTTCCACGCGGAGAGATGGGGGCGATTTGCATCAAGCTGCCGCTGCCACCGGGCTGCCTGCCGACGCTGTGGAATGCGGATCAGCGCTATCTGGACAGTTATCTGGTTGATTACCCCGGATTCTATAAGACCGGCGATGCAGGATATATGGATGAGGACGGGTATCTGTACATCATGTCGCGCATTGATGATGTCATCAATGTCGCGGGGCACCGCCTGTCCACGGGGGCTATGGAGGAGATTTTATCCTGTCATCCAGACGTTGCCGAATGTGCCGTTATCGGTGCGGCTGATGCCCTGAAGGGTCAGTTGCCGGTTGGTTTCCTGGTTTTGAAATCCGGCGTGACCCGCAGCGAGGACGAGATCATCAAAGACGTCATTGCGATGGTTCGGGATCAGATCGGACCGGTTGCCGCCTTTAAGACGGCAACCGTTGTGAAGCGTCTGCCTAAGACCCGATCCGGCAAGATTTTGCGTCGATCCATGTCCTCTTTGGCCGATGGGCTGGAGACGAAAGCGCCCGCAACGATTGATGATCCGGCGATCCTGGATGAAATATCCGAAAGTCTCAGCAAGATCGGATATCCATCCAAAGGATAGGTCTGGTTATAGGGTGAGGCTATAGGGTGACATAACCGGCATACAGCAAGCCAACGCTGATCGACCCTACCATCGCGATGGTCAGATACAGCAGGAAGGTCTGGGTGTTGACCAGCGCCTTGACTGCAATCGCGGCGGGGATGCAGGTCACACCGCCTGCCACCATAAAGGCCAAGGCGGCGCCCGGTTGCAGCCCGATATCCATCAGGCCACGCACCAGCGGGATGGCAGCATAGCCATTCAGATAGGCAGGCACACCGACTGCGGCGGCGGCGGGCACGGACCAGGGGCCCAAGGTGGACAATTGCGCGGCAACTTGATCCAGCGGCACCCAGGATACCATCATCGCCTCCAGCAGGAAGGCGAGGCTGAGCCAACGGGTCAAGAACCAGCCCATGGTGCCAATCTCGCCCATAAAGGTCCCGCGGCGCTGCGACTCCTGCCAGAAGGCCCATACAGGTTTGGTTTCAGGCAGTTTTGATGGCCCACAGGAGGATGTGCCACATGCTGGCTTTGCCCGGGCCAGCAAGACATCTTTCAGATATCCAGCGCGCTGTAACAGCATCACCGCGCCCCCGCCCAACAGGCCGATGGCAATGGCTGAGATTGTCTTGGCGACGGCCATTTCCAATCCCAATACCCCCCAGGTCAGAACCATCATTTCGGGATCAATCACGGGGGAGGCGAGCCAGAACGCCATGACCGGGGCCAAAGGAACGCCTGCTGCCAACAGGGCCGCAATCAACGGCACAACGCCGCAGGAGCAGAAGGGCGATAGGGCACCAAAGACAGCGGCGGTCAGGACGGCTTTTTCCTGGCGGCCCGACAGAGCACGCGCAATCAACTGGTCCGCCCCACTGGCCTTGATATAGGCGGCGATCAAAACGCTGATGATGATGAATATCCCGGTTTGAACCAGGCTGCCCCCCATCGTTGCGGCAAAATCCAGAGCTTGGCCAGTCCCCGTAAGCAGCGCAGTTGTCAGCAACAGGACCAGGATGGTCCAAAGGACGCGGTCCTTAGGCAGGGATTTTAACCATGAAACGATATTACTAGAAATATCGAATTTAGGGGAAATCGGGTCCAGGCTTTGATCGACCATTTCTGATATCCTTTTCGAAGGTTAGGCGCTTAGCTTATGGGCGCGGTGTGGGACGGTTGGTGCGGTGCTACTGTCCGCACAGCATTCTTCTGTCAGGAAGGTCAACAGCCAATTCATGGTGCCATAGTCGGCACGACATGTATGGGTCGTCCCTTCGCGATGACGTGAAACCAGGCCGACCAATTCCAGATGCTTTAGGTGATGCGACAGGGTAGAGGCGGGGATAGACAGGCTGGCCTGAATTTCGCCGACACTTTTGCCAGCATCCCCGGCGCGAACCAATAGGCGGAACATCGCCAGGCGGGTCGGGTTTCCCAATGCCTCTAAACAGGCTGCTGTCTCATCAAGATCGCTCATGAGCGTACCCATACGATGAATTCAAGAAGGAGTCAACCATATTTCTAGAATTATCGAATTAATGAATCATACTTGCATTCCCATTCGTGCCGTCTTAGCTCAAAGGATGACTGTGCGATCTTTTGGGGACCAGGTATAACCATGGCGCAATTGCCGAATATTCCATCACCCTGTGTCGGTGTTTGCGTGATGCATCCGACCACCAGCCTGTGTCAGGGCTGCATGCGCACAATTGGGGAGATTGCGGAATGGTCCCGCGCCTCGAATGAGCGTCGCTATGAGATCGTTTTGGACTTGAAGCAGCGGCGCATCGCGTCTGGTCGTGTTTCGGAAAGTGATCTGCGCCCCCGGCGGCGTCGCGCGCCCCCGTCGAGCAGCACTGGATAGACCATCCATGGGCCTGCCTCTTCCTGTCACCACCAAGGATGCGCGCGCGCTTATCCTGAACTTGCAAGGTCTGGGGCAATCCCATCGCAGACGCTTGTCAGATGGGGACTTGATGGACCTGATCCGACAGATGGGATTTGTTCAGGTCGACAGCATCAATATGCTGGAGCGGGCGCATCAGATGATCCTGTCGTCGCGTGCGACGGGGTATCGACCCAAACAATTACAGCGTCTGTTGGAAAAACAGCGGGCTTTGTTTGAGAACTGGACCCATGATGCCGCAATTATCCCGTCTGACTTCTTTCCCTATTGGATGCAACGATTTGAGAATCGCCGTGCGGCTTTGGCGGATCGATACAGCCGTTGGCATGGCCCGGAATTCCTGAACGAGACGGAAAGTGTCATTGCCCATATCGAAGCGAATGGCCCAATTCTGTCGCGTGATCTGTCACCCGATGAACGCAAAGGTCCGGGTGCCTGGTGGAATTGGCATCCCTCAAAGACAGCCCTGGAGTATCTCTGGCGGACGGGGGCCTTGGCGGTGGCGAGACGGGAAGGATTTCAGAAGGTCTATGACCTGACCCACCGTGTCATTCCTGAACCACACCGGGAAACCCCGGCGGAGCATGCGGATCTGGTCGACTGGTCCTGTCGCAGTGCGCTGGAGAGGTTAGGGTTCGGGACACCCGGAGAGATCGCTGGTTTCTGGGATCATATCACGGCGGATGAGGCGAAGGCCTGGTGTGAGGCGAATCTGGGCAGGGCTGTTATTCAGGCCAGTGTGGATCAGACGACGGGACGACCCCGGTTGCTCTATGCCAGACCAGACTTGGAAGCTGCTTTGAACCAAGTTGAATCGCCGCCGCCGGGCCTGCGCATTCTAAACCCTTTTGATCCTGTCTTGCGGGATCGCAAACGGCTGCAGGGCCTGTTTGGATTTTCCTATCGCATCGAAGTTTTTGTGCCAGCCCCTCAGCGGACCTATGGCTATTATGTCTTTCCCATATTGGAAGGGGATCGCCTGATCGGCCGCATTGATATGAAGGCGGATCGACCCGCTGACTCCTTGCAAATCACAGCCGTCTGGCCGGAACCCGGGATCAGTTTTGGAAAGGGCCGCATGAGGCGCCTGGAAGGGGAATTGGACCGACAAAAAAACTTCGGTGGCCTGTCGACCCTTCGTTTCGAAGACGGCTGGCTGCGGGAACCAATTGTAGCTAATTGACGAGATCGTAAAGAAAGAGACCAACCTTTATAATCGCACCTAAGAACACCGTAATGAAGATAAAAGGGCTCCCTAAGGCCGCAGCTGAAAGATATGTTTTTGAATCTTCCAGATTCCCTTGGCGCTCTTCCCACCAGCCCAAGAGACTTAACCGCGCGACGTAAACGGCGGCGATGATAAAACAAAAATCTGAGAATGTGTTCAGGTAGATAATCAATCACAGCCTCATTCTAATTGATTGCATTATTCGATCGTAATTTTTAGCGTCTTATTCATTGCCAATGCCAATTGTGCCAGGGAAGCAACTGTTGCGCCTTGCTTGTTGACTGCCCCATTCGCCAAGTTCGAAATGAAGGACACGTCTAGACCGCTGTCTTCGGCCAGTGCCCGCATGGACCCCTTTCGGCCCATTTTGATTTGCTCCGTTTTGTAAGCGTAAAGCGCGTCCTGTACAGCATTGGTTACTTCAATTCGCGCGACGCCGCGTGCAGCCTGGCGCAGGGATTCCACAGAATTTAGGTCCAACCTGTCCAACGGTGCTAACGTGCGCGCGCGCGCATCTTCGGGCACACCGAACGCAGCAGTCGGGCCGACCCCCGTCGCATCTGCAAGTAACTGTGTCATCATCGCTTTATCCATAGTAAGCTGTCCTTATTAAAACGTAGAGTGAATAATATAAAGTTTGTTGTGTAATTATACAACAAAAATCTAAGATGCCGTGATGCAGGCCTCTCTGAGTCGTGCATGATAGCGGGCGTATATTCCAGACCAATCATGCCAGTTCTGTGTCTGAATCGCGAATATTTCCTGAGCTTCCAACAGGTCTGTTCTAAGGCCAATCCAAACAATCATCATGACATTGACCAAATCCATATAGACAACGAGGCTCGCCAGATCTGGAAACTCATCTTCATTGGGGGGACCTTGATTCAACACTGCCAAATAGGTATTGGGGTCCAGTATTTTTAGACTAACGCCATTTTCTTGGCAGGGACTATTGGGTAATATTCCTGCTTGAGGTAATTGCAGCCCATGCAGAATAGCCGCGCCTCTTGGGGGAGTATTGGGGTTATAGACAAATGGGATCGGGATTGCAGAGCGCAGCGTTTCAATGCGTCCATTCTGAACACCAAAGTCAAGTTTCAAGTTGGAATATTTTTGTTGGTACTCGTTAAACCTTTTGATATTCGCATGATGCATACGTCGCAATGCCATAATGTTCCGGCATATCTCGTTGCGCCTGAATTCCCCGATTGTATCCAACCGTCGATAATACGACTGGCTGGCATTCACTAAGGACATGTTCAAATCAAGTTGTAGCATGACAATTGCCCTGCGGCTGTGCAAAATGCGATTTAGACGAGTAAAAAGTATTTCCTGAAACTTGTCCAGAAAACTGAAAAAGTCATTGTCCTCGATGTCTCAGTTTTGAGGGAGATTATACCCGCCCACGCAGTTTTGGCGTTTTCACGGGGCGGACTTTCGCCACGCGGGTTTCGCGGTGGACAATATAGATCCCGCTGGCAATAACGATGGCAGCGCCAATGAAGACACGCAGTTCAGGGATTTCACCCCAGATCCAATAGGCCGTCAGGGTGGTCCAGAATATTGCCAGATAGTCCAATGGTGCCAGGATGGCGACCTCCGCATGGCGAAAAGAGAGTGTCATCATGAACTGAGCAGCAGCGCCAACCAGCCCGACGCTGATAAGTAGGGCCCAATCAAGGGAGGCTACAGGCATCACCCAGCCATCAATATAAACCCAGATGCTGCCAAATATGGTGCCGGCTGTGGTGAACCAAAATGTGATGCTGATTGTCTGTTCGGTTGCGGAGAGTTTACGGATCAGAATCATAGCAAGCGCCATGCAGGCGGCGGCGGCAAGGGCGGCCGTGGCGGCCCAATCGAATACGCCCCCGCTGGGGTTTACTACGATTAATACGCCACTGAATCCTATCAAAACGGCGGCCCAACGCCGAATGCCTACCCGTTCCTTCAACAGGGGGACTGATAGTGCGGTCATGATGATCGGCGCGGCAAAGAGAATTGCAACGGCATCGGCCAACCGCATCTGGCTATAGGCCCAGAAGCATAGGCTCATCGCACTCAAACCAATGACGGATCGCATAAGATGCACCATCGGCTGTGATGTTTTCAGGGCCGGCAATCCCCCCCTCATCGCGACCACGACCATGAGGACCGGCATTGCCAGGGCACAGCGGAAAAAGACGATTTGAGAGGTCGGGTATCCATCACCCAGCCATTTTACAGTCGTGTCCATAATGGCGAACAGGAATACGGCCAAGCACATCGATGCGATGCCCAGCCCCCGCTGGGGAATGTGAGGGACCGCAGCGTGTGAGGAGGTCACGACGTCGCGCCCAATTCCTTGGATCGACGGGTGGCGGCGGCAATGGCCTCAACCATCAATGGCCCCATACCATCTTCCTCACGCATCAGGACTTTCAATGCTTCCAGGGTTGTTCCGCCTGGACTGGTCACATTTTCTCGCAGGGTCGATGGGGGCGTATCGCCGCTGGCCAGGGCCAATTGTCCGGCACCAGCGACGGTGACCAGGGCCAATCGGGCAGACAGGTCTTCTGGTAAACCGGCGGCAATGCCCGCTTTCGCCATGCATTCCATCAACAGGAAGGTGTAGGCAGGCCCGCCGCCGCTCAGAGCGGTTACGGCATCGATCAGCGCTTCGTCCTGAACCGTTGCGGCCTCTCCCACCGCACGCAGCAGGGCTTCTGCCTGCGACGACTGGGCATCGCTGGCAATCGTATTCGGGCAGGCTACCGTGATGCCCTGACCGATGGCGGCGGGTGTGTTGGGCATGGCGCGAATGATTGCAGCCCGGTCGCCCAGATGCGTTTCAAAATAGGATATCGTCTTGCCCGCCGCGATCGACAGGAACAGACAATCGGGTCCGGCAAAGCGCCGATAATCCGCCAGCAATGCATCCATCTGCTGGGGTTTGACCGCCAAGACAATGACTTCAGGGTTCAGGTCGTCTGGGACATCACTGGCCCCGGCAACAACAGTGACGCCTGCGCGATTCTTAAAGGCGTCGCCGCCAACCGGATCCACAACAGTGACCCCCCCAGCCACAATCCCGGACTTCAACCATCCGTCCAGCATCGCGCCACCCATTTTCCCGCATCCAATGAGGAGTAGCGGTCTTGATAGTGTGTCGGTCATTTTGGTCCTCTTGTTTCCAGTGGATTTTGGCTTAACGGGTGCTCATGCGCGTGAACAGGCTTTCTGTGTCTTTTATCAACCGTCCCTGGCGTTCGGCCAGGTCCATAACGGCGGCAATATCAGAGGCCGAGAAATTCACCTGCTCAGTTACTTTCATCAGCACGGAGGATTCATTGGGATGGAAGTTGTCGTCAACGAAGGCCATGGTCGCCAGGGTGAGGATTAAGACGACCTGAGAATGCGCATCGTCAAAGACAGAAACATCAATTTCGCCGAAGACGTCTTGAGTCGGTGTCGAAATATTCGTGCCCAATTCAGCATGCAGCATGCCAAATAAGGCATCTTCTTCGATGACAACTTTTGAATCAGCGATCATCATCCGTTTGGCCAGCGCCAACAGGACGGTCTTTTGTCTCAAGCTCAGTTTATCAAAAACAATCATGGTCGACCCTCTATGCAGTCGGGCCGTCTTGGCATGTCAGGCCCACGCTAAAGGGTATTCGCCACAGCACTTAAGGGATGTCAAACCTGATCACAGGAAAACATTTCTTCCAGGACGGAATATCCCATGATGGTGATGGGTATGATCCCGCGTTATGCCTCCCCCTGACAATCCAGCAAGGCCGCCTGCACGGCTTCTTCTGGTTTGTATCCACCCCACAGCAGGAATTGAAACGCTGGATAAAAGCGCTCGCACTCTGCTAAGGCGATGTCCATTAAATCTTCCAATTGCTCGACCGAAAAACCGCCCATGCCGCGCGTCGGGATGGTATGGCGATAGGTGGGAGATCCGCTTTCTGAACACAGATCGAAATGACCCATCCACATTTTTTCATTGATCAAGGCCAACAGTTCGACCACGCCCTTGCGACGGTCCCCCGGGATCTTCAAATCAAAGGTGCAGGTGTAGTAAAAGGCGTGCATGTCTTCGCGCCAAACGAACAGCATGCGGTAATCGCACCAGCCACCGGTCGTCTCAACGATCAATTCTTCATCGTCTGAACGTTCAAATGGCCATTCGTTGGCTTGAAACATTGCTTCAAGGATATCGAGCGGGTTGGCGAGCTGACTGGAATGATCGACCTGCAAGCTGGTCATGGGTTCTCTCCCCTTCGAAGGCCCGGCGGGGGCGGGTGCCGATCTTGCACCGTATGCATGGGCATAACGATCAAAACCGGACGGATTCACCATCCACCGTGCCGCGATCCACGCATCTCTCCACCTCTCTCCAGAGTGTTCCAGGCATCGCATCTATATATAGATATGTATGCGATATCTGGTGAGATCAACGCTTCACCACACAAGACCTAGATTGCCATAGGGGGTTTCGCGGCGCAAAGACTTTTTAAAAGAAAGTTTTGTGGCGCTTGATCAGGCTTATGGGGCGACTCGCGGGTTTGGGAAAGTCTTGTAACCTCTGTTCCGCTTTTTTCCTGTCGATACATGCTTTTAGAATTCGGATCAGTAGGCTAGCGTTCCAGGATAAAATTGTTGCATGGGAGAAAATGAAAACAATGGAACATGACCACAGAGTGCTGATCACCAATGACAAGCCCGAGGCTCTGGCGCCCCTTTTCAAAGAGCGGTTCCCGGATTTAACAATACGATTCCTCAGCGATGCAGATACGCTGGACGCAACTCTGGCAGAATTCAACCCGACGGTGATTTTTGCCTATCCAGGGGAACCGGTTCCAAAATCCAAGTTTCCGGTCATGATCAATCATCCTTCCGTGCAATGGATTTCCAACAGTGGTGCCGGTGTTGAACATATGGGGCAATGGAACTCCAAAGAGAAAATTGTCACCAACGCATCGGGCGTGAATGCACCATTCTTGGCGCAATATGCCATTGCGGCCCATATGTCGGCGAATATCGGCATGCCCCTTTATGCGCGGCAACAGCGCCAGAAGCTGTGGCGCATGGAAGAATGGCAACCGTTTGATGACCGGCGATTCTGTATCATCGGGCTGGGCAATATCGGACAGGCCGTTGCCGGGTATGCAAAAGCGCTGAATCTGCGCGTTGTCGGTACCCGCGGCATCGCCCGCCCAACACCCAATGTTGATGAGGTGTATGATTCAGACAATATCATGCGGGCATTGACGGGGGCTGAATTCGTGTCGGTCCATACGGCGCTGACACCGGAAACCAAAGGCATGATCAGCGACGATGCCTTCGCGGCGATGGCAGATGGGGCGATCTTCCTGAATGCCTCACGCGGTGCAGTGGTGGATGAAGACGCCCTGTTGCGGGCGCTGGACAGTGGAAAGGTGAAAACCGCCATTCTGGATGTGTTCCAGCAGGAACCCCTGCCCAAGGATCATCCCTTATGGGAGCATGAAAGTGTGATTGTAACGCCGCATATGGCCGATTCGGTCAAAGACTGGCACGTCAACAATGCGCGCGCCTTTTGCGACAATCTGGATCGGTGGTTGGCCGGTGACCAACTGCAAAACATCGTCGATCCGAAGAAAGGATACTGATCAGACCGGCGCGGGGAAAACGGGTTCCTCATCGCCCGCTTGCCAGGCGGGGTACTTTGCCATGATCCCCTCAAACAAGGGGGAGGCAAGGTGACCCGCCAGCCAGCGTTGCAGATGCGCCAAGGACTGCGTATCAAACCAGTCCCGGTCGGTATTGGCGAATTGACGGATGAAGGGGAACAGGGCCGCATCCGCCAGGCTGATTCTGTCACCAAAGAGCTGATCCGTCTGCGCCAATAGGTCATTCAGTTCGGTCAGGATATCGAATCCCGCCTGTCGGTGTTCGGTCGAATCGGTCACGTCCTCGTATCGGTGCGGATACTTGTATCGATCCAGGTGATATTTGAAGGGGCCATCGTTCTGGGCGATTATGTCCCGCATTGAGGCCATATCCCCCTGTGGCGGGGATAGCCATTGATCGGGGTCGTTCTGGTTCAGCGCCCACAGCATGATGTCCAGGCTTTCTTCCAACACATCCCCCTGGGGCAGTTGCAGCACTGGGACCGTTGCCTTGGGGGAAATCTCAATCATCTCCGCGGGCTTGTCGCGCAGCACGACTTCGCGCAAGGCACAGGGCTGGCGACTGATGCTGAGCGCAAGGCGCGCCCGCATGGCATAGGGGCAGCGCCGGAAGCTGTAGAGGACAGGCAGAGTATCAGGCATGGCTTTTCTTGGCGGCTGGTTTGGTGCCAGGCGCGCGGGACTGATCGCCAATATGCATTCTGCCCTTTGCCTGGGCCAGTTCGATCTGGCGCTGTCTCTCCCGAAAGCGTTCTTTGCGATCCTCGTCATGGGCGTCATAACAGGCGGGGCAACTGACGCCGATCACATATTTCCAGGACTGAATCGCGACTGAATCGACGGGTTGGCGACAGGCATGGCAAACCTGATAACTGCCCAATTCCAGATTATGTTTTACCGACACACGCTGGTCGAATACGAAACATTCTCCCTGCCACAGGGAGTCTTCAGCAGGCACAGTCTCCAGATATTTCAGAATGCCGCCTTTCAGGTGAAAGACGTCGGAGATCCCCTGTTGTTTGACAAAGGCAGTTGCCTTTTCACACCGAATGCCCCCGGTACAGAACATCGCCACCTTTTTGCCCGCCAGGGCGTCTGGTGTCAGGTCTGGTTGTGACGCGAACCAGGTCGGGAAATCACGGAATGTCTCCGTCTTTGGATCAATTGCGCCCTGGAACGTGCCGATTCCAACTTCGTAATCATTGCGGGTATCGATGACGATGACATCGGGATCACTGATCAGCGCATTCCAATCTTCGGGCGCGACATAGGTACCAACCGTCTGCGTCGGGTCGATGCCCGGCACACCCATGGTGACGATTTCCTTCTTCAGCTTCACCTTCATACGATAGAATGGGGTTTCCACGGCGTGCGATTCTTTGTGCTCCAGATCGGTGCAGTTCAGCAATTCCCGAATGCTGTTCAGGGCGGCATCGATACCTGCACGGCTGCCCGCGATGGTTCCATTGATCCCTTCTGGCGCCAGTAGCAAGGTGCCGCAGACATCCACCGATTGGCAGGCCTGAAGAATGGGCTGGCGCAGCGCGTCAAAGTTCGGTAAGGCCATGAACTTATACAACGCCGCCACGATGATGGGGGTTGTGTCTATTTGGGTACGGGACTCGGTGACAGGGGTCACGACGCATTAACTCCGAAATTAGCTAATATTATTCTGCATTGCGACGTGCTGTACCATGCCCTGGCGATAATTTCGAGAGTCAAGCGCCCCTTGGGCCCTATTCAAATCACCGCATGACAAACGGGTTGGACATGGGCGCGTCGGAGATGTTGATCCAGGTTGTACGCGTACGGGTATAATCCAGGATGGACTCCCTACCGGCCTCTCGACCATAGCCGGATTGGTTGAAGCCGCCAAACGGTGCGATGGGGGATATGGCGCGGTAGGTGTTGACCCAGCAGATCCCGGCCCGCAGGCGCGATGACACCCGGTGCGCGCGGGCCAGGGAATGCGTGAAAATACCAGACCCCAGGCCATAATCACTATCGTTTGCCAAGGCGATGGCCTCTTCTTCCGTATCGAAGGGGATCAGGGTCATGACAGGCCCGAACATTTCCACCGTCAGGGTTTCCAGGTCGGGCTGGTCATGGGTGACCAGTGTGGGCATAAAATAATTGCCGTCGGTCCCGGCCTTGCGCATGCCGCCAAACCGAATTTTCCCTCCCTGGTCCGTGACCTTTTGAAGGGTTTCCTCAATGCGGGTGATCTGGGTCGTGGTGCATAAGGGGCCAATATGTGTCTTGGGGTCCTGCGGGTCGCCCACAATCAGGTCCTGGCACTTCTGCTGCACCAGGGCAGCGACTTTTTCATAGAGCGAGCGGTGAACATAGCCCCGTGATCCGGCCACACAGGATTGTCCTGAGGCCCCGAAATTGCCTGCGATTAAGCCATTGGCGGCGCTGTCGGGGTCTGCATCTTCAAAGACCAGGATAGGGGATTTCCCGCCCAGTTCCAGGGTTGTGACCGCGAAATTCTCTGCGGAATTGCGCACCACATGGCGCGCGGTTTCAGGGCCGCCAGTAAAGGCGATGCGGTCCACCTTTGGATGCCGGGTCAAGGGGATGGCACAACCTTGTGCATCCCCGGTGACGACGGAAACGACCCCTGCGGGGAAGCCTGCCTGTTCGATCAATTTGGCAAAATGCAGCATGGGGGCTGGGGCGATTTCTGATGCCTTCAACACGATGGCACACCCTGCCGCCAAAGCGGGGCCCAGCTTTGTTGCCGTCAGGAACATCTGCGCATTCCAGGGGACGATGGCCGCGACGACGCCGATGGGCGCGCGCTGGGTATAGACATGCATATCTGGCTTATCGATGGGCAGAACCGCGCCTTCGATCTTGTTGGCCAGGCCTGCAAAGTAGCGGTAGTAATCGGCGACATAGCGGGTCTGCCCGACGGTTTCCGTCGCCAGCTTCCCGCTGTCGGTGGTCTCCAACCGGCCCAGCTCTTCCGCGTTTTCTTCAATCAAGGTCGCCAGACGGTACAGCAGCTTGCCCCGCTGGGTCTGGGTCATGTCCCGCCAGGCGGGATCATCCAGAACCCGGACTGCGGCGGCGATGGCGCGATCGATATCCTGCGGCGCGGCGCAGGCGAAGGTGGACCAGACCTGCCCCGTTGCAGGGTTGTGGCTGTCCATCACTTGCCCGGATGCGCCCTCGCACCAGGTGCCGTCGATGAACATTTGAAAGTGGGGGAGGTTGGTCATGGCAATTCCTTTAGCTGAAGGCGGGCATTACTTCATCAATGAAACGGGACAGGGAGGCGCGTTTCCGCTCTGTCGTCATGCCGCTGTCGATCCAGAAGGAGAATTCGTCATAGCCCAGATCCTCGATGCGTTTCAGGCGATCAATCACCTCCTGTGCCGTTCCCATGGTCAGGTCGCGACGCATATTTTCCGGGGCCATCATGGCATTGCCCGCAATTTCTGACTCGTCCAGCGTTTCGATCAAGCCTTGGGAGACCGGCTTTTTATTCTGGAACCAGGCCCCAAAATAGCAATAGAAACGGCTGAAGATATTGGCGGCCTCTTGGGCGTCGTCTTCATCCGCCGCAACATAGGTATGGTGCAGCAACATGACCTTGGGTCTGGGACCGGAATGGGTGGCACAGGCAGCATTGAAGCGCTGCATCAGGCTTTCGATTTCCTCTGACCCCTGCCACAGCGGCGTGACCTGAACATTAAAGCCATTATGCACGGCGAATTCATGGCTGTTAGGATCGCGGGCCGCAACCCAGATGGGCGGTCCCTTTGGCTGTAAAGGTTTGGGTGAAGCGGTCGTACTGGGGAATTGAAAAAACTCCCCCTCATGGGCGCAATCCCCGGCCCATAGTTTCGGCAGCAGGGGGGCGATTTCCCTGAGTCGCTGGCCCGCCTGCCAGGCATCCAGGCCAGGATGCAGGCGTTCATATTCATAACTATAGGCCCCGCGCGCGATCCCCAGCTCCAGGCGTCCACCGGTGACCAGATCGGTCATCGCGGCCTCTCCCGCCAGTTTGATCGGGTGCCAGAATGGCGCCACAACGGTGCCGGTTCCAAGGCGCAGGTTTTTCGTGTGGCGCGCGACATCGGTCAGCGTGATGAAGGGGTTGGGGGCAATGGTGAATTCCATCCCGTGATGCTCCCCGGTCCAGATCGCGCGCATCCCGCCGTCATCGGCCATCTGGCATAAATCCAGGAATTCCTGATACAGAACATCATGGGGTTGGTCTGCGGTCAGCCGTTCCATATGGGCAAATAATGAAAATTCCATACTCAACTTCCTTTTTGAACGGGATGGACGGGATGCAGGTCGCCATATTCATCATCCCCGACATACAGCCCGAATTGCTGGTTCTGACTTTCCAGAATGTATCTCTCGATGATGGTCCGCTCTGCCATGGGGCCGGTCAGCGCCTGTGGTACGCTGCCCAAAGGCAGGAATCTGCCCAGATTGGCGACTTCTACAGAAGGGGCGGTGCCACGATAGAAGGTGTAGCTGCGATCCGCTTTGGTATCGGTATAGATTGAATAGACAGCACCGATTTCGATGCCTGTTCCATCAAGCGCATGGGTCAGGGTATCCAGGGCACTTGTGCGGGCGGGCACCCGGAAATGGGGTAAACGCAGCCCGGTTTCTGTGGGGGTCAGCAGAAGCTGGTCCCCGTAAGAAATGATACCACCGACAAAGCGTTTCTCCATTTCCGTTGCGACGCCGGTTTGGGCCTTGTGCTCCAGGCTGCGGCTGAAATATCCACCACTGGCATAGCCCAGTCCCGGCTTGTCATTGCTATCGAAATCCAGAACCTCCCCGATCAGAATATCGTGGTCGCCCGCCTCCACGCGATTATGGACGCGGCAGGAAAACTGTGCGGTTGCACCCTCAATCAACGGGCTGCCCCATGCGTCTTGCGCCCAATTCACCTGGCCAAAGCGATCTTCTGTGCGACTGGCAAACAGGGTGGAAATTGCGGCTTGATCATCGGCCAGTATGTTCACGGCAAATCGGGTGCAGGTGTGAAACAGGTCATAGCTGCTCAAACGCTTTGCAGGACACACCAGCAACAAGGGTGGATCCAGGGAGACCGAGGTGAAGGAATTTGCCGTGAAGCCGACGGGAACGCTGTCGGGGCTCATCGCTGTGACAACGGTGACGCCTGTCATATAGCTGCCAAAGGCAGTGCGCAGGGAAATCGGGTCCAGGGTCATGGTCACGCATCCCCTCCGGCCATTGCGAAATACTCTGCCAGGATTTTTGCGATCATCGCGGCATGGGTCATCGGGGCCATATGGGCAGCCCCGCTAATGATATGGGCGCGACCATTTGGGATGATCCGGGCCAGAGCCTCAGACATTGCCGGGGTGGAATTCGGGTCACCGGATGCGGTCAACAGCAGCGCTGGACAGGCAATCTGCTCCAAAGCCGTATCATCTGGCCCATCCGAAAAGGCAAAGGCATGATAGGCCGCCGCATATCCAGGCAGGGACCCATGGATTAGCCAGTCCCGGCAGGCATCATTTGCGGCTTGATTGGCCGGGGCTGGTGGATTGCCGAACCAGCGTGTCAGCGTCGGCTGTGGGTCCGCATCCTGACCGGACTGTGCCTGGGCCAGGGATGTCGCGCGGGCGCGGACCGCCTGCGCAGAAGCCGGACTGCGTCGATAGATGCTGTTCAGGGCTGCGACTGCCTTTACAGCTTCGGGATACCGCGTAGCCAGGTCCAGCGATATCAGTGCCCCCAAGGAATGCCCTGCAACACAAACGGGCCCAGGAAGCTCCTGCAGGCTGGAAGCGATTTGATCGGTATAGTCTGAAACTGTTGGATCAGCCTTATCGATCATAGGGCTGTCGCCATGTCCCGGTAAATCCAGGGCATAGACAGTGTGTTGTGTTGCCAGGCCCGGCAGAATACCGCCCCAGCTTTCGGCGCGCAGGCCAACCCCGTGGATCAGGATAACGGCAGGTCCCGATCCGCGCTGGTGCCAGGCCAGGCCAGTGGCGCTATTTGACCGCGGCAGGGTTGTCCAGGTCATGTCCCAGATCCTTTAAGTCCTGATAGCGATCCCCAATGCGATGATGGGGCCGTCCCCCGCTGGCACCGCCCAGCACGACGACAATCTCATCGGCACGGGGCGCATCGGGAATGGCGAATTGGATTGTCAGATAATGGGACCGGCGGCCCGCATCATTCTTGTCCATCAAGGGCACACTGATTGGGGCATTCGCACCGCCGCGCGTATTGGTGAAGGACAGGTAGGATTTCGCCCCGACCGCCTCTCGGTAATGATTGCCAAATCGCAATGTGTGGATAAGGCCCGATGCGTGTTCGATCTCTCCATCCAGCCCCACGACGGCGGCCTTGCCATAGGCTTCAACAGCGTCGCCGCCGCCTGCCATGGCCAGAATGCGTTCGGTCAGCATGGTCCCCAGGATCGGCCCATAGGCCTGTATTTCCGGTTTCAGGTCCTCAACATATCGACCAGCCCAGGGGTTGCGCACAACGGCTGCAACCGCATACAGCCGCCAGGGCGTCTCGGTGGCCTTGAACCCTTCGATCAGTGTTTCTTCCTCGAAGGTCACTATTTTGCGAATTTCCGGCTTCATTCTGTCTATCCCTTTATTGTTATCGGCGAGTGTCCGACCCTGGGCTGAATTTGACAAATGATGCTTTTGACGTCATAGACATTAGTATCATTAATGGTTAGGTTTATGCTGATGGCACGCGCATTGCCGCCTGTGGCTTGGTTCAGGGCTTTTGAAAGTGCCGCCCGCCATTTGAGCTTCACGGCGGCTGCGGAGGAATTGGGGCTGACCCAATCGGCCATCAGTCAGAATGTGCGGTCTTTGGAAGTTCGGTTCTCCACAATCCTGTTTGAACGCAAACCCCGTGGATTGGCGCTGACCGATGCCGGGCGCAGGCTGTTGCCCGATGTGACGGCCGCCATGGGCAGCCTGAGCAATGCCGCGGGTATATTTGAGGGCGCATCGGAGTCCGGTCTGTTGACTGTCGCGGCCAGTGTCAGCTTCGCGCAATGGTATTTCGTGCCCGGACTGGCGCGCCTAATGGACCCCAATCCTACCCTGTCCCTGCGTGTGATCACTACCGTGTGGCCTGATGAGTTCAGTCGGTCTTCAGCGGATGTGGAAGTGCGTTTTGGAACCGAGTCCCATATGGGGAAGGGGGCTGAACGGTTGGGACCGGATGAATTGATCGTTGTCGCTGCGCCGCATCTGGTCGCCCGCACGGGCCGTCCTGTTATGTCCACAGAGGCGTTGCGCCAGCAGCGATTGATACAGGCTGTTGGGACCAGCGATAACTGGAAGCGCTGGGCCCAGCATTGTCGTATATCCACCCTGCCGGAGCCGGATTTGATGGCCGATTCCCACGGTCTGGTTATTGATTTTGCCCGTGCTGGCCTGGGTGTTGGCGTGACCAGCGCGCTGTTGGCTGCCCCCAGCCTGGCCGCCGGGGATTTGGTGCAGGCCCACGCGATGACGGCCCCCACCAAAGACGGTTATTTTCTGGCAATAAATCCACGGGCCAATCCGTCAGATGTTGACCTGTTCACAACCTGGTTGCAGTTGGAAACGAGCCGTGCAACGGCAATGGCTGACGCAAAAAGACAGCATTTCGGATCATAAACCAGGCTTTCCCGTTTGATCCAGATATCGATCGCGTTACTGTGCGGGAGGGGATTTTTCGTGATATGTCTTGTGCAATAAGCTGCTTTGGGAATTGGAAATTCTTTGTCCGATAGAAAAAATGCAAAAATTCTGATCGTGGGTGCGGGAATCGCGGGGCTTACCGCTGCGATCATTTTGGGGAAATCTGGAATCGCCGTGACGGTGGTAGAGCGTGATGCGGAAATGCGTGGCGGTGGATTTCTGGTATCCTTGTCCGATGCCGCCTATCAGGTCGCCCAAGAGCTGGGCATTCTGACACCGCTTCAGCAAATGGTGCACCGGATCGAACGGTCCAGTTATCATGATCGAACCGGTACGCGGTTATTGGCATTGGAATATGATAGGCTTTTCGGGCAGGTCGCGGTCATTCAGCCCATGCGCAATGATGTCGCGCAGTGCCTGTCAGATATAGCGACGGCCCATGCTGACATCCAATTGAACGCATCTATTGTGGCCCTGTCTCAAGACGGCGAGGGGGTTGATGTCACTTTCAGCGATGGCCGTCAGGATCGCTTTACGGCGGTCATCGGTGCGGATGGGGTGCACTCCATTACACGCAAACTGGCCTTTGCGCCTTCGGATATTCGCAATCACGATCTGGGTCTGTTCTGCGCTGCCTATCGCTGTGACAATCGTCTGAATCTAAATAGAGAATTCCGCACATATATGGAGCGCCACCGGTATATGGCGACGTTTTCCACCGCACCAGATCAGATCGGATGTGTCTTCGTTTGGGCGGAAAGGGCTCAGGCCCCGCCTGCCGACGGGCCGGGCCGGGCATCTCTGTTAAAAAATGCGTTCCAGGACAGTTCGCCGCAATCGCAGGCCGCCTTGGAACACTGCCCACAGGATCGCGCCTTTTATATGGATCGGCTCAGCCAGATCGAATTGACAAATTGGTATCAGGGCAGGGTTTCCCTGGTTGGGGATGCAGCCCATTGCCTGACCCTGTTTTCTGGTCGGGGGGCGGCGGCGGCGATGGTTGGTGCCGCTCATTTGGCAAAGGAATTGGTTATTCATATCCATGATCCAATGCAAGCCTTCGCCTCCTATCAGGGGGCTCAGAAGTCGAAAATAGATGCGATGCAAAAGGCTACGCGGGATGCCGTGAAATGGTATGTGCCGCAAAGGGGGACGATTGAGTTCGCCCGCAATAATGCCATGCGTTGGCTTCCCCGGCTCGTTTTTGAAAATTATTTTCAAGCCAAGTACACGACGGTTTAGGGATGTCGAAAGATTCTTGCCTAACCATCACGCTGGATATTGAAGATCATCGTGGCGATGCCCCTGGTCCAAAGCGTCATGCGGTCTGCACGCGTGAGCTGCTGGACCTGCTGGCACGGTATAGAGTGCAGGGAACGTTTTTCGTAGTCGGAGATTTGATTGAGACCGATGCGGACTTGTTGCGGCAAATCTCAGAAGCTGGTCATGAAATTGGCCTGCACTCCTTCAATCACAAACCGTTAAGGGCTCATACTCTGACGGAGTTTCAGGAGCAGACCCACCGCGCAAAGGCCCGGCTGGAGGATTGTATTTCTGCTGCGGTCATTGGGTATCGCGCGCCCAGTTTTTCGCTGACAGCCCAGACACACTGGGTGACCGATATTCTGCCCCAATTGGGGTTTGGGTATTCGTCCAGCACATTGCCTGCCGGAAGCCCGCTTTATGGCTATCCGGGCCTGCCAAAGACACCGTTTAGATGGCCGTCGGGTTTGCTGGAACTGCCATCCCCGATCACGAAAGTGGGGCCGCTGACTGTGCCCTTTCTGGGGGGCATTTATTTTCGATATCTGCCACGATCTCTAATTCGGCGTGCCTTGCGCGATAGGCAGGATCAAACGGCTTTGTGGAGCTATCTGCACCCCTATGACATCGACGCTGCGGAACCGTTCTGTCGCCCGCATGGTGCGCCCCTATGGATGAGCATATTGTTATGGGCCAACCGTCGGCCCGCATTGGCGAAGCTGGAATGGCTTTTGGAAGGAGGCGCTGGCCTGCCCGTTGGCAACCCTTTAGGGGTGCGATTGGCGGCGGGTGAGTTTGAAGCGGCCCCGCCTCTGCCGCTTAATCCTTGCACGGAACAGCCTGTATCAAACCACCTGTCTTGATACCCAGGGACCCAATCGATTGGCAATCAGGGCGGGCAGCATTTTCCATGCGGCGACAATGGGTTTCAGGCGGGGATTGTCCGGGCGCATATCGGGCGGCTGGGTGGCGCGGATCAAGGCTACGCGGTAGGTCAGGGGGGTCGGCTCAAACCCGAAGTTCCTTTTGAAATCGAAGGCCCCGGTTCCTGTGATGCTGCGGCCAAAATCAAATCCATGATCCTCGCGCTGCACTGCGCGTTCCATGGCTGCGGCATACAGGACTGGAAAGGCGGACAGCGCCATTGCCTTGTTGGTGCCACCCGCGTGATAGGGCATGGCCCAACCCTTATGGCGCAAGGACAGAAGACTGGCGATTGCCTCATCATTTTGTGTGACAGTCAGGATTTCGCAATCCTCACCAAATTCCCGCATCAGCCCTTCTGCATAGCGCCTCGGGAAAACGGGGCTGCCCAGGCGATGGACGCTTGTCGCGTAAATCGGATAGAAACGATCTAGTGTTGTATCAACCTCAACGGTCAGGCCCAGCTTCTCGCCTTTCCGAACCTCAGCGCGTTGTTTGCGGGGGATGCTGCCCAGAACCTCGCAGGTCTGACGCGGCAGCGTCTTTCGGAAGGTGGCATAGTGGGACAGGCTGTGCCACTCACCAACACTACCGGCTCCCCGAATTTCCAGATAGGCGACCCCTGCTTGCGCGGCAATGGCGCGGGCTTGTTCCTCCAAAGCCGATTGCACCATTACATCCTTGGCCAAAGCGCCCCCGTAAACGGCTTGTGGTGCTGAAATCAGGACGCGCCCGCCCAGTGGCTGACGAACCAGATACAAGGGCAGAATACCGGCGATGTCTCCATCCTGTGTGGCGATCAGACTTTTGTTTGGAAAGCCGTATCCATGACGCAGCACGCGATGCCAGGCGCTTGTGTGAAAGGGGGTGCTGTCTGGGTGATCCCTGACAAAGGCATCCCAGGCGTCAGTGGGACAGGTTTCGATTGCTTCAATCTTCACACCCCCCTCCGTTTTTCCAACAACAGAAAATTGGATGCGCCAAGGATATCCGATAGTGGATTTTCTGATTTCAGGATTTTCGGACGCTGTTGTGTTCCAAGAGAAAAGGGAAGCGTCACGCCCGACCGTTTGACGTCAAATCCCACCCGTTCTGCCTGGTCAATGATCTGGGCCAGGGGGTGGCGTATCTGCGGAAATTGCGGCAGGCCGCGCAGATGATCCAATCGAGACAGGATTGCATGGGCTGTTTTATGCAACAGGCTGTCTGCATGACGCCATAACAACACAAACCGACCGCCCGGCTTCAGGCACCGATGTATTTCCATCAGGAAGGGACGGCGGGCACTTTCCTGTTGTTGATTCAGGAACTGACAGTTGACCATCTGGAACACACTGTCATTGGCGAAGGGCAGGTTAAAGGCATCCCCTCGCAGTATCGCAACGCCATTCTGGCGGGCGTCGTCACAGGCCTGCTGATTATAGTCCACGCCAAATACCAGCCTTTCCGATGCGCCGGGCCATGGGGTCAGCATCAGGCCGGATCCGCAGGCGATGTCGATCACGGGTGCCCGTGTCAGATCTGACGGCAGAGTCATGATATCCTGGGACAAGGCCTGAAAGACGATCAGTTGTTCCCGGCGGAAAAAGCCTGTGCTGCGATATCCATTCGCCCCCGGATTTTGTCCCCCGAACCGGGCCCGCATGGATTGATACAGGCCATCTACGTCCCGGTCCGCGTGAAAGGAGGGCTTATCGTTGGAAGGGTGTGACGTCATGGGGCTAACTTCGGGGTAAGGATGTTGGGGGAACCTTGCGCAGCACGACCAGACCGACCCAGGTCAGGCCACCATAAAGCACAGGTAACAGCAGTAAAACCACCCGGGCAACCACGCTTATGGCAGCAGCAGATGCCACTGGAACACCAATTAATGTCAGCAAGGCGGCCAGGCCAATTTCGCTCAACCCAATACTGCCAAGGGTGGGGATGGGGACCGCCAACAGGAAATTATAGAACACCGCGACCACCCACAGAACCGGGGCGTCCCGTTCAATGCCAAAGGCAGCGATCAGGGCCCATAGACCAAGAATATTCGCTAACCATTTCCCAAGTGTTGTCAGCACCGCGCCGCGCTGGTTCATCTGTGGGTAATGATGGCGTGACCAGGATCTGGCTTGCAGTAACATCTGAAAAACGCGCTGCAATCGCCCCCGGAACAGGCACGCCCTGTGAGCAAAGGCAAGGATCGGTGTCAGCAGGACGTCAGGGCGCATCAACAGGATCCAGGAAAGGGCCAGGACCAGCAATGCGCCCCCGATCAGCGCGGCCCCGAAAGCAGATACTATCATTGATCCCAGCGTAGAATACAGCACGGCAATGCCAGCGACCGGCAGCACCAGACCTGCGAGGACGGCCAGATCAAACAGTCGTTGAGAGAATATCGCCATTGCCGCATGTCCACCGCGCATGTTCAGAATGCGGTGCATCAGGATAGCACCGGCAACTTCACCCAATCGTGCGGGTAACAGGGCAATCGCCAGCACATACCAAGCATTCACGCGAAATGCGGCCTCGATAGGGGGCATGACGCGCCTTGGAATGGAGGCAAACAGATGCAATCGAAGACTGGCAAAGACCCCTTCCAAGCATAGAAGTGCGATACTCAGGGCGATCAGTGTCGTGCTGCATTGCGCCAGCGTATCTTGCAGCACATCCAGGTCGACCTGTCGAAGAACCAGCGCCAGCAGGAATGCGCTGCCCAGTGTGGCCAGGATCCAGGCCCCGCGGTTCTGGCGCAAACCTACCTGGAAATCAGGGCGCATCGGGCGCTTTCGGAAGTTTGGGGTGCAGGGCGGTTCGGGGTTGGCTGGCAATATCGAAATTCAGGGCGGATAAGAGCAGGTTCAGTCCAATAACGATGGGGAGTGCCGCGATCATGACGGTCCCTGCGGTTGCGGCAACGCCCTGGCTGGTGGCATTTACCCAACTGAGAACACCGAAAATAACGCCAAAAAGCATTAAAATCGGTCCCAGAACCCATTCCAGGGAGGCCACTGAAAAATCACGCAGAAAGTAATTGTAGAAAATGCGTCTGAAAAAGTTGCTGGTATGACGCGACAATAGGGGCCAGATCATTCTGCTTGGGACAAGATGGCTTTGTTCATCGCCATAAATTGACATGTGGGGAATATCGACCACGACGGCCCTCAGGGTGCCCAAGCGATATAGCATCTCTGTTTCAAACAGATAGGATCTGTCCAGTTTTTCCATCGGCATCAATTGCAATAGGGAACTGTGAATTGCGCAATATCCGTTGGTCGGGTCAAAAATATGCCAATATCCAGATGAAAACTTGTTCAGAAAGGAAAGCACGGCATTCCCGATAAGGCGCCCTGCGGGCATGGCGCGAACGGAGTCGGGTTGGAAGAATCGGTTCCCTTTGGTGTAGTCCGCCAGCCCCAGTTGAATTGGTTCTATAAAGCGGGGAATCAGGGTCGGATCCATTTGTCCGTCGCCGTCAATCTTGACGATAATTCTTGCCCCATCTGCCATAGCCTGCCGATACCCGGTAAGGGTCGCTGCCCCAACGCCCTGGTTGTCTTCGTGACGCAGTACTGTAATCCGTGGGTCCGTCGCAGTGCGTTCCACATATTCACCGGTCTTGTCCGGACAGCCGTCATCAATGCAATAGATCTGATCAACACAGGCTGGCACTGCCGATAGGACATCGGCAATCAACCTTGTTTCCCGATAACAGGGGATAACAACGGCAATTTTGTCGGCGTTTCCCTTTGCACTGTTAATATCTTGTGCTGTCCCGGATTTTGGTGCCATCGGTCTCCTTCAGTCCTGGTTGATTGCCGTTGAAGTAGGCGCACGGTTTACTCGATCCCAGATATAAAACCCTGCATAGGCGAAAAGTGCAGCATAAATGATGACGAGACTGTAATTATAGCGGGGAATGTTTATCGAAATGCCGGCATGGAAGCCGGCCATCAGGAAAAAAGGTGATGCTAATATCAAGAAGTTTTTGGCGCGCCCCTGTCGCCACAGCCCGGTCACAACGGGGATGAGTAACAATATCGCCGCCAACCCAACATATTTCGCCACCCATAGGCCACGCAAGAAGATCGGTATTGTGGTTGCAATATGGGTCAGGGGATGGGCCAGAATCCAATCCTTGATCAGGACCCCGGTCAGCCCCTGTGGCCCACCTGCGCGGGACAGTGCTTCGGCCATCAGGGCGGTGTTCCCGATCTGGTAAAATCCGTTCTGTGTAGAAAAATCAAGGCGTTGATAGGCTTCAATTGGAAATAGGGATGCCGCTAGGCTGTCCCCAAAATCCGGCAGCCAATAGATCAAAGCCGCGCCCCATTCCACAGGCGTCATGGCGTTATAGGCAACGCGCTGAGCCAGGGTAATACCCCCGTAACTGCCCGTGAAGGATAAGCTGTCCACAATCAGAACATTGCGCAGGATCCAGAGCGTAAGCACGATAGTGAAACCGATCAGCATGGCAATCGACCCCCGCACACTGCGCGTTGCGAACAGCACAACCGGAATCATCATGAAGACCAGATAGAAAGTGCTGGGTCGGATCAGAGCCCCCAGCCCAATCACAGCCCCAACGGCCAACCACGATTGTGCGCCCTTTGATCGCAATGCGGTGACCAGGCAACCCGCAAGGACCATAAAGGCGGCAAGGGACAGGCCATCGGGCAGAATACTGGTTGCCAGCCGCGCCTGCAGCCCGACGGCCAGCAGGCAGACCAGCGCGGTATAGGCAAAAGCCGGGCGTGGATTTAGATGGCGATACGCATTAAACGTAAATAGCGTTGCACCGGCCAGCAAAACAGCCTGAATTAAAATCAAACTCAGTGGGATGGTGGCCATGCAATCACCGATCGGACCGACGGCACACCGCATTTGTTTGCGCATTTCAGGATCAAAAACAGCAATCGCCGCCAACAAAGCTGGATAGGCAGGGACGATATAGTTATCAGGTTGCGGCACTTCGCCAGACTGCCCCGTCCCCCGTGCTGTGGCGGAGGTGAAAACGCCAAATTCATACAGATCATGGGCCAGAACCAGATAAAATCGCTCATCTACCTGGCGGGGTTCAGGCTTCTGCCACAGCAATTGAATCGCAATAATCCCAAAACACAAAAAAGCCGCTATCGTGACTGGGGGAAACAGGTTTTTCATTAATACCCTATAAAAAGACGGGGCCCAGTTGGATGGAATCAAAAATTAAAGTTTGGTCCATAGCGTAATCGATATCACGATAATACCCTGATTCTTTTTAACAGATGAATATGAACGCACCTAACTGATTGCGATAAAAAATGTGCCGCAACAATTCATGAATTTTGTATACGATATTTCGATTAATAAAGAATCTTATGAATTATGTGAATGCATGTATCAATAAGACCATTTGCCCCCTGGTGGACGCTCTGGGATATGGCGATCAGGATCATCCTTAAAAGTTTTTCCGCATACCTGCTTTTTTGCAGATAATACGAATGTTCGAATGAATGTTCATTTGAACGTCACACAATCATGACGTGGTTGTCATACCTGTCGGGTACCTCTTCTCGCATTGAACAGTCATTGACGATGCCAATGACGGCTGGCGGGGGTGTGTATGTATGTGACGACGGAGCGTCAGGCGGAGATTGCGGAGCGGGTTCGCCAGAGTGGTTTTCAGTCCGTCACGGACCTTGCCCAGCATTTTGGTGTCACAACCCAGACCATCCGTCGGGATATCAATGAACTGAGTGAAGCCGGTGCATTGCGTCGACGCCACGGCGGCGTGGAATTGCCCATTCCGACAGATAATATCGGCTTTGAAGAACGCCAGACCCTGAACTTCGCGGCCAAACAGCAGATTGCGCGCGTCGTTAAATCCCATATTTCGCATGGGGCCAGTATCGCGATCAGCATTGGCACCACGCCCGCATTAACGGTGCATCAACTGTCAGATTTGCGCGGTCTGACCATCGTCACCAACAATCTGATGGCGGCCCTGAATGCGTGCTCCTTGCCCGCTGTTGAGGTTCATGTTCCAGGCGGTGCCGTGCGCCCGGAAGCACGCGATATTCTGGGGCCGGAAGTCGAGGCTTTTTTTGAAAGCTTCAAGGTGGATATCGGCCTTTATGGTGTCGGAGGCGTTGATGATCAGGGCGAGCTTCTGGACTTCAGCCGGGATGAAGTTCAGGTACGCGAAATCATTCGCCGCAATTGCCGTCGGTCTTTTCTGGTCCTGGATGCCAGCAAATTCGGTCGTGCCGCCCATGTTCGGGGTGGCTGGATCAGCGATGCCGATGTTGTGTTTTGTGATCGGGATCCCCCCGCACAAATTCGCCAGGCGATAGAGGCGGCCGGCCATGAAGTGGTGCTGTGTTCAGAGGGCGGCGCGCCATGACCGCCATAACCCAAAATGCCGCGATTGAAGTGCGGGACTTACGCAAGGCCTGGGGCGATCAGGCGGCGGTTGATGATATCAGCTTTACCGCGCCAGCCGGGGAATTCACGGTGCTGTTGGGACCCTCTGGCTGTGGGAAATCAACCACATTGCGGCTGATTGCAGGGCTGGAAGATGCGACATCCGGCACTGTGATGATTGGCGGCGAAACGGTCACGAATAAAGCCCCGAATGAACGCCAGATCGCGATGGTGTTCCAGTCCTATGCCCTGTTTCCCCATCTGAATGTCGCTGAAAACATCCTTTTTGGCCTGAAAGTGCGCCGCGTTCCTGCCGCAGAACGGGCGGAACGATTGCAGCGCACGGCGGCCCTGTTGGGATTGGACACATTATTGGACCGCCGCCCCAGTCAGATATCGGGTGGCCAGCAACAGCGTGTGGCCCTGGGGCGCGCGATCATTGCAGAAAAACCAATCTGCCTGATGGACGAACCGCTGTCCAATCTGGACGCCAAACTTCGCCATGAAATGCGGATCGAGTTGAAATCGCTTCAACGTAAGCTGGGTATCACGATGGTTTATGTCACCCATGATCAGGTGGAAGCCATCGCAATGGCGGATCGCATCGTGGTCTTGAACGGGGGGCGGATAGAACAATGTGCCGATCCTCGCAGCCTTTATGATTGCCCAGCTAGTGTTTTCGTTGCGCGTTTCATTGGCACGCCCCCGATGAATATTCTGACCCTTGCGCCTTGTCCGGGCGGCTTGGCGATCGCCGGGGATGCAACCGCCCTGGTCACGAGTGATGTGAAGGGGGCGTCTTTTTACCAATTGGGCGTCCGCCCGGAAGACATTTCCATTTCTGAAACCGGCGGCGTGTCGGCAACGGTAGAACAGGTCGAATATTTGGGGTCTGACCTGCTGGTCGATTGTCGTATCGCCGGGCAGCCGTTGGTGATGCGTGCCTCAACCCAGGATGCGGTGCGACCGGGAGAGTCGGTGCACCTCACCTGGCCAAAACAGCGCCAACACCTGTTCAACGGGGATACCAGTGCGCGCATCGACGCGCATGAGGGCATTTCCCTATCAACATCCACGGAAACCGGAGTTTCCGATCCGTGACACAAGAGGGCCACGCCATATGGGCACAAGGCCCCTTCCTCCATTCAAGTTCTCTAACCAGGAGTAAGTTGACATGACCTTTCTTAAGACAATGACAACGACGTTAAGTGCCGCCGCACTGTTGGCGTCGACGGCGGGATCAGCCCTGGCGGTTGATCTTCAGTTTTTCTTTCCCGTCGCCGTCGGGGGTAAAGCCGCTGACACGATTCAGGCCTTGACCGACGAATATGCCGCCGCCCATCCCGATGTTAAAATCGACGCGGTTTATGCCGGCAGCTATCAGGACACGATCACCAAGACCCTGACGGCGGCAAAGGGCGGCACCCCGCCCCAGCTTTCCGTGATTCTGTCGGTGGATATGTTCACCCTGATCGAAGAAGACGCGATCATCCCCTTCGATGGTCTGGCAAAGACCGATGAAGACAAGGCCTGGTTGACCTCTTTCTATCCGGCTTTCATGGATAACAGCATGACCGGTGGCAAGACCTATGGCATTCCGTTCCAGCGCTCCACCCCTGTGTTGTATTGGAACAAGGAAGCTTTTAAGGAAGCCGGTCTGGACCCCAATACGCCGCCGGCCACCTGGGAAGAAATGGTCGAATTCGGTAAGAAGCTGACCAAGACCGACAGTAATGGCAATGTTACCCAGTGGGGTGTGCGGATCCCAAGCTCCGGTTTCCCCTATTGGCTGTTCCAGGGTCTGACGACTCAGAATGATGTGATCCTGGCCAATGATGCCGGTAACAAGACCAATTTCGATGATCCGAAAGTGGTCGAGGCCCTGCAGTTCCTGGTCGATCTGTCGGTGAAACACAAGGTCATGCAGCCCGGTATCGTTGAATGGGGCAGCACGCCCAAGGCCTTCTTTGAAGGTCAGGCCGCGATGATCTGGACCACGACGGGCAACCTGACCAATGTTCGCGATAACGCACCGTTTGATTTTGGTGTCGCCATGCTGCCTGCCAACAAGCGTCGGGGTGCCCCGACCGGTGGCGGTAACTTCTATATCTTCAAGGACTCCACCGACGAACAAAAGGCTGCGTCCTTTGATTTCATCAAATGGATTACGGCCCCGGAACAATCGGCTAAATGGACGATTGCAACGGGCTATGTTGCCCCCCGTGCCGATACCTGGGAAACACCTGCGATGAAAGACTATGTCGCTGGTTTCCCCCAGGCGCTTGTTGCCCGGGATCAGTTGGAATACGCGGTTGCTGAATTGGCGACCTACCAGAACCAGCGCATCACGACGATCTTCAACGATGCCCTGGAAGCAGCCATCACCGGGACGAAGACCCCGGCGGATGCCTTGAAGGAAGCTCAGGCTCAGGCTGAGGCAATCCTGAAAGACTATCGCTAAGCATACCCGCTGCCGGTCGGTCCCAGGGCTGACCGGCAGCCCTTTTTTGCTGGATATCGATCATGACCCACAGACGCGAATGGATCTATGCCTGGCTGCTGCTCAGCCCTGCGCTGGTATTGCTGTTCGCGTTTACCCATATCCCCGCGATTTCCACAATATGGGACAGTTTCTTTTCTACCCCGCGCGGCATTCGCCCGTCCAAATTTGTCGGCCTGGGGAATTACGAAAAGCTGCTGATGGATGAGACTTTCTGGCAGGTTCTTTCCAACAGTATCTGGTATGCGGTTGTCACCATCCCCGTTTCGGTCGCCCTGGCCTTGCTGATGGCGATATGGGTCGATGGAAAACTGTCGGGCCGCAGCTTTGTGCGGCTCGCCTATTTTGCACCCACCGTCCTGCCGCTGATTGCGGTCGCCAATATCTGGATGTTCTTCTACACGCCGGGCTTTGGCCTGATCGATCAGATCAGTGGGGCTTTGGGGTATCCCAGCGTCAACTGGCTGGGCAATCCAGAGCTCGCGCTGGGCTCCATCATGGTGGTGTCGATCTGGAAGGAGGCGGGGTTCTTTATGATCTTTTACCTGGCCGCCCTGCAATCCATCCCGCCGGTCCTGCGCGAAGCCGCCGCCATAGAAGGGGCCAGCCGCTGGACCTTTTTCCGGCGCGTCACCTTTCCCTTGTTGATGCCAACAACGCTGTTTGTTTCGGTAAATGCCGTGATCAATTCGTTCCGTATGGTGGATCATGTGTTTGTCATGACCGAAGGCGGGCCGAATAACGCCAGTTCGCTGTTGCTGTTCTATATATACGAAACAGCCTTTAAGTTCTGGGATACCGCCTATGCTTCGACCCTGACCGTTGTGTTGCTGGTTCTGTTGTCGGTCATTGCGCTGGGTCAGTTTCTCCTCCTCGACAAGCGGGTGCATTACCGATGATGGCGACACGGTTTGATCGCTGGTTGAATACGCTGGGTGCCTGGACCTTGGCGCTGATATGGTTTCTGCCTTTGATCTATGCGGTCTGGACAGCCATTCATCCCGGTGCCTATGCAACCCGATTTGAGCTTCTCGCGCCGTTGACATTGGAGAATTTCTCCAATGCCTGGAACGCGGCCCCGTTTGCGCGGTATTTCCTGAACAGCTTTCTGCTGGTGACCTTCATCCTGATTGGGCAATTCGTGCTGTGCACGCTGGCGGCCTATGCCTTTGTGCGCTTCACCTTTCCGGGGCGGGGGATTCTGTTCGCGCTGGTCCTGCTGCAGCTTCTGGTCATGCCCGATATTCTGATTGTGGAGAATTATGCGACCATGCGGAAGCTGGGGCTGGTCGATACGATAGCTGCCATTGGCCTGCCCTATATCGCGTCGGGCTTTGGCATTTTCCTGCTGCGCCAGACCTTCAAGACCGTGCCCAAGGAATTGGAAGAAGCTGCCCGGATCGAAGGGGCCGGCCCGCTGACGGTTCTGTGGCGGGTCTATGTGCCACTGGCGAAACCAACCTATCTGGCCTATGGCCTGGTTTCGGTCAGCCACCATTGGAACAATTTCCTCTGGCCGCTAATCGTCACCAATTCGGTAGAAACACGCCCGGTAACCGTGGGCCTGTCGATCTTCTCGTCGGTCGATCAGGGCGTAGACTGGTCCATCATCAACGCCGCCACCCTGATGACCTCCGGCCCCCTGTTGATCGCCTTCCTATTGTTCCAACGCCAATTTGTCCAAAGCTTCATGCGTGCGGGAATACGGTAGGGGGAGCGATTTTTATCCAGTGGTTCCTCTCCCTATCTGGCACCAACAAATATAAAAAGCGGGTCAAAATCACCCGCATCTGCCGCGCGCAATGCGGCTATATAATCCCTTCGGCGCGCGTTATCGGCCTGAAGATTGTACCCGCTGGCCCAGGCAACGGGTGGGTGCTTATAGGCCACATCCAGCAGGATATCTGTGGCAATACGCGCATGGCGTCCATTTCCGTTTGGGAAAGGATGTATCAGAACCATACGATGGTGGAAACGCGCGGCGGCCTCTAATGGGGGGAAGATATCTTGTTCTGCCCAAAGTTGGGCATCCCCCAGAAACATGCGCAATTGCATAGAAATTTGAATGGGATCAATACCAATATTCTTTTCTGTCAGCCGGTATTGCCCAGCCCATCGCCAAACGTCACCAAACAGTTGTTTGTGTAGGGTTCGAATGAACATGTCATCGAAAACATTGATTTTTCGACGCCTGGACAGCCAGGCGAGTCCCTGTTCGATATTGGCTTGTTCCAACTCATCCAGTTCTTCACGGGTGGTGATATGCCGGAATTTCAGCCCCTCGCATTCGTCCGGGTCCAGCGGCGTCGCCCCCTCTGGCTCAGTGAGGTTCATTGTGGGTCCCAAAAATCAGGAGGCATTGTTCGGACCAACTCCTCTGCCAGGTCCTCAATTCGCGCCTGAATTTGGGGTTCGGGCAAGGATTGTTGCTCCAGGGCCATATGGGCGCTGACCCGCCTGATCCGTGCCTCTGCTTTCTGTCGCGCCTGTTTACGGATCACATCCTCAATGCGCCCGTCTGGGACGATGGCATAGACAAAGTGACACCCCATTGCCGTGGCAAGCTTCTCCATCTGGGCAAGGGTGATGACATTATTGCGTTCATTGCGTTCAGCTTGGTAGACCGTATTGCGGCCCTGGCCCAGGCGTGCGGCAACATCCGCACCGGACATCCCAAGTGCTTTCCGGATCGTGGTCAACCACCCCTCTGATGGCTGCTTGATCCCACTGGCGCCTGCCGCTGCGGCGTCTGCAGCGCGGATATACTGCCGTCTTGCTGTCGATTTTACATCCATTGAAAAGGGTTCCATTGGTTGTGTATGAGAATTTTGCATATTTATATACATGCAAAATAAATTTTTTGCCAACTTATAAATATTATAACTATCTAATTTTGCATATATATGAATATGCAAAAACGCGCGCAACGCCACATATCACACTGAATTTCTCAGGTGTTCTCGCAATAGTGGGAAATTAAGAAAAAATGGTGTCCCCGACAGGAATCGAACCTGTGGCCTTAGGATTAGGAATCCTACGCTCTATCCTACTGAGCTACGAGGACACGCGACCGGGGCTATAGCACAGGTCGGATTGGCTTACCAAGAGTCAGTTTTTGCCGGCCCGGTCTTACCAGGATCCCGTATTGGGCATGGAGCCCCAGGGTTCTTCGACGGCCAGTTTCTCGCCCCGTTGCAGCAATTCGATGGAGATGCCGTCGGGGGAGCGGATGAAGGCCATATAGCCGTCGCGGGGCGGGCGGTTAATGGTGACACCCTGATGCATCAGGCTTTGGCAGGTCTCATAGATGTTATCGACGCGGAAGGCCAGATGGCCGAAATTGCGGCCGCCCTGATAGTCTTCCGGATCCCAGTTATAGGTCAGTTCCAGCAAGGGCGCGCGCTGGGCATCGGCATTGGCCTTGTCATCGGGCGCACACAGCATGACCAGGGTAAAGCGGCCCTTTTCGCTTTCCGTGCGGCTGTGTTCCTGCATGCCCAGCTTGTTGCAATAGAAATCCAGGCTTTCCTCCAGGTTGGAGACGCGCACCATCGTGTGGAGATATTGAAGTCCCATGAGCCAGAAGCTCCTCTTACCAGCGTGAATGTCTGGGCCATTAGGTAGCGGTGCGACCCCTTCAGGGCAACCCCATGGCAGGTAAATCCTACTGCAAGTGACCAAACAACAACAGGCAGGCCCCGACAGCAGCTGCAATTCCGGCGGCATCTGCGGCGAGCGCGGCAAACAGGGCGTGCCGGACGCGACGAATCTGAACCGCCCCGAAATAGACTGCCAGGACATAGAATGTCGTTTCGGTCGATCCCTGCAATGTCGTGACCAGATAGCCTGTATAGCTGTCGGGCCCGACCGTCGGGTCAGTGATTATGGCGACCATGATGCCATAGGCGCCAGAGCCGCTGAGCGGGCGCATTAGGGCCATGGGCAAGGCTTCTGCAGGCAGACCAAACGGAGCCGTGATCAGGCCAATAGGTTCGATCAGCAGCGCCATCGCGCCAGACGCCCGGAACATGCCAACCGCCACCAGGATGGCGACCAGATAGGGGATGATCTTGATCGCAACGCCAAAGCCGTCTTTTGCGCCCTCCACAAAGCTTTCATAGATCGGCACGCCGCGCAGCATGCCGAAGCTGAGAAAGGCGATCATCAGGCCGGGAATAATCCAGGGGGCAATGGCGGGACCATAGAAGATCGTCAGGGGGACGAAACCGATCAAGGCCCCCAACGCCAGGGCAGAGGCCCAAAGCGGATAGGCAGCACTGGCATCGGCGGGCAGGGCTTCTTGTGGCTCGGTCGGGTCTTCTGGCTCAGTCAGCGCATCGTGTGCGGGGGTTTTGAAACGACCCTGCAGCAGTTTTGCGGTGACAATGGCAATTGTGGTGGAACAGATTGTTGC
>Ga0208032_1000154_pt1 | contig 50996 bp, 66 predicted proteins | sample MalvirAntarct_66_FD_184254 | JGI IMG/M metagenome (GOLD analysis project Ga0208032, IMG submission 184254) | Marine viral communities from the Global Malaspina Expedition - Malaspina viral metaG Antarct_66 (SPAdes) (version 2) | ecosystem: Environmental > Aquatic > Marine > Oceanic | place: West... | reverse complement strand
TCCCGGCAAAACTTGCGAAGTCATATGCTCCGAATCGGCTTTAGGGTCTGATCCAAACTCAACTGTAGACGACATCTACGACAATCCTTTATAAAAACAAACGCCGTGTAGTATACCCTTACACGGACGATTTAATTAACTCTCTTAAACTCAATAACTTAGCTTATGTATTTTCAGTTATTTGATAGCTATGTACACAGCCATGTACAAATATCTAAAAGTGACCTGATTATACGCACAATGTTTCCTATCCGCAAAACTGTTGTTTGCATATGCGAAACTCGTGCTTGCGCTAACTTTTTTGTGTGGTAATTTTTTAATTGTCGGAACGGGTAAAGATGCATAACGCGATTGCTTTTATAGAATGGCACGCCAGCATCCTGACTTAACCCTGTTGAATATGGGTTTAAAATCTTGACTAGCAAAGTGCTGTGACCGTAGATGCGGTTTTATTATATTGGAAAGGTATTTAGACATAGTACAATCCGAGCAGAAGCGAGCCGCAAATCAGCGGATGGGTAAAAGGCTTAACTTAGATACCTTACCAATATAATAACCATCTTAGGGACCCATGATTGTAAGACCCAAGTGAGGCCTGCGTTCAGGATGACAATCCGCTTCACCCACGTTACGGGTGTATTTAATAAGGTTTATTATATTGGAAAGGTGTTTTTCGGTATTGAATATCTGAAAGCTATTTAATACCGAAGAGTACGTTTTTACTGTTTCTTCAACTCTTCTCAAAAAGGATATCAAACAGCGCGCATGCGATACTTGCCGCTTCACCCACGTTACGGGTGTATTTAGTAATCTTTGTTCGCAGTATGCGCGAATTGGTATAGCGGCTATATGGTAGTGACTTGGTAGGCTAACGCGAAAGCTCCAAGTGATTCTAGGTTCAACTCCTAGTGCTGCGACCAAAGATTATTATATTGGCAACACTCCTTGACCGGAACTTTAACCTTACAAGCTTGGGCTCGCGACCAAGTAAAACTACAACCTAATTCAATAGAGGGATCTTATGCACATAATAATTGCGTTAGCACTGCTTATACTCGGCTATGCTGCAGGTCAAAATATTAGTTGGTTGATCGGTACACCAATGCTCTGTTTAGGTTTATATATGTTTGTAGTGGGTGATACTGAATGGCGGGAACGCCAAGAGGGTTTGTTAACCCTGCTTGGCTTATTTTGTGGAGTTGGATTATTAATTGCGGGATTTATGGGCTGGTAGTTAGATAAAATATCACTTCCATGTGATTTCGGTATCGTTTCAATTAATAATCATTTCTGATTATTTGCTTAATGATTTGAATCCTTATATTAGTTGTATGCTTTATCTAATTTCGATTCATCATAGTTAATACCATGATTGGCTGATTCTAGATTTTTACTACTGTCTAAGCTGTCCGCATCTTCTGAAATCATTGACAACATTGGCTTTAACCATTTTTCAATCTCAGAAAAGAATCCAACAACATGACCACGGCTTGAACTCTTTTCGCTGTCGCTTCCGTCACACTGTTGGGTAATATCAGTAACGATTGATTGCAATATCCCACCGTCATTGCCTTGATTATCAGCTAAATGTTTCATGTATATTCTGGCTAACGCCTTACCTGTTACTACCCCACCACCAAAACCGCCAGTGCGCGGGACATTCCAGTAAGACATGCCCTGCTTCACTTCGCTAAAACCAACAAATGGCAGTTTATGTAATGGCAACTCTTGATCTACTTTAAAGCTAAGCAACTGTGGTGATGCAGCATTAATTGAACTGGTCATCATATTATTCATAGCTATCACCTACATTAGTTGTTGAGTAAAGGTTTCAGATAATTTAGTTAACCCTTTAGCGGTCAACCTAACCTGCGTAGTAATGCGAGTCGTTCCATCACCTTTATCTATCTCAGTCACTTTATGCTCTAGCAAACCTTGTTGAATACGTTCTTGGTAACCCAACCAGCTAGTACCTTGTCTGCGGTAAATCCATTTATTTAACTGTAAATGTGCAAACAAGTCTTTTGGCCTTACCTGCAATTGCTTAGCTGCGTCACTAATACAAAAGCTACCATCAGCCGTAGCAATGCGATCTAAGGCATCAGCCTTAGGTTGTGATGTTTTAAGTTGATCTTCTAACACCATCACTTTTTCACTAAAGCCTAACAATAAGCTTCGCATAGTTGCTGGATCGCGTAACGCTTCAAGCGGATCAATATGGCTACGGTTGTTTAATTCTGATCTCATAGCAAAAAATGCTTTCACTAATTGCTTTTTAAACTCTTTCACTACACCAATGTTGCGCATAAAGCTGATCAACAGTGTCGCTTGCTGTTCGTTGAGGATGGCAACTTCTGCTTGCTGACCACCTCTACCGTCAGATCTTGTCACTTGGATTTGAAATCTAAGTGGGCCAAACTCCTGTAAATCATCAATATTCTGACGGATTAACTTGATCACAGTGGCGTGTGAGTTACCAACACCATCAGCAATCACTAGAGATGTAGTGACCGGTTCGCCATCATTATTTAGCGTGGTAATGTCGTCACCTAAAAACATTGCGACATTTTGATTTTTTTCGCGTTGTAAAAAGCTTACGTTATTTGGTATATTGTTCATTGTAGTCACCTTAACTTTGTGGGTTGGGTAGATTAGTGGCCTCAACTGTTACAGCAGTTGGGGCTTTTTCATTTAAGAACATATTAATTGGTCTCTCTCTATCGACTCACGCAATCTGATTAACATTTCAGAATTAAGTGACCTTCCATTTTGTTTAGCTTTTTCTTTTAATAAATCCTTAAGCGCTTCTGGGATCCTTAGTCCATAAGGGTTTTGGGTTCCACTAGTTGTCACGCTTATTTTATGTTTTTCACTCACATCTATCTCCTTAATATATAGCACCGTGATACCATTGCAGTATGGTAGCTCAGTGCTATTATGTCAATAGTTTAAATTGAGATTATTTTATGGCCCGCACTGACCCACAAATAAACATTCGTATCCCTCAAGACTTAAAAGATAAGTTGCATGAATCAGCCTCTATTAATGGAAGATCTGTAAATTCAGATATCACATATAGACTTGAATCAAGCTTCATAGGTAACCATTCATCTGATGATCTATTAACACCAATAGAGGCTAAGGCAATAGCTAAGTTGGCACGAGACAATCTATATAACGTACTGTTTAACCAGTGTGTTATTGAAATTAATGCGGCCGCTAGAAGCGGCTCAGTCATGGCGTTCGTTGATGTTACTGATACTGTTGGTGAAGATTACTATGACGATGACAGTAAAATTTGCACTGAGGTTGTTAACCCTGTAATAGACAAACTTAAAGAGATCGGTTACAAGGTGGAAGTTGACGGATCAGGTATTGTTATTAATTTTTGATAATGATTAAAATAAAAAGGGCCAGATTTGAAATCCGACCCTTTTAGTTAAAATGGGATATTGGTGTAGTTTATGGTGTAATCTATTTCATTCTTTTGATATGGAATATCATTACCACTAAATCGTTGACTCTTTACAATGCCAGCTTTTACAACACCAATTTTAGGGTAGTACCAGTAATAACCCTCAGTAACATAATAAACTCTTGATGTTGCTGTTTGAGTGCTAAGTTCTCGATACATTTTTAGTTTATAGGTTTCAAAACTCCCTAACTCAGTTTCGATGATCTCTTTCTTTTCTACCTGCCATCTAACAATAGAGTCATATAGCCCTTTAGGATCTCGAGTTATTAACGAAAGCCCTCTATTACTTTTACCAACAAACTCCCAGCTATAACCAACCTTAAATTCGCTAGGTGATAAAGGTACTTGGTAGCATGTATTTTCATTTATTTCATAAGCTATACAGAAAATATTATCATCCCAAGACTTATCGACTATCACAATATCTTTATCTGATATTAGATGATATCCACCAGATATCTCTGGATAATCGACTACACTTGGCTGAATAAATCGTTCCGTAACCTGAGTTTCAACGAACCCATCAATATCAACAGTATAGGTAGATATTAATGTTTTACTCCCACTTGGGTCGATCCATTCATTTGGATCTGGTTTGACCTCAAACTCTAAACCGCCATCATTCCAATACTTTCCAGAGCCATCACTATAGGTTTCATCAAAGTTAAACGTATAAGATATGTAATCTCCAAGCTCATACCCCCTTAATTGATCTAGTCCTAACGTGTAGTCAGCTACAGGCGTTGTGACTGGTGGTGGTGTATTAGATTGATCGTCGCTATCACTACTACCTCCACCGCACCCCGTTATCAAAAAAATAAAAACAAATAAGGCAAGTTTGATTTTGTTCATAAAATCCCTTTTAATCATTTAATGTTAAGTAAAATTACCACTCTCTTAGCTTAAAGCCAATATAGGCAGCTTGATAAATTGCGTTTTTCTGACGAGTTAACTCGTCAAGCTGCTTACGCTTTTCTGTACTGCTTGCATTGCTATTGCTGACGACTTGTTGTTGTTTGCTTAATTTAGATACTTGGCGCTGTACTCGATTAAGGGCAATTCTGGTGCCTAGTTTGTCGCGGTTATCTTCAAGTAACTCCATCATGCGGCTAGAGTCTTGTTCTTCCATTGCGCGTTTGTAACTACCATATACTTGATTAGCATTATCAAGCGCATCATAAAACTCACTTTGAAAGTACGTTGAACCGGCAGGAGCATCGCCGCCATAAAACGCTTTGATTACCGGATAACGACTAATTGGTGTTTCCGCTGTTTCAGTGCCTAGCATTTGACGAGCTATAATATCAGACATACCCAAGACGTAACCGCCAAGCGTACCAGTGTAACCCTTGATCCAGTGTTCTATCTTTTTAGGTGACAAGTTAAGGGCTTGACCCAACTCACGCGCCGTGTCGCTGGTGTAAGTATTATAGCGATCGCCAGGCAAGCGGTTTTCATCGCCCATACCCTCTATTTTTGTATCTTTAAAAAACGAATAGTTCAACCATGTTTCAACTACAGGCATGGCAAATTGTGGTACAGGGTTTAACGCTAATGTGCTTGAAAGCGCATGAAATAATGACTTGCCTAAATCATTACCGGTTTGCGAACCAGTACCAAACCCAAACAAACGCTCTGGCAATGTACCAAACACAATACCCAATTCGAACGGTTTAGGCACTCGAATATGGTCATCACCTAGCCAGAAATGCCAGTTAGTATCTTTGTCCCAATCTGGTAGCTCTTTATAGCGGTCATCGTCATCGTTCATTGCAGCTAATGCTAGAGAAAATGCAGCAACCTTTATGCCTTTCATTGCCAAGTTAGCCGATAATACCTTAATCACCCTATCGTTATCACCCGCAGCAGATGCTCGGACCAACTTACTTAAACCCTGCAAGCGCGCATTAAAGAATGGCAAAAAATCAATCATCGTTGAGATAAGGGTAAAGTTTCCTTTTAGGGAATAATCCATTAAGTCTTTCGACTCGTAAGCGGCTTGACGTCTACTCTTACCCGCATTTAATGCAGACTCGTAAGTTGCTAAACGGTTGGCGTTTTCAAGCTTATCGCTGGCATTGCGATACCTTTCTAGCAATGAAAGTCCGCTATTTGCTATCGATTTTAGATAATTGTCTGTTTCATTTTTAGTTAACCCTTTTTCACGTAACGCACGGCGTACTTGCTGCGCCGCGGCTTCTGGATCTGCGCCATGAACATAACCACCCTGGAACGCAGCACCGGAGAAGATTAGATCTCGATAATGTTCATCTTCTTTAAATGCTTTTTTCATACCCTTAATAGAGTCGGTGCCTAATTTAAAGTCATCCTTGTTTATCATCCAGGCCTGAGCGGCATCACGAATAAAGTTTTTAAAGATGAAGTCTGGCGACAAGGTAATACCGGTGGTTAAGAACCGTTTAGCCGCTCGGCCTACTCTGTTGAGTAATGCTCTGCTTCCTGCGTCGTTAACCGACATTAAGCCACGCAGCAGTGATGGGTCAGATACAACATAAGTTGTTGGCTTACCATCACGCATCACTTTCACGCGCTGAATTTTATTTAGCTCAGCTTGCGATAATTCAGCAAATTCTGCTGAGTCAGTTGATGCCATAAATCCTGTGCCATCTAGGTTGTCGGATATTTCTATCATGGCTTTGTTTTTCAATGACGCATCAATCATAGTCGCCTGGCGATGAATAATGTTTTCAAGCAAGTCCTTAGTAGACTGCTTACCGCCTTTCAGTTCTTTGATTTTTGCAGACTGACCGGCTAAGCCTTTTTTAGTGAATGGCGCGACTACCATAGAGGCAATATCTTGCATTTCTGGATCTTGATCCATTTCGCGGAAAAATGGCACATAGTATTCTTCATCAAAGCTATCGCGTTGCGCCTGACTTAATAAGCCTGCTTCTTGAGCCATATCCAAAACAGCTGAGTTGATTTTGTTGTACTCAGTACGCACTGCTTCAAACTCGGCTTCCTTGCCGTCAGCAAGGGCTAACAGCTCGTCAATATCAGCTTGGGTTAAGTTGTTTTCTCTGCCCTCGGCTTTTAGTTGTTTAGCTCGATTAGCACCCATCCAGGCAAGCCAGTTATTGAGTTCACCCTCTGGTAGCGTTCCAAGCACTTCAAGTAATCCCTTTGTATTTTCTTTGCGCTGCACAACGCCGTCTTTCCACACCGGCGCGCCATAATGGAATGTGCCATGCAATACATCGGCAAGACCAGACGCCAGGCGCGCAGACACATAACCCATTTGATTTGGGTCCGTAATGCCTGCGGCCACCTCTGCGTTTTTAATGCCGCTTAGTCCGTCAAAAATACCCTCGTTCATGCGCTGCCAAAATGGTGCACTCTTTAAGGTGTCGGCAGTATTGTGGTAGTTCTGTTTTATTTTTTCGCTTACTGTTTCTTTGGTTTGTTCAGTTATTCCCAGTTTTTCTTTTGCTGTACGGGTGTCTGGTTCGTCGGCCGTTTTGCTAAAGACGAGATCGCTTGCTGTTTCTTTAGCGGTATTTGCTGGCTCACCTTTGCTGTATGCCATGTCACTATTATTACTGCTCGGCGTTACAGCGCTATCTTGCTCACGCTTAAAGCCTTTAGTTATGGCATTTATCATATCGAGCATATCATTTTTGGTAGACTGTTGCGTTAACACGCCGACCTGTTCAAGCTGCCTGCGTAACCAAGTGAGCAAGGCGTTCCACCATTGTTTTACACTGCCCGTTTCTGGTTGGTTTTGCACAAAATTGGCAAATACTTCTTCTGCTTTTATACGATCGCTAACGCCTGCGTAGTCTTTATCGATTTTATCCCAAATATCGGCAAAGTCTTTTTTGCCACGGCTTGCAAGAATTCTGTCAATAAATGATTGATATTTGTCACCGCCAATAGTGCCTTGCAAACCACCATGTGCTAATACCTCATGAGTGACTGTTTGCCTTAACTCTTCTGTGGTTGAATGACTGTCGGCAATAATATAAGCAATATGGCGCTTTTCGTCATAGGCGCCATAAATTACGCCGTCACTTAAACTGCCACTTGGTAACTTTAAGTGCTGTTCAAAATCGGCAATGCTATTGATCACCTTTACTGTTATGCCACCACCACCATGCAGTTTTTTCATGGTATTGCTAACAACTCGGTCAACCATGTTACGGCTTAATGTACCTTTTGATTTATTGGGTTTGTTATCTTTAGAGAAGAACTCGATACCACTATCGGTTTTCTTTGTATCAATCGTGTCGAATAGCTGCTGGTATGCTGAATCGATAGCGGCTTGCTCTGACTTGGTAGGGTATGGATAATCCGGCGTGTTTTCATCGGCCGTCATCCAGCCATCTTCCGGTACCACATTGGCTAAATAGTCATTAGCAAAACCTTTACGGTCTAACTCACTAATGATAAAGCTTTCAAACGATCTCGCGCCTAACTCAGCGTCAGTTGACCAGTATGCTTTAGATCTGCGCTTATCCAATTCTTTGGAGCGCTTAACCATATCGCTTTTATGAATGGCGGTTTGTACCGTTTTAAAGGCTGCAAGTAATTCTTTGCGAACACCTTTGTTGGTAAGTTCGTATGGTCGTTCCGAAATAAATGAACCTGAATCGCCACGCTGTTTAGATAAATAGTTATCTAATGCGTGATACCACTCATGCGCCAATGAGCCAGAACCGTTTTTCTTAGTTAGGTTGATCACCATTTTGCCACGTTCATAATGCGCAGCTGCAGGGTTAGCGCCGCCAGAACCCCTCGCACCAAATGCAAGTCCAAGATCACCATTGAGTGAGATAGCTAATGGATCAACTCCAAGTAAATCAGCTAAGTCCATTAAGCCATCATATGCCTGGTTTAAATCCTTTTGACGCTTGCCTTGCTCAACCCAGTTGCCAAACTCGACACCGCGAAAACCAAATGCTTCTGCAAATATTTCAGGTGTAACGTTGCCTGCAAATCTTTCAGGACCAATGCGCGCATTGTTTACCGCTCGGCGTTCGTTAGGTGTGCTTTTTATTTTGGCTAACTTAGCTTCAACATCTTGACGATTATCTTTAAGGTATTCACGCGCTTCATTCAACGACTCAAAGTTTTGAATGCGCAAAACACCTGATGAACCTTTCCAGCCTAAGAATACTTGCTTAGTGTAGCGGTCTGAATAAACACTGACATTGCTTTGCTTGCCGGCTTTATCAGCAGACTGTTCTTTGCTAATTATTTTTTCTAATGCCGCTTCAACATCTGATAGTTTATCGCTCGAGTTATTGTAATCAGTGCGACCATTTCGAGTAATGAAATAAAATACTTTTTCAGGGTTGTATCTGATGCTATTGAACACGCCAAAACTTCCAGAGCGGATCCGGTAATCAGCAATAGATTTTAGGTTTGCAGTATCAGCTTTTGCCAATACCTTGGCAGTTCTAACGATTGCTTTCAGTTCACCAGACTTTAAGCTCATGCCTTTGGTGGTTTCATCTTTAGGCAATGCACCGCTTAACAGTGCGCGAGCAAAGCCTTTGAGCATATTAACGTTGTCACTCCAACGTTTAACCTTGTGATTAAGGCGAGGTTTTGCGGGGATTTCTGCGCGCATGGCAGCAATGAGGGCTAGTATTTCTTTATCTGCACCACCATCTTCAAGTGCTTTGTAATCTGGCTCTGGCCATGACTTACTTAGTGGTAATTCAGAGGTATTGTGATCATCTTTAATTGCTTCATCAAAGCCGCCCCAAGTATCCTTTTTGGCACCACCAAGCTTTTCACCAAAGTCTGCAATTGGATCTAATGGCTTAGTATCAGCGTTGTTCTTATCGGCAACAACTTTGGTGTTTGGTGTTACTTCTGGTGTTACTAAATCTATGGCTTCTGCATCATCTTGGACATTACCGGCTTTCGGTTCGGTTCCCTTTTTGGGAGCTTGATTGGATTCGCCTTGCAATTCATTAAATGCGGCTTCAACATCATCCTGAATACTTTGTTCTAACGAGCCATCTTGTTTTACTTGTTTTGTTGGCGCTTTATCGGTTACATCAAACTCTTTTCTTAGTTCGTCATAAGCCATTCTGTTGATACTTTCTGGCGTATCATTATTAAATTTTTGATAGGTTTCAAATGATGACTCAGCAAGCGCTTTATCAATAGCAGGCTCATACGATTCATTGATTTTAGCTATAGCAGAGTCAAAGCCAGGAGATCCATTTTTAATGCCTTGCGCTTTAGCTTCTGCTTGAACCCACTTTGTTTTAGACATGCGTAAAACCGCAGGCAAATTGGTTGTATCATTACTATTTGTAATTGGTTTTTCAGACTGCGCGTTAGTTTTTTGATTACTAACTTGTTGAGTATCAGCTTCTTTATTTGAGCTAGGAAACTCATTAGCCAAAGTAACAAGCTCTTTAATTGGTGCGTTAAGCCTGATCACCTTGATTGGCTCTTTATTTTCACGTTTAGCTAACCATTGATGATGCCCGTCTAAAACATAGTTATCTGATGACACCAAGATTGAGCGGTCGTTATCTGTAAAGCCCATTGCCTTTTTAACTTTCTCTGGCGAAAACTCGGTTTGCGTTGGCTTTAATGAATCGGCTTGCACTTCTTCTTTAGTGTTATCAATACCACGAGCTGTCATAAAATTAACCATAGCACCGCGATGTTCAGACTTAATCTGTGGCATTTCCGCACGAGGAATATTTAAGGTTCCTGTTTCTGGTGCGAATGCTGTCCACTCTTTATTGATTTTGTCACCGGATAAATCAGCTGCAGGCTCTGCTGTTATGGCTGCTGTATCTACTTTTGGTACGGCAATATCATTATTTATTGTGGTAGCTTCTGCATCAGTAGGAACCGCTACAACTTGGTTATCAGTAGCTGCATTAATAGGTTCTTGCTTTTTTACCCCTGTCCAGCCATAACCTTTAGGCAGCTTTACCGCTTCGATTTCAATACCATCACGTTTAGCTTGACGCGCATTCTTGCTGCTTAGCGCCTCTTTAGGGCTGCTGAATGGTTGACCATTACCTTTAACTGTTACGCCGCTTTGGTCATTGGCAAAGATAATGCCCTTATCAGTAATTTGTTTTGGCTGGTTGTCAGTATTGCGTGCGGCATTATCAGCAAACGCTTGCGCTGCTTGTTGTGGTCGTCCATCCTGACCAAAAATAGTATTAGACTGCGTTAATGGCGTTGGGTCTTGTGCTGCGGTTGCTTCGCGCGCACGTTGAGCTGTCATCGTTTCGCTATCAATTGGTGATGCACTAAGCAATCCACTTGCTGCGCTGCGACCTTGATTTTCAGGGCCAAGCCACTCACCAGTAACACGGTTATCACCAAGGGCTCTTACATCATTAACGGCTTGTGCAACAGATGATACATTTTGGCCAGGTACAACGGGAAAACTACGTCCACGGTTAGTGTTATCTCGGTTAATCACCTGATCGCCATACGCACCGGCTTGCATTGTATCGCCCATGCCTGCACGTCTTGCTGCTGCTGGTTGATCAAGGTTTACGCCATTATCATTAAAGCCATATGCTTGTGCGGCTTGTTGCTCATTAAAAATAGGTTGTTGTGGCGCTGGTCCTGGCGCTAAATCTTCTTTACGCGCTTCTGCTTGCTGCGTCATTGAATCCATTGCGCTAGCAAGACCAGGATTTGATTCACGAATAGGATCTGCGCTTGGGTTAGTTGCTGGCGGTTTAGCGGCGCGATTAAGTAATCCACCGGTAAAGCCTGCACCCGCACCAAAGCCACCGCCCAATGCAGCATCATTTAACGCTGCCTGCGCAACGTTAGCCATAGGGTTGCGGTTATCAATAGCCGATACAGCATCATCAACACCGTACTGACTTGTACCCGCTTGTACCGCTTCGGTTGCGCCCTCAGTCACACCACCATAAATTGCGCTACGGAATGCACCAGACTTAGCTAATCGCGCACCGGTTAGGGCTCGGCCAATAATCGGATCGCCAATGGCAGAAGCAGCAAAGTTTGCCAGTAGCACTTTAGGATCGGCACGTACTTCACTAGCGACTTGTTCAGCTAATTGTTTTTTAGCTTCATTCCACTTATCAGCATCGCTAGCTTGCGGTTGCGCTTTATCAATATCTAAAAACTTTTGAGCAAATATTGACGAGTCAGCAAGTAAGTTATCAGGGATCTTCATTACCTCACCGCGCGCTTGCTCCATAGCCTGACCTGTTGCAGCAGATCCACCTGTAGCACCCATACCAACAGCTTGAGCAACTTTAGCGCCCTTAGCACCTAAGCTAGCCGCTTTAGTTGCTGCGCCAGCCAATCCAGCGCCAGGTATTGCAGTAGGGATAAACTGGCCGGCTACGTTTGCCATGCCAAGTAACCAGGTATCTAAATCCGTTGCGCCCTCACCTAATGCAATATCACCGTTTTCGTCATTGGTAAAAATGCTCTTGGCCATAGAATCTTGACCACGTTGTGACATTTGCGAATACTGATCATCAGCTAATCCATAAAGTGATTTAGCCAAGCCGGATGCGCCAACAAAGTCAAAGATACCGCCAAGGCCGGAAGCTGCACCCGCTTGAACGCTATCAACAACATCACCAAAGCGGCCTTGTTCTTTAACTGGCGCAGAATTTGCGGTAGTTGTTGCATATTTGCTTGGGTCGAAATCGATTAGAGACATTTAAAAACTCCAAAAAAAAGCCCGTCACATGGACGGGCAAACATTGCTTTGGGAGAAACTTAGTAAGGTAGCCCTGCAGCACCATAAGCAGATTGGATCCCACTTTTCTTTAGCTGCTCTTGACGCTTCATTTGTTCAGGACTAAGTAAACCTACTGGCTGATTAGTTTGTCCACGGTCATTAAGCAGGTATTCAAGTGCTGCATCCTTTCCATTAAGCTGGTCATAGTTGGCATTTGTTGGTTTTGCTTGATTACCGCCACCACGAATTTTATTAATAAAACCGCTAATATCAGGCATATCTGTTTTTGGTTCAGTAGTGACATTAGTCATTTCAGGATCGCTTTGTATCGGTTGCGGCTCTTGCTTAGTTGGTAAGTACGTTGAGAAGCCGTATTTATTTACAAGGTTTTCATCTAGCCCTGAACGCTGCACTAATTCAGCTGCGCTAGTCGTGTATTGATTACGCAAATCTGCCATTGCTGCACGGTAACCCTCTTGGTCGGTTACTGTTTTGGTCATAGGATCAACAAACATTTCTTTAATCTGTGCTTCTTTATCAGCACGAATTTTATCAAGACGTTCAATGCCAGATGATAATGCGCCCACAGAATCGCGCTCACTCATGCGCGCATTGGTTGCATCTTGGCGGTTAGCGGTATCGTTGTAGCGCTTGGTTGAATCTTTATAGCGCTGCTCATCTTTAGTTTGGCTTTCGGCATAACGGGCATCATCTTTTTGCATGCGCTCGTTATAACGTGAATCTTCAACAGCCCAACGTTTTTCCATGCTAGCTTGACGCATACGTTCGCGTTCTTCATCGCTCAGCATTTGCGAGTAAGCATTCATGTTTCGGCCAACGGCTTGGCCTGCTTCAACCAAACCTTTACCCAAACCGGCTAATAGTGACATTAGGCACCCCCAATACGAGATAGTAAGCCTTGAGCCTGGTTAGGCGCTTGCTGTTGTTGTGGAGCTTGTTTAGGGTTTCGAGTATTCATACCCATGCTTTCACCCATTGTTTCAGCTTCACTAACTGATTGCTTTAAATGCTGAGGATCTAATTCACCCATGCTTTCTTTAGCGGTTAAATAAGACGTATAAGCTTTACTCACAACGCGATCAACAAACTGCTCATTCAGTTCATCTTCTGCCATCGCGCCGGCTTCGATAGCCAGATCAGCAATTTCAACAAGTATTTGAGTACCTAATACCATAAGCAATTCTTCTGGTATTTGAATTTGCTTTTCAGTGATCAGCAATACCGTTGATATTGCCATTCCAATGCCCTCGGACACATCAGGCGATTCAAGCACTAATTTTGCAATGTCATCACCCGTTTTACCCTCACCGTGAATAACGTTTAAAGCAATATTAAGCGCCTCAGTAACAAGCATTTCCTCTTGTGGAGTGAGTTCTTCACCCTCGGCACTAGTATTGTCTGCTGGTTTATTCAATGTATTGTCCATGTTATCCCACCGTCTTAGCTAATTGATCTAGTGTGGTCGGCTGATTCACTTGAGAACCATAAGGTGTAACGCTAGACATTGGCGCTAATTGGATTTTGTTAAGTAAGCCGCCAACATTAATATTGCCGCCATTACCCTCACCATCAACACCCCAATATGTCATGCGCTTGCGGGCTTCTTCTGCGTCATCTTCTGCAGCCTTACCTTGCATCATATTTCCGACTAACGAAGTACCCGCCTGAATACCTGCACTGTAAAGTAAACCCTCACCAGCTGTCATGCCTGCTGCAGTTGCTGCTGCCGGCGCTGCACTTGTGGCAGCAACACCCGCGGCATCAGATACCGCAACACCATTTCCGGCGCCCCAAATACCGCTACCCACCTCTGCTGCACCTGCGGCACCATCAGCAACAGCAACGCCATTACCAGCGCCCCATACTCCACCGCCAATCTCTGCACCAGTGCCTGCTGCGGTTGCAGTTGTTCCAGCTGCGGTTGTTGTTCCGGCAGTAGTTGCACCAGCCAACGATCCTGCTGCTGGCGCTGCAGCTGCGGCGGCTGAAACAGCACCAGCACCAACTGCACCAGACCAACCACCGGCAATCGATGAACCAGCCGCGGCAAATTCACCACCTGCAATGGCAGTACCAGCACCACTAACACCTGTCCAGGCACTTGCTAGCCCTCCGGCTGCTGTCCCTCCTGAACCAAGTGCAATTAATGCAGCACCACCAAAATAAATCGCTGCCGCAATTGCCACAACTTTGACGATAGGTTTAATAACATCCCATACTTTTGAGACAACTTTTTTCACAGATTTAAAGACTTTTTTAACTGCTTTTTTTATACCGCTCATATTCTATACCCCGTCACCAATAACTTTTACAAACAAACCACCTGCAGGCTTTAACCCGTGATGCTGATACAGTTCACCTAAGCGACCGTTAGGGTCCATTCCTGAGCTAATTCCTAGCATGATACTTTTAACTTTTGGAAATGTTTTAGCCCAACGAATAAAGCGCCTTAACAACCAAACTGCTTGATCTGCATAATCAGGTTCAACACAAAACACAAGGTCTGTTGCATAACTATCACGACTAAAAAAGTGTTCCTCTTGTACGCCAAGAATAAAGCCAACAACAACACCATTAATTTCTGTTACAAAAGCGCACATGCTATGGTCTGAAATACAGCGTCTTATCATATATGCTGATTTCTTATCATCCATTTCAACGGGATAGCTAGGCGAGTTACTTAATGTATTTCGACCTATAGCAAGCATTGCGCTTAAATCGTTATGGGTTGCATTCCTAATCATGACTTAACCTATCGCTGATTCTGTGGTCGAGTTGGCCTACCTGTGCCGCCACCACCTGTGCCATCAGTATTAACCGGTGCATTAGGGTTAATTGTGCCACCACTATTGCCAACGCTTACGCCTGGGGTTGTTGTTGGTGTATAAGGGATTTGCGGTTGATTAGGATTGCTGATGCCAGTTTGTGGTCCTGTATTAGTGCCAGTGCTTGTACCTGGCGCAGGCGCAGGAATAGCGCCATACAAAATTCCTAGCATATTAGTCTGCATATTGAGCGAGTTCATGATCTCTTGTACTGCTGCAGACTGCTGCTCTTTAGTCATATTGGGGTTGTTCATTGCAAGACCAATCGCATTAAGCGCGGCATTGGTTGCATCACCAATCGAGTTGCCATATTGAATTTTCATATCGTGCCCTAATTCCATTTGGCGAAGCGATACTTGAGAATCAATTTGAGCATTAAGCTCTTTCCAACGCTGGTCGTTCTGCAAGTCGTTTAATTCAACCTGATACTTATTCAAGATAGCATCGCGTTCTGTCTGAATGCTGGCGCTCTTTTCCATTTGAGCAAGTTGCAATGACTGCTGTTTATCCAAGGTGCCAAGTTGTTGGCGATACTTGAGATCTTCAAGTTGAGTTTGGAAGTCACGGTTAACATTGTTTTCACCAGACTGCCAAGACTGCTGTGCATTAAGCTCCTGAAGTCTTTGAGCGCCTTGCGCGTCAAGTGTTCCAAGAGACTGCTTATATTTAAGATCTTCAAGCTCTGCTTGTTGAGTTCTATCAAGCCCCTTTTCTTGGCTCTGCCAAGACTGCTGTGCATTAAGCTCCTGAAGTCTTTGAGCACCTTGCGCGTCAAGTGTTCCAAGAGACTGCTTATATTTAAGATCTTCAAGCTCTGCTTGTTGAGTTCTATCAAGCCCCTTTTCTTGGCTCTGCCAAGACTGCTGTGCATTAAGCTCTTGAAGTCTTTGAGCACCTTGCGCGTCAAGCATACCCAATGATTGTTTGTACTGTAGATCTGCAAGCTCTGCTTGTTGGGTTCTATCAAGTCCCTTTTCTTGGCTCTGCCACTCCATTTGATTATTTTGCAGATTATTATTAATATCACCTTGCTTGTCAGTCATCGACGCATCATGTGTACGCTTTAAATTCTCTTGGTCGCTGGTAAAATTGTTATTCCAACCTAATGTTTGCGCTTGGTTATATGTTTGTGCGTCTTGTTGCGCAATAGGCAGTGCTTTATCAATCATTGATGACAATGCCGCCTCATTGCCTATCGAGCTAGATTGCAGCCCACGAGAGGCACTGTAAGCTTGCGCATTAGCAATTGCCTTTTTCATCATATCGCTGTTTGGATCTAACAATCCTGTGATTTGATTTTGAACTAGTGATTTATCATTAGGGTCGTAAGCATAGTTTTGGTCACCCTGCACACCTGTATAGCCATTACTTACAAAGTCTTTGCCAGAAAAATCTTTTGTTGGCACATTCATTTTAGGTGCGTTAGCAAGTGCATCGCCTGTTACAGAGTTGTACTGTGTTGTCTGGTACTGACTTTTCGGTACATTCATCGTAGGTGCGTTAGCAAGTGCATCGCCTGTTACAGAGTTGTACTGTGTTGTCTGGTACTGACTTTTCGGTACATTCATCGTAGGCGCGTTAGCTAACGCATCACCGGTAACTGAGTTGTACTGTGTTGGCTGATAGTTATTTTGTACTGCTTGCATAGGTGGCACTAAATAATCATTATTAGTATTGCCTCCAGTAGCATTGCCAGCTGTAGGTTTAGGCGGCATAGTTGCACTGTTTTCACCTCCACCTGTAGGTATAACGCCAGGTTTAGGCGGCATTTGATTAGGCTGTTGCGTTGTAGTTTGTCCAAGCTGTTGCTGCACTTTAGTTGGCGTATTTACAGCACCTTGATTAGTTCCGTTAAATCCTGAAGCTGGATTGGCTTGATTATCCGTATAAACCACTGGCTGACCTGAATAGATTGGCTGAGTCCCATCCCTATCATTTTGCGTTCTGCTCAATAGTCCAAGCTGTGAATTGGCCGAGCTAACAGGGTAAACCGTCTTATTGCTAGATTTTTCAGGCGCAGGCAAAGGCGCATCCAAAGCAGCGCTTTGAACGGGTTTAATTTGTTGCATGGTAAATAAACTCCTAATTAGAGTTTGAAAGTTGTCAGTTAAGTGATTTTTACGAGGGATGAATCAAGAAAAGGTAAAACGCCTACTATGTAGAAATAATAAACGTTTTAATGCAAATTGCAATAACTGTTACGTGAAGCCTTTATATATCCAGTTCTGAACGCGATAGTCATAAATTTTTGCCTTACTAATCTCGGTAATGCCATCTTCACTATAAATTGGTGTTAGGTTATCTAACATATCGTGTTTTTTATTGCATGGACATTTAAAATAACGAATACCAGATATAACTTCAATATTTGAAAATACACCCCTAAAGCTGCTTTCTTGTCTGCTATCTGAGTTGCCACCTAATACAAATGGTATTGACGGCTCAATAATCGTACCTATAGCATGCTGGTAAGTTTTAGAATGATAACCACCCTCACCTTTGGCTTTAAATTGAACTAGTAGGTATTTATTTTGTACAGAATGAAAAAACTTAAATGACCAAGAACCAGGTTGTATCTTATATGACAGATAATGCTCTGACTTAACCCCGCCACAAATAACTTTTAATAACCGATAATCCACTGTGCTTACAGATACAATAAGTTGAGAACCATCACCATAAGAACCAGACTTATATTGGTTTTTGTCACTTTGACTAAAAAGTATTATTTCCTGTTTATTAGTTTCATAATCAATTGAGTTAATATCAAATGATACAAATAAATCATCGCCTATGCTTTGCCACATATTATGACTAAACTCAACCTTACTCCCGTAACCAGTTAAGCTATATTCCCACCGTCCACCTGGAGGATCAGGCACCACTATTGGCGGGGTTGGAGTTGGCGGTACATAGCCAGTATCTATATAGCGATATAGAAGTTGCATCCGGTAATCAACTGACATATCAGCTTGCAGTAAATTATTAACGTAAGGTGTTACTGGTGTAGTGTATTCAATGCTATATCGATCACGCTGTTGACGATAATAGATATCACCATCCCTAATGTAGAATAGAAGTATGTCTGATGTAGCAATATCAACTGCATACTTCAGATCGAAAGTGGCAAATGGATTAGTTCCAACTCCAAAAATTGTTTTTGTATGTTCGCTTAATTCAGGGTCATACCACCACAACCTAAGATCACTACCAGTATCAAAAAATACTAATGGCTTCCCAAGTTGGTCAAAAGCGGCAGATAAGCTAACACAAGTAATTGGAGTAAATAGTTCCGAGTGATAAATAAAATTATCACCATCATGCTTATATAACTTAATAACGCTATCGGCATACTCAAACAGCCACCATGAATCTGTAAGGCTATTACTACTGAGCGATACTTCCTCTGGGCCCAAAGTAATAAAGTGATAGTTAATCGATGAATCTTCAGGCTTAGATTGTCCATAGGTATTAAATGGCTTTAAGCTAGTATCTGATGACCATAAGTTATTGGGTATCATTTTAGTTTATACCCTTGTTACATCATAATAGAATCCAACAGTTAACATTTTATCAGTTCCTTTAACAAATTCAGGATTAAATTTAAGTCTAGCAACTACTGATGATGGAGGGAAAAGTGAATTAAATGAAGTTGATAAAACTATAGCTTTTAGCGCTGTAAGCGCCCCAGATGCATATAACCCAAATGTAGCTTGATGGGTAATTCTAGCGACACCTGCAATTGGGTTAGATATTGTTCCCGCTGTTGAGTTTGACATTTGCTCTGCTGCAAATGTACCGCCTATTAAGTCATCACCTGCATTAGCATTATAAATAGCTAAAGCTGATGAGTTAGAATTATCAGTAAGTGTTCTTAGAGTTAAATTAGCAATTACCGATGGGCCTACATTTTGAGAAAAACTAGATACTGAGCTTAAAAGTGATGGGTTAAGCTGTGTTAATGTAATATCAGTAGCTATACCATTTAATACGATATTAGATACTGTATTGCCCATTTCATTTGAGCCTGTCCACTTCTTACTTTGCTTCCACCAAATCTCTAACTGATCACTACTTGTTAGCGTTAGAGTAGTTGGATTTCCTCCAGAATCTTTGAATAAATTTCTTACTATTGCAGTATCAGCTATTGAAGTGCTGGTGCACAATACATACTCAGAAATATTCCCTACTATTGCTCCAAGGCTCCATCGAAATATATAGCTCTTTGTTGTGAGCGTATATCCGTTTATAGCATCACCAGCTGATACATCAGACCCACCGCCTGTTGTTGTACCACTAGCACTTACAGGCCCAAGTTGAGCCCCTATATCTGTATCAGTTACTAGTGGCGATGCTGTTGATGTACCCACTTTGGCATATAGAGGGGAGAAAGAAAGTGCAGTAAAAAACCTATCTAGCAAGAGATTATTTTGAAATCCTGTATCTTGAGTTATATCACCATGCTTATTTCTAACAACAAATCTAGTATATCCGCTTGCTTTTACGTTACCTAAATTAATATTCATAAATTACCCTACTATTAATGAGATTGAACTAAGCTTTATAACTCCTGCAGATGCTTGATGTGTATCAGGCTCTACATGCTTAATTAGCACTTTAGTTAGTGATATGGCCCCAAGCGATAATGTGTTTGCCGATAAAATGTCTAAGTCTTTATCATATTTTAATAAAGACGATCTCAACTCAATAATGGATAACCCTATAACACTAGAAGTTACCGCTTCAAATTCATCGTGTCGGTATAGCGATGAACGAAGTGATATTTCACCAAGACTAATTACTGATGAACTTACTTCTTCGACTAATACGGTAAATAAATTTGAATTTTGCAGCTGAATTAGTGCAGAAGATATACCATCTTTATCTGGTATGCCGTACAAGCTTGAACGCAGTACGCTTTCACGCCAATATACTGCTTTACGCCTAGTTGAACCTGCAATAACTGCGAGTAATGCTTGCGCTTGTGATGCCATAATTACACCGTCACAGTAATGTCACTAACGTAAACATCACCCATCAACAGCCAGTGAGTGTTACTGATAGCCAATAACGCAACAGTTGAATGCTTGCCATAGGCGCGCAATAAGCCTGGACTATCAATCGTAATGCCTAGGTTTTCATCGGGCGCCAGCCATAACTCAGCATCAGAGTTATTAGTGAAAAACACAATTGAGCCAGGAACCGCTGTTAAGTCACCATCAACCGTGCGCAATCCACTGCCAACCGAAATAATGATTTTACTTTCTGCATCCGTTGGCGTGGCAGGCATGACATAGCTCATATCAAAAAATTGACCATGGTTGTCAGCGTTAACCGTTAGCGCGTTAGTGGCATCTTCAATGATAGTAATGTCATTTTGCGCTTGACCTAGTAGCAGGTTTTTATCCAGCAAATCTGCATTGCCATCTTTATTGATGTATAGCAATTTGTTTGTATAAGGCTGTGTGGGTATTTCAGTATTACCGGTAAAGTTATCTGGCAGCTTAACGACAAAGCCATTTATCTTGGTGGTGATTTGCTGCAGGTTTGCAGATATACCGCCGAGTTTGGTATTCATTGGCTGTGCGCGAATGGTCGTGCGCATTACAAATGGGGAACTGTCCTGCCAGTGTGTTAATGCTGTCATTGATTAACCTTATCGTCTGCGGCTGATTGGCTTTGAGTGAATAAATAGGGTTGAGATAATGTGTGGTGGCATTTTGCTTGATGTATTGCTTAGGTAAATGGCTATCGTGCGGCTTAAACCTGAGATATACAGATCAGCCCAACTAATAGAGCTACCACCCCATACAGCATCATCCCAATCGGCTAGATCCCATCTTGCACCAGAGCCAATAAGCAAGGCATCATCTGGCAAATCAGGGTCCATGTAATCCAGGTATGCAATGGCATTAAGTAACACTTCGGTTACGCTGTCGCACTCAACAACTAACTTGTGCCATTTCTTCTTAGTTTCATGACTACCAAAGCTCATAAAGCCAGTGAGCAAATAGCTTTCGTACTCTTGGCCATCAAAGCTAAAACCTTTATCTAGCTGGTACACGTAACCATCACTTGAACCAACGTATATCGACTCAATACCGCTTTCATTTTCAGACGTATATGCGCACACAATCGGCACACCATAATTAACTGTGCTGAACTGTGGCGTACCTTGGCTATCGAATGTCGCAAACAATGCAGAGCCATCTTCAAAAAATAACCGGTATTGATTTTTAGTTTTAATGGTAGCGCTGCATACTTCACGTCCAGCATACTGGTCGATAAGCGGCTGCACTTTTTGACTGATAGCAGCTTGAGCAAAGTCACCAAACTGTTGCACACGGCTTAATAGCGTTAGCCCTCGGTCATCTAAGAACATTAGCTCACTCAAGTTCTGCGCTGTGCGCTTACGCATCCCTACCTTTGTGCTTAAACTTTTTAGCTGAAAATCAACTTTACTGGTGCCGTACAGCACGTAAGTGCGATTCTTACAGCCAATAACACAGGTACTATCTGCTTGCACCTGCATTTCAGTGATTTCATCTGATACGGCTATCTCACCACCGTTCTCAGTAGGATTGAAATTAGTCGGATCGCCGATGGCACTAAATACAAATGAGCCACCGGCATACGACAATAGTAAAACCTGTGACGGTAATATCTCTAAGTTTGTCGGCGCATCAGGTAAAATAGGCCCAGTAATTTGCGTGTAAGTCGTACCATCAAATCTGAAAGCTGGATTTTTACCATCGACACCAATGATTTCAAGTGTTGCCGCGCTGCCGGTAAAGTTTGCGGGTTTGACAATAAGCTGGCCATTAGGCAATAACGCTGGTGTAGTAACCAACTGCCACCCAGTAATACTCGAACGATAGAGGTTTGCGGCACTGCCGCCAACATTGTTTCGCATTGCATACTTATTTCCCTCGAACGTGAACACGCCCAAGACCTTGCCGCTTCCTGGTACTTGTAATATAGCTGCTCGTCTGGCTTCAATTTCCACATCGAGCGCCGCCAATGCTGCTTCATCTGTCGCAAATGGATAGCCTGGCAAATCCACAATTCGCGTATCTGCTGGTGAAAGCTGACCATCATATCGCTCAAAACCAGTAACACGCTGATAACGACCAATAGTATTGATTTCATAATTGACTAGCTCCTTACATTCCCCAGGCTGTAGTTTTGAATCAGCATCAGCTAAATTCAAGCCACCTCTCAGGTCTATTTGCGCGGGAGTAAATGACATTAGATTAACCCTCTAATATCAAAACCCATTATAGGCAGTTGCGAGTTACACAAATCGGTTACTCGCGTTTCATAGCGTGCGCTTGCCATTTGATAAAGCTGCATATCTTCTTCAAATGTCGCGTAATACATCAATGCTTTCTGCACAATACAGTCATGGTATTTAGCAGGGATAATGCTCACATCACTGTCATTACTGAGTGCTGTAGGTTCAGTGTAATAATTAACCTTTATCGCCATATCCGATTCAGGCACAGGATAAAGATAAATATTACCGCTAGGATCTACTGATAAGATGCGCGGCCAGCCAAGATCCTGATTACGTTGGTCGAAATCGTTTAACCAATCTTTCCACGGCAAACTGATCACCGGTTCATTATCGATAAACACGCTATCAATCTTGTTTAAGTTAGTGATGCCAAGCGAGGCGCTACTATAAACTTGCTGGCCTGTTGTTAGAGTTGCATTGGCACGACGCCATAAAAACTGCCATTCATCCTTTAGCGCTTGAATATCCATATCAGCATCGATAACCCACGATACTAACTTAGCAAGTACGCCATTTTGATTAGCGGTTGTTGTTGGGCCATTGCCAGAGATACCTGACTGCTCACGCACTCGCGTACACAACTCTAAAAAAGTCATCTTAAACCGCCTTATTCAAAATGCTTTTCAATAACCTGGAAAGGCCAGCGCTTAGACTTGGTTTCTTTCAGTGATTTCATTTTGCTAGCGGGATCGGTTACTGTGGTGTACTTGGTTTCAATGGCATTTTGCAGCACATCGTAAACTCCAGCAGGAACCTTGGCTTCTACACCTTTCATTACTTGATGCATTACACCGTTAACGCCAACCTGGACAAAGTTGTCGCCTTTCTCGTCGCCATCATCGTTAATAACAAGCGTCACAGCTTTTAATACTTTAGCTTTTGGCTCGGTGCCACTTCCGCCACCTTGCAAACTAGCATCACCACTTTTTGCCAATGGTTCAGTACCACTGCCGCCACCCTGTGGCTCAGTGCCAGATCCACCACCCTGTGGCTCAGTGCCGCTACCGCCGCCATCTTGTGTATCACCAGTATCATAAATACCTGGCTCGGCTAGATTTAATTGAACGATTAACTCTGGTCGATTATCCGCTAAGTGTGATAAATCAATACCAAGCTCTTTGCTTGCATAGTTAATCATTGCTTTAGTTGCTGTCTTGCTAGAAAACTTAGGTGTTGTAGACATTACTTTTTCTCCAAAAAAAGGCCCCAAACTGGGGCCTTATTGATTGCTACAAGTAGCGGTTATGTTGGATCAACTTCTGCGGCGACTTCACCACGTACTAACCATGCATCATTTAAGATGACAGCCGTGTACCAGGTTTTCCATGCAACAGAACCAGACTGACCAAGTTCATCACCGTGCGATGGTGAACCAGGTTGACGGACCATTGGCTTAATCGCGCCGCCGGCTGCTTTAGAACCTTTAAGTGCAATACAACCAAACGCTTTCGCTGCCATAAACAGCACAGGGTAAATGTCTGCATTAGTGCCAGTTGTTGACACTGCAGTTGAACCAGCAGCACCACCAACATCGGCCCAAGGGTTAAACAGTGGTGATGCTATGTAACGCACATCTTCAACACTGCCGATTTCTTCGGCACAAATTGGCTGACGGCTACCGTACTTAGCGACCGGTACAAAGTTAGGCATGTTGCGCACACTCGATACAATGTCAGTGTGACAAACAGCAACGAACGCAGCTTCAATCGCTTGAGTGCTAACCATTTGACTTGCAGACAATACAGAAGTGATGCGCTTACCACGTTGTGCCATTAGCGTTCGAACCGCTAAACGTTGCACACGGATATTAATCGGCGTGTTAACACTGGCACGAGCAGTACCGTTAGCGTAAATAACGTTAGTGCCAGCAATTAACTTGCCGTGCGTGACTAGCTCAATGGTTTCTGCCGCTTGTTCACCAGCCATCATCGACATATCAGAACCCACAGGATCTTCATGCAAATCGGCTACCTTATCGGTAAGCTCCATCCATGCACCGTACTGCGTTAATGTTGCTGGCACATCTTCATAGCGGAAGTTAGTAGCAGCAGGACGAACGCCCTCTGCGATCGGCGTTAATGCAGCAGGTAATGGCACAGGACGACGGAATTTAATCACTTCACCTGTATTGCGTGGCATTGGCTTATGATCACCAAGTTTATTTAGAACCAAGATTGGCTCTGCGTGTTCAAGCATTTTCTTTTCAGCGTATACACCGATACGTGAAGTAATATCACCATAGTTATTAGACATGGCGTGACTCCTTACGATTTGTTTAATTGATTAAAAAAGGCGATTGGATCAACATCGTCAGAATCGTCATGCGCTTTCCCTGCACCTTTGCGCGGGATTTCGGCGTAATCTGACAATGAGCCTTTACCCTTTTTGCCTGGCGCTGCAGGCTTTGACGGGTATTGAGTTTTGAACAAGGTGAGCAGTGCAATGTTGTCGTCTGCTAAATCACTCTTAGCCATTTCCTGAACCGATGGCGGTTGTGATGACAGCCATTGAGTTAGTTGAGGTGAGGATGCGATCTGCATATAGTCAGGGTGCACACGCTCTAAACGCTGAAACTGAGACTGAATAAATTCTTGCTCTTGCTTCTGCGCTTCACGCTGTTCAAGCTCACGGACAGGCTTTAGCTTTTCTTCAAAAGTATTTGTTGCCCGTTGCAGTTCATTGCGAATAAGCTCAGCAATTTCAGGCCATTCGGCTTCAACCTCGGAAAAATCTTTCCCTTTCAGGTCGTCAGCTGTTGGCAATCCATGCTTGCTATTCGCGTCACCGCCGTTTTGAGATTCATTGAGCTTTAAACCGGCTTGCACTTCATTGAGCTTTTTGGTCAATGCAGATACACGGCCTGAATTAGCACGATGGTCTTTCTCTAATTGCTGGTGACTTTGTTGGAGTTGTTGATGCGCATTACGCAAATGTTCAGGTACAGCAGCCCAGGGATCTTCGTCTGCGCTTGACGATTTACTTTCTGGTTGTTCTGGTGCATCTTCATCACTTTCGTTTTCGCTTTCTTCAACGTCCTGATCCAATTCATCTAATTCATCACTTGCCGAGTCATTAGAGTCGTTTGCGATTTCGTTAAATAAATTGATTGCTTCATCGTCATAACTTTCGTCACTTTGATGTTGCTCATTGCTTGGGTTTTCCATATTTGAGTGCCTCTTGCAGTCATAAAAAAACCCACTGCAATGAGTGGGTTCGTTAAAATTAGGTACAAAAAAACCGCCTTTATTGGCGGTTATTCATCATCTGGCGTATTACCAGGCGCTAATATTTTGGGGTACGAGCTTAAAACCTCGTCAATCTGTGCGATACGTCCACGAAACTTAGCGGTTTCAAGTTGGTCCCTATCCATCGCTAACGCTTCAAGGTATATAGCCCTGTCTTTTAGTAGCTGCTTTTTAACTGCAGCCCATGTATCACTGGTTACACTAAACATTATGCAAGTCCATAATTGGCAGTAAGGCCAGCTTGTTTCTTAATATTGTATTCAGCCATAAACTTATCCCACTCAAGCTGCGCACGGTTTTTAACCTTTTCGAGCTCAACTAGCATTTTCTCATTATTAATCTTATCGTTTTGCGCCAGCTTCATGATCTCAATACGCTCTTGTCGTTCTGAGTTCTGCATGTCTGCTGCAATTTGCTGAGATTTAAGTTCATAGTTAGCTTGCATTTCAGCTTGTTTAAGCGCGGCTTTAGCCTGCTCAAGTTGCATTTCAAACTCATACTTTTGCTGTGCTGCTTGTTGACGCATGGTTTCAATTTGAATAGCGGGGTCTTGCGGCTGGTTCTGGCTTTGCTCGTCTATATCTTTTTGGTACTTAGCTAATTCTTCATCAGTAGGCACAATCGACTTAGGCAAGCCTTGGGTGTTGATAAATTCTTTAAGTAGCTGCACTGCTTTAAGCTTCATCACTGGTGCAAATACCGGACTGTTACCAGCAATATTAATGAAGTTCATCAGTGCTTGGCCTACTTGCTCTTTAACCAGTAGCGCCGATGTACCACGCGCATCAACCTGATAATCACCTTTAACGTCATTATCATCGCTGTGCATCATATTGAAGTGGTAAAAGTCTTTGATTAATGGCTCAGTTACAAAATCATCCCACTGCTTAACCTGGTTGCGGCGCACTGTATTAGCAGCATTCATCAGCATCGACATACCGCCAAGCGTTTGCGTTGACTGACCTTGTTCGCCTTGCTGTATCATAGGAACGCCTGACACTTCATCAAATAGCACGCGAGCCGTGTTGTAAATCATGCTCAATTCATTGATGTGGCTATTAAACTCAAAGGTACTGAATGCCTGTTTAATGTCCTGAGTTGTACCCTCAACGTTCCAAAACTTGCGCGGTCTTAAATCCCACTTACCATCTTGCGGCGATATAAGTTTTTTATTTACACCAATTTGCGGCCCCGATGTTACCGAGCCGTTATCTAAAATCATGCGCCAGGTTGAGTTGATGATTGCTTGTTCATCACGCACCATGCGCGGTACGCCATAACCGAAGATGCTAGAATCGTCTAGTTCCCAGTTGTACACGCGATAAGGCATCGCCTCTGTGTAGTCCATTAACGATAAGCGCGCGCCCATGACTACGCCGCCGCAATAAAACACCACAGCTTCATATTCATCAACATAGCTTTCATCATCAGGGTCGATAGCTTCAACAACTTCAAGCTGCTCTAATACATCTGCTGAAATTGGTCCGTGATATTCCCATGTTTCATAGCGTGTATCGTTTAACGTGTCAGATAAGCCAGCCATAATGCGAATATCGTCAACATACGAGCTACGGTGCTGCGTTTGTATTGAGGTCATTTTCAAGACTTTATTAATACGGTCCTGCTTAAAGCCTTTCTTGCGTACTAGTCCACGTAACTGTTTCTTGCTCAAGTAGCGGCGCTCAAAGACGAACTCAGCTTCTTCAATTGATGACGCCGACATATCAGGGTAAAAGTCCCAAGGGCGCACTACTTCGCAGCCTGGCTCAAATGTTTGTTTAATAACCGTTGCAAACTCGCCAGTTTGTTTATCCTGAACATAAGCTCTATCAGTCTTGCCGAGTACAATTGGGCCTTTAATAACACCCGTTCCCACAACACACGCATCATGAATAATGTCGCGGCACTTAGCGTTATATTTAGTTTCAACTAACTGATCTTCAATTAGCGTTTCCATTTTTAGGCAGGCTTCTTTTGCTTGCTCTTGCGCTCTATCGGCTACATCAGCATTAGTAACTGGTGTGCCATCTTCATGCTGGTACTGTGTTTCACCTAGCTTGAACACAGTATCTTTATCGTTCAGCATATCGACAATGGTAGGCTTAGGTGTTGCTTTAATGCCCCAGTTCTTATCGTCATTAGGGAATAACAGATCAACTAATTGTGCTTCACCTGCGTTAGTTTTAGCGCGGGTTAGCTTAATAAACACCTTGGCAGTATCGTTACTTTCCATTACTTCCAGCGTTTTAGGATCGTACATACCATGGTAATTGCGCAGATCTTCAACCATACGGGTATCGATTGTATTTCTATCAGCAATGGTTTCGCTTAACTTACGCTCAAGTTCTAATGCCAAGATATCAATCTTGTCACCAGGATCGTACTCATGCTCGTATTTTTTAGGTTCTGCGTTTGCCATCGTGATTAATATCCCGTTAGTGTGTCAGCAACAGCGGTTTGCGCTGCTGTCTGTCTAATTTTTTCAGTTGATTCATAATCAATGTCGCCTTGCGCACCTTGGCAAAGGTACTGAAGCGCATCATGTGGATGCGAAAACTTGTTCTTATCTGCAACGCTGGTGTACCTAGCATCACCGGCCACTTGAATGCGCCGTAACTGGTAGCCACCATTGAACCCTTTGCGTAATGTTTTGCACTGAGCGCCCATAATGAATGTGACAACCTTGTCGATTTTCCCTTTAAGGAAGAACCGCACTGATTCCCAACGATTATCTGGTTTGTTGCTAGTGGTACCGTAAGCTGTGATCCCGTATTCCATGTTGAGGATTTCAATAGGGCTATTCTCGTCATTACCTGATTTAGCAATACCTGACGGATCACAGTAAGCCTCATAATCAGACTTATTGAATGCTGGATAATCTCTGCGCAGCACTGGCATTAACTCGTCCATAAACGAGCGAATACCCATGTTCTCGCTGATAAACTCACGAATGATGCGCAATTGGCCTTGAGGTGTTAATTGACCAATAATGCAAGCAGGAGTACGACCGAAGTCGAACCCCATTAATATTTTTCCGTGCTTCTTAATTGGCAGTAGGTTTAACGATGATGTATGTAAAACATCGTTCCATTGCCCCTTGTAGATCGGCATGCCGGTTGATACGGTGCCGTACATATTGGCTAGGTTGACCCTGATCCAATCATCGTCCTTACCTTGCACTTGGTTGATGTAATAACCATCAGGCAAGTTAGCGAGGTTTTCAGCATCGCTATTAGGACGCCACTCAATAATCCTTTCTTCGCCAATAATCTTAACGACTTCAATCACACCGCCAGGTTGCCTTAAAAAGTTCCAACCCTCTGGGTGTTTTTCTTCTGCTAGTGCGTAGTACCAGTGGTCATCATCAGGCGCGTTCGTATCGCCAAGCATGCCATGCCAACTTGGACCACCCTCTGCCGCTGACGGGTAACGACCATGACGACCATCACACATATCGACAATGGGCTTAGCTAACTCTTTAACTTCATTAAGCCAAAAGCCGGTTACCTGTAAACCCCTAAGCTTTCTTACTGCATCTGGCCTATCAAGTGCCAGAAATACCAGTTCAGCCTTAACCCTAGTGCCATCTTCTAAATCAAAATCTAGATAATGAGTTGGTGGGAAGTCCTGATTAAACTTGCCAAGCTGACAGTCCTCATTGTGGTACAAGTCGCACCAATCTTTAATGGTTGTGCCTTTGAGATCTGGATACGTGTTACGAACGGCAATAAAGCGGGTTTTTCTAACACCAAACTGATTAGGTTCTTGTTCGCACATCTGGCTAAACACACGCATGGCCGAGCCATATGTTTTCCCTGAACCGATTGGCCCCATAATAAAAGTGTTGCGACCACGCGCATGAATATATTGCTCAAGCACATCGCCTTGCGCTGCAACATGAAATTCATAAGTTGTTTGTTCTGACACACTATGATGACTCCTGCGCCTTGGCCTTTTTGTTTCGGCCGGTGAAGTCGCGCACGATAACCATTGGACGATCGGCTATCTCAACTTTGTCAGTGAACAGTTTGAAGTTTTTACCTAGGAGTTCTAACCCTTTCATCTTGGGGTTAAACTGAATATTGTGAACAATATCGCCATTGTCTAAATAACGTATTTGAATGCTATCAATGGCCCGTGCAATGTGTTCAGGCATCTTATCTACATCGATATTAGCATTGCCTTTAAACGCTTCTCTTGGATCTAAAAACGCTGTCATAGCAATTTCTTGCAGAATACGTTCAGCAGTAATTTCAATGTTTTGCATCATGTTATCGAGATGCCACTGAATAGCCTCGTAAATGTGCGGCTTATGGTAAAGCTGTGGACCAATCTTTTCAGCCGTTGCTTCACTGTAACCAGCACGAATTGCGGCTTGCTTCATATTCTTATCGACTAGATATTCCATGACAAACAAACGCTGTCTGTCATTCCATTTGCGTTTAGTCCAATCGAATTTAGCGCTCATCTTCTTCAATCCTAGATAGCTGCTTGATCAATATTTCTCTTTGCAATTCGGCTAAACGTTCTTCGCGCGCATTCTTACGCGCCTGGTAAATTCGATTCGTAACGGCTGTAGCTATGGCGCAAATGCTAGCAATGATAATTCCAATATTATTCATTGATAGCGCACTCCCCATAAACGTGAAAAACGAAGCAAAATAAGAAACAGCAGGGACTAACTTTGTCGCTCCTAATTCAGTCGTTATGCTCATGCTCTAACCGCCATTGTTGAAGTCGCCTTATGCTTGCATTGCAAACATCAATCGAGTTCGTTTGTTTAAGTGAGTGATTCAGTAGGTCAAGATTTGAAGTCCCGACAAATAAAGGTTTATCGCACAGCGTTAGCCAATCAATCGGCGGTAGCACATATACCGTGTTGGTCTGTGTCACTACCTTGACAATCGGCTTGCTTGAGCAACTGCAAAGCATCACCAGGCAAATCAGCATTAGCCCAAGTTTTAGTTGGTTCATGTTCTGAGTTCCCCAGTTGATTAGCACGTTCAAGCTTATTGCCTAACTCGGATTTAAGATCCGATACTTGATTTCGATGTGAAGTATTGAGCTCTGAGATCACCCGATATTCACGTTCAAGCTTTTTGATGCGCTCGTCTTTGTTGTCATTACTGCTTAATAACGCTTCAACACTGACTTGAGACTGCAGCAAATCATTGGTTAAGGTTTCGTTTTTTGACTTGAGTGAGCTCATGCTTAATGCGCTAACAGCAAGTAGCAACCCAAGTATTAACACTGCACATAACAGCACGGTCGTTTTTATGTCGTTAAACATTACAAATCCCTTAAACAAAAAAGCCGCAGTTATTGCGGCGTTTCAAGCGAGTTTACGCACTGCCTATGTCGGTCTTGCGCGCGGGTCCAAACGCCATAGCAACGTTTGTTGCCAGGTGTTGAGCAATCAAAACCCGCGACAGTTCGGTATTGTGGCAACAGCAACGCATCACAAGCCGTGCGGTATTCGCCATTTAATACATGTACACGCATGGGCGACTTTAGCCAACGGCCGATGCCGTACTGGTAAACCCAGTCGATATATAAATCATATTCAGCCTGGTTAAGCTCGGCGCCAATTAAGCTTTGTCTAAATCGGGTTTCATCTTTAGAAATATGCGCTTTGGCTATTTGCAGCGCATTAACTGGACTAACTGTATCGCCCAACTTAACTGGCCGTTCATTAATATGGTAAGTGGACCCAAAGCCCACGGTAGGCCGATCGCCTTTTACTGGGACTGTCGCAGTAGGCGCAAAACCCTCGGAAACAACCAAACCAATAAAAGCAGCGGCCGACAAGCTAAGACCTGCCACTGTCATTCTGTTAGCCATAATTCCCCCCAAAACAAATATTTATAACTACTTACCTAAAGCTCGTTGCAGTCTATCGTTAAGGTGGAATAGATAGGTTTTCATTGCGCTAAGCTGATTAACCATGCTGGAACGCTCAACACCATCAAGACCTTTGAATATTGGGTTTTGATAAATAAAGCTATCAAGCTTGGTCGATTTATCTGTAAGCTCTTTGTGTTCTGCTTCCATTCTGCCGATATGAGTATCAGCACTATCAACAGCTGGTGCATAAGTCTTTTCAAAAATATCAGGCTTACACGGATAGAACTCACCATTAACACCCTTGATAATCCAATCGCCATCACGGGCAGTCATCACACCCTCAAGCGTTTTGATTCTCATCTCAGGATAACCAAGCGGGTTTTCCATTGATATACATTCTTCAACTTGAGCCTTGCCGCCAAAAGCATTAACAAAGCGCAAGCATTGATTAATACTTAGGTCAGTAAACTGCATCGCTTCAACAGTGACTGGTTTCTTGGTGAATCTAGGCATTGTGGAGTTCTCCGTGAAGTCCATAAAGAAAGCCCCTGCATTTCTGCAAGGGCTGGAAACAAGAAAGCCACCGGTTAAGGTGGCTTCTTCAATGGGTAGATACAATTACCCAGACTTAGATAAATAATAAACAATTTAAGGGAATAGTCAACAGTCTGGTTTAGTTAGCTCTCTAACCTTATCCTCAAGCAGCATCACCTGGCTATTGAGTTTATACACTTCACTGCGCGCTTCTTCGAGTTTGTATTCAAGTGCTTCAACGTATTCGACAACCTCCCATGGATATCCACCACTAGATAAGCCATCTTTATAGGCTTCTTCAAGCTCTTCAAATTTAGCTTGGTCAATTAATTCATTCGATACTTGTAAGTCACTCATATCTCACCAATCCTCTAGTTAAAATAATTTTATTAAGTTCGCGCAAACGACTAGCATCTATGTGGCTAAAGACGTTTATGCTGCCAAAGAACTCCGGCGTAATAGCGTACTTACTGCCACTCTCAATACCACGTAAATCATCAGGCCTACTAAAGTGATAAAAACCATCGATGCCATTTAACTGCGCATACTTGGCTGCTTTACCCTTACATCGAGCGATGATGATTATCTTTTTCATAATCACTACACCAACTTAAACTTGCCTGAGTTGAACATCGCTTCAAGCAATTCAATCTCGCTACTTCCTTGGGTTGGCGACTTACGCCTAACCTCATTTGCAGCTTCGATAAACAATTCTTGCTCTGACTTTTGCTTTGCTCGGTATATGTAACTGCTATTTTCAATATAATCAACAATATAAAATGAGCTTAAGATGTCGGTTGAAGCCAGAATATTCCCAAAATTACACCAATGATTAAACAGTAATCCACGCTGCTCATCTGATAGCTCGCTTAGTACCTTTGTGTTGTTGTATATAGACCATTCTTCTAAGCCTTTGAACTCGGCAAGATGACTTGGAATGCTAGAATATGCAGCGCCGCCAAGGTTATCAAATGGATCTGCCACTGATACATAATGAATAAGATCGCCAGTACACTTAGGATGATTTATTTTATTAGCTACATCAATACCAAACTGACTAGAAACTAGAGTTAAAAAATCTTTAAAATGCTCACTATCAACTCGACAAAACATCTTTGAAATATCCATAACCACCTCTTAAAGTTGTCGCTTAACTGACTTAACCAAACCATAACCGGCATCAACCAACAGAGCCGCAATGCCATGTGAACTAGTCGTTTCGCATTTTCGCACTATCGCAGCAATGGCGTTAATGTTCTGGTCACGCTCAATTTTCTCGAATGCCTCGCGTTCCTCTGGCGTTTCTACCTGGCAGTTAGTGCCAACATCTTGAAGCGCGCAAGCTGGTGCGTCTGCACGGAAGCGTTTATGTTCTGCAACAAGCGTTCTAGCCAAATGTTTATCGTGATTCATTCGCGCGTTATCATCAGTTTCATAATCAACTATCATGCTTATCTCCTTTTTATCCCGTAAAGTGCGTCCATATCTTCGCTGTATCTGTCGCTGCATCTGTCGTTGCCGATGATTAGCTGTTGTTCAGGAAAGCTAATAACAACTTCACTCCTAGCATTCAGCGATACTGTGGCAAATGAATAAACTGCGGAAGTCGGAGCTGCTTCCTGGGCTTGGCTCGCTGAAATATGATGTTCCGGCGACTCCGGTAATGAGCCAGGCAGTACCACTTTAAACGGGCCACCTTTGCGCAAGTACCATTGAATATCACCAACACTATCAATCATATTCATCACTGCTCGAATATCAGCTAATTGAATATCCATACCTATCTCCAACGATTAGCGCGATCGCGCTTTCTGTCTGATTTGTTCTTTCTTGGTTCGCTGTGATCCTTGCTGCGCGCAAACTTAGGCCTATCAACCGGACATATCGCCATTGGTTCTGAGCAATCAACACCAATCATCACCTCGAAGTCATGACGAAGCTTCAACCCCATAAGCGCTAGGGATTCATCATCAGGATTACCCACTATTACCACTTGAGGCTTAATCTTCACTTCATTTTGCTCAAGCTCAATAGCCATCAAACGAACTTCTTCAAGTGTAAAAACCTGATGACTTCCAGTGCTAAAACCAACAAAGCCATCAGCAAAAACACGCTCCAAAAATTGGTCGCATATATCGCCAAATGTTTTAGTAACAGATTCATCAACGTCCATGCCGACCACCTTGATCATCTTTCTTAGCACCAAGAAACACACAGCAAAGAAATGCTGACGCAGCAACAGAACACACGATCAAACAACCAAGCACGATATACACAGTTTCGATATCCATTAAGACACCTCCATTTGTTCAAATGTTAACTCTAGTTTTTCGCGGATCGCATAAGACGCCGCCGTTTCAGCCGAATGCAATTCGTTAATAATGTCCATGTAGTCATCGTAATACGCTGCATGGAACACGCGATTAGTGATGTTTTGGCCCGTTAACGTACTCAGTTGCACCGCTAGATTTGCAGCAGTAAGCAATATCTTTCCCGTACCGTGGCAAGCCTGGCACTCAAACATCTTTGAATAGCGGCGACTTAATCGCTCACCAGTGCCGTGGCACACTTCACATCGAGGAACGCCGCATACTTCTCTTGTTGCTAAAAACGCCATACCGCGCGCAATCACTTCACTGAAACCGCGCTGAATAAGCAGCATTGAAGCAGTCCGGTTTAACTTGCTAGTCGCCGCATCATCGCCGGCAATTTTGGATTGCAACACCAACATGCCGAGTTTGTGCTTCGATTGGACCAAAGCGAGGACACCTAACGCATCTTCTTTGCTGAAAATGCCGCGGCTCATTGGCGCAGATAATTGAGGACTCTTAATGCAGGTCATCATCAAGACGTTTTCGAGTGAAATCATGCGTCACCTCTAGTATTCACAAATGTTTGTCTCGCTGGCGCAAATGCCTGCATCGCTATTTTAAAAAGTTTTTCTTCTTTATTATCAACTAATTGACTGTATGTTTTATCAATACCAGACCCAACTGCTCGAGTTAACCCTCTGCGCTTGAGCTCTAGCCCTAAATCTTGGTTATTCAGGCTGAACAAAAACGCACAACGCATGATGCTTACACCGTCACTTTCGGCATATGTTTTTACTGCCACTTCCATGCGTTCGCTCTTAGGTACATCACGCAGTAATAACCGCTCACCAGCAGGTGCTAAATCATCTTGAACTCTTGCACCGCTTCTAGCACAAGCAACACACTTTCCGGTCTTGGCATAACGAATAAACGTGCCGCATGACTGCTTTGTTTTTTGGTCAATGTGAGGATGCTTATCGACATACGTCATCTGCCCTGCTCTCATAGCATTTTCACGTTCAAAGTTTCTAGGCTTCATCTTTAACACCTCCAAACATCGCCAGAAGCGCAGCATCGCGCTTATCCTCTGAACTAGTACCTTTCCATCCCGTTAGTGCATTAAACACAATAGCGTTTGATTTAGCGGCCTTTATGGTGCCTTTTAATGGCTTAACCATGACGGTATTCACACCCATATCGTCTAAAAAGGCTTTTATGTGCCTTGCAGTGGCTTTAACTTGCCCAACGTTCTGCGCAATCTTGAGTTTTGCCTTTAAGGTAACAACCCCTTTACGCTTAAAAGTTGGCTTATTTGCTTCAACATCTTCAAGCGCTACCGTTAGCTTTGGCTCACGCTTTTGCACTACAGCGATAAACTTGATTAACTCGACCATGCTCTTTGCGCTTAGGTCCATTAATTTGCCGTTTTCAACGATGGCCACACCGTTTTTAACTAAGTCAGGGTCTATTCCGATAATCATCTGTATTTAACCGCCGTTTCGTGTAGGTATGTATTTGCCGCTTTTCTGCCTTTGCCTTGCGCATAAAGCCGTTCGTACTTGTCCGATACTTCTATTTTTAAATGCTCTGGTATTACGCGCATCCTGCTCATAACAAACTTCACATCATCTTCACCGCGTCTTGAGTACCAAAACTTTGGGTAACCGTGAAATACACCCGTTGGCTTCGTGGCTTTTACTTCGGTGATGCTCGAGTAAAAATCGGGTGCATCATCACTGAGCTGCTTGAGTGCCATTGCGTTTAGCCTCTCTCGCTTGAAGTCTTAACCGTTGCATCCGTGCTTCAATAAATGTCTTTGGCGTTCGAGCTTGAATTGCATTCTCAATATCAACTCGTGCGCTTGGTGCATGGTTTTGCAGTAACGGCACATCGATGCGCGCAATGTATTCACCACGGGCTTGCTTAGCTGCGAAAACTTTCATGTAGCTAGCAAATAACCGGAACGCTTTGTCTTGTGGTAATTGGGTCTTGCACTGAAAACCACATTTCAAACGAGTAGCATGCTCAACGTCATTCAATGGCTTCTTGCGATCAATCATGCGAGTGAACGCTTCGATTAATTCAACTTCACTGAATGCGCTAGGGTTACACCATTCGATAAATTGGCCGGCGCTTGGCATAAACGCATTGGTATCTGATCGTGCGCGCTTAATCCCCTGGTCAACTTGTGCCATAGTGCGAATGCCGTTCTCAGCAAATGCGATGGTCCATTGTTTTTTCCAAGATGCGACTGCGCCAGGTTCAGACAGCGCATGTTTCCATGCTGGCTTAATGCTGGTTAGCTGACGCAATATCTCGTTAACGATGGTAGCGACCTGTCCGTTAGGGCCAGTGCTTGCAAGTTGCGATGAAGTCGCTTTGCCTTGCTCGATGTATTCAATCGTGCTGCTTTGCAGTGATTGGATTGAGTTAGTTTGATTTCTCATGAACACCTCCCTGATCATCAAAAACCAAATCATCAGCCCAAGACGTATCGTTAAGTCCTAACGGGTCGTCATTGTCACTTTGCCCATGGCTAACTTGGTTAGCGCGGTTTTGCATCCATGAGTGAATGAATTGGGTGATTTTGGTTCTAGGTCTTAGTTCGTCAGGTCTTGCATGAAAATGACCTGCAATGTTTCTAAGCTGCTGCTCAATGTCTAACAACGGATAAAAACCTTTGAGTTGAAGAACGAGCTCAGTCGTTACAATAAAATTACTATTGCCATTGGTCTGAATTTCTAACGCAAATTTGTTCAAACCCCGTTGTTGATCTTTATCCTGTTCCTGTTCCTGTTCCTGTTCCTGATTAGGTATAGTCTTTGGCAAAGGCTTCTTTAAGGCTTCCAGAAAGGCTTCCTCAAAGGCTTTCTTATATGCAGCGCTAAGCCCGTCAACAAAGGCTTTTAGCTCAATTAGTGCAGCTATCTTTAAATCGCATTCAGGCAGTAAATCAAACTCTTTACCCCAACTTCTTACAACGTTTGGAGACTCAGGTTTATTGTGTTTAATCGCGTTCGGTAGCCACACGAATTTAGCGTTAAAATCAGCTCTCGCCATACCTTGCGTTAAGACTTCCTGAAAGGCTTTATCAAAGGCTTCGATTGACCACCCTAACTCCTCAGCCATAGCGGCTTTACCCGCTCTGAACATGCCAGGAATTGGTCCTGTAAAAGGCCCTGTCAGTAAGAAAAACCACAATGACTGACCGCTAGGCTGCATTGGTGTTAGGTTTCTGAACTTTTCATCTGACCAAGTTCTTACTTCTATCTTTCTGTATCTACTCATAACAACCCCAAGCAAAAGACTTTACGAAAGCCTTTAGCAAAGCCTTTCGATAAGGCTTTATTCATGGTTAAGCGCATTGTTTATCTCGATAGCTTTGTTGTGTGAAATGCTAACGATCGTCCCCTTTGCTACTCGGTAAACGTAGTTGTAGCTAAGCTTATGTTTTGCGCAGAAAGCCTTTAAAGAACCACGTACAAGCAGTTTTTTAAGGAGTTGTTTTCTAATCGATTGCAAAGGTACTTCGCTGTCAATTTTCATTTATAGCCCTCCTCTGATCTGAGATTTAAGAACCTCATCCAATTGGTAGATTATCTGAATGGAATTAACTGTTTTGCTGTGAATTTCGATGTATTCTTCGCTTGTTATAATTCCGTCCGATCTTGCCCCTAGAATGACTTTGCTTAGTTGCCCAAGCTCTGACTGCAAAGTTAGTAGCAGATCTGAAAACTCATCATCAGTGACACCAGTTACACTAGGTTCTTCAACCAAAATAAAGCCAAGCGAATTAGCCCACGAATTTAGTATTCTTTTATCACCAGTAATATTGGTGATGGCTATTGCTTCGCCTAAATTAAGTTGGTGAAAATCACTATCATTATTTAGCTTTGCAAGCATGGTTTTTGGGCTCTTACCCATATGCCTTGCTATGTCAGAAATATTGAAGAAATCAATAAGCGATGCTGCGGCTAAAAGAGGATCATGCGAACAATCAACTCCTTTTCGCGTGTCTTTTTTACTAAAAAACATAAACTTCCCTTACTAGTTTGGTTTTGCTGGCTCTTCGGCCTTTAACGCGCCGCTAGATAAGCGTTCTACTTGGTAGGCACGACGCATAGGAATAATGTCGCCCCACATAGAAACAGCCTGACCTTTAACACCAAGCGCTTTTGCTGTGGCAGTAACGCTGCCAAAAAACTTAATAACGTCGGTCTTTTTCATATGAACTCCGATACACCTCATGCATAAATGTAAATAAACTTACAAAAACACAAGAATAGTAAGCTCACTTACGTTGGTAGTCAAGTAAATCTACGGTGATTGATTGTCGCTTTGGATGTAAGATTGCTTACGTGGAGGAATATGATGAATAAGCGCATACGTGCAAGACGTAAAGAATTGAAGTTTTCACAAGATGTGGTTGCCTCTTATGTTGGCGTTAATCGTGTATCTGTTAGTAATTGGGAGAACGATGAAAACGCAATGCCAAAGGGTAGTAACCTATTAAAACTTGCTGACATTTTAAAAGTAGATCCAGATTGGCTATTAACTGGCAATGGCCCAATGGAGCCTAAAAGCCGGAAGTATGATCCTCCTATGGGTAGCGGGAAAATGTCAGACGGATTAGAACAGTTTAAACGGAGTGCCAACCATGCTATTGGTGGTTTTGATTTGTGGGATAGTGATACCCCTCTAAGGGGTGACGAAGTGGCATTACCATTTTACAAAGAGATTGAGCTTTCAGCTGGGAATGGATCTACATTAGTCCAAGAAGATACTAGTTTTAAATTACGCTTTGCAAAATCAACGCTCAAAAAATTAGGTGTTAATGCTGATGACGCTGCATGTGTAACTGTATCTGGCAATAGTATGGAGCCTGCATTGAACAATGGCGCTACTGTTGGTGTTGATACGTCTAAAAAAGCAATTATTGATGGCAAAATGTATGCTGTTGATCACAATGGTATGTTAAGAGTTAAGATGCTATATCGACAACCTAACGGGGTTAAACTTAGAAGTTTCAATATAGATGAGCATCCTGATGAAGTTGTTGATTACTCTGATATACGGATAATTGGTCGCGTATTTTGGTCGTCTAACTTCCATTAAGGTAAGGATATTTATGGATAAAGGGAAGCATCCTAATGAGCCAAGCTTCATTACAAAGAAAAAAGAACCCACCGAAGATGAGTTGAAATCATTACAGTGGGAGGCTAAGAAAGCTGAAAAGTTAGCATCAGAACGCCTTCAACTATTCCTTATACTTTGGTTTGGTCTTGGTTTTCTGTTCTCAGCCATGTCCGATAAGGTTAGTTACTATCATTGGTTAGCTGCAATAGTCATTTCAGGCATCTATTCATACGGATTTTATAAAAAGTAATATAAAATAACACCCAACAAACCCGCATTCTTGCGGGTTTTTTTATGCCTATCAAAAATAAAGTAAATAAACTTACGTAAATTTGTTGACTAAATTACGTAAGCTGGCTTACTATTTGTCCATCGAATGATAATTTACACATCAAAAGGTGGATGCGATGCAAAAACGTAAATCTCAAATTGAGCATGAACTTCTGCACAGCTTAGCGATTTCATGCTATCGCGCCGAAGCTGGCCCGTTAATGAATAGCAAGGCAGTTAAATCTAGCGTGCAACATCTTGAAAACTACATTTTTAAGAATCTGCATAGCGAGTCTTTTGATGACAAATTCTGCCAACGAACTGGCGACATAAATGAGCATTTCAGCATGCACGTTAACTGTCACGGCAAAGTAAATCTTTACCGTAAAACCCCAGTAGTTAACAAGGTTATCCAATTAGTCGAGGTGCAACATGCTTAACGCTAATTCAATTGGCGACCACTTAACGGATCGCATGTTCAGACTGCAAGAAATAAGCGAAGCAACGGATGAAGCGATTGAAGCTAAAGCTGAGCTAATCGAAAAACAGCTTTTAGAGGGATTAGAAGTTGAGGGAATTAGCTTAGTTGATATAGCTGAAATCGTACTTGATGACGCTATCACGCCGATCGCAATGGCGACGTTGTTCACTACCGGTAAAAACCAATTCTTTATTAATGCGATGCAAGACGAGTTAACCAGAACAGCGCAGCGTATGGCGCCAAAACTGGTAGCCGCTGAAACCGCACAATTCATGGAGTATTAATCATGCAAACCTATTACTTCCAATTCAACCCAAAAGCCAGTAGCCGCGCATTTAAGGTGAAAATGGCTGTTGATGCTAAAAGTCTAGATGAAGCGATGGCAATAGCTGAACGTAATTTACGTGGTGAGCGCCATAAGCGCAAAGACTTTATGTTAAAAGTCGCTGTATTAACCGAGCAAGAATATAACGGTTATGAAGTTGATCAGTCCACGCTTGAAGCTGTGCCAAAAAAAGAAGCGCAATCAGAAGCTGTCATTAAAGAGGCTATCGAAGAAGTTGCCGAAATTGATGAAGATCCATTTGCTAGATACATCGAAAAAAACAAGTGGACCATTGAAAAGCTCAATACCAAGCTTGAAATGCTGCCACCTGGCGAACGCTTAGTTATCGATGGCTTGGACGATGAAATCTATCACGGCTCTATTGGTGTCAGCTGTAGCAAGCTAAAAATGTTCATCGAATGCCCTAAGAAGTTCAAAGCGCATTACGTTGACTGCATTATCCCACGCGCTGAAAAAGCTTACTTTGATATGGGTAAAGCTATTCACACTATCACGCTTGAAAGTCACAAGTTTGAAACCTCATACATTTGCCAAGCTGACGACATTAAAGTGCGCAACGGTAAAAAATGGGATGCATTTAAAGCCGAAGCAGAAGCCGCCGGACAAGTCGTTCTCACTAAATCACAGTGGGATGATATGCCAATCATGCGCCAATCACTTGAAAACGAGCCTACTGCACTTGCGCTAACTACTGGTGGTGTATCTGAGCAAAGTATCTTCATGCGTGATGTTGAAACAGGATTAATCGTCAAGTGCCGTCCTGATTACAAAATTGATGACTTAATCATCGACTTGAAATCATCAGCAAGCGCAGCAGTTAAAGACATTCAATACAAATTCAAAAAGCTTGGTTACCACATTCAAGATGCACTTTACACCGATGTAGCCCAAGCCAAAGAGTTTGCCTTTTTAGTGGTCGAGTCTAGTTCGCCGTTCGTGTGGGTTGGTCCTGTCATGTTTGAGCAAGAAGCCAAGCGCTTAGGTTACTTGGCATATCGCAAAGCCATGCGCGAGTTAAAGCGGTGTTTAGAAACTGATGTATGGCCAGGCTACACAGACGAACCCGTCATTATCGGCCTAAACAAGTTTGAACAAGATCAACTTGAATCGCTTGAAACAGAGCAAGCGCAAGCTGAATACAACCAAGAACAAGCGGCATAGGTGAATATTATGAGTACCCAATTAACAGAAAGTGAAAACCAAAGTTTTAACAGCACCACAGATATGGTCCTGAACTATCAAGCGATGGAGCAAATGACCAACCTAGCGCACTTAATGGCTAGCGGTAACTCAACAGTACCAAAGCACTTACAAAACAATCCAGCAGATTGCATGGCTATCGTGATGCAAGCAGCACAATGGAAAATGAATCCGTTCGCAGTTGCGCAAAAGACTCACGTTGTTAGCGGGACGCTTGGTTATGAAGCACAGCTTGTTAACGCTGTTATTTCATCAAGTCGCGCCATTGTTGGCCGCTTTCATTACGAATATGGCGGTGATTGGAGTGTTACTGGCGCTGGTGTTGGTGTTGTTGATAGACAGCAAAAAGGTCAGAACGTCAACATGGGCACTCAAATGAACGGTAGCGCATGGGTCAGTGTTGGCGCGGTATTAGCGGGTGAGACAGAAATCACCTGGGGCGAACCTTTATACCCTGCAAGTGTAACCGTTAAAAACTCACCATTATGGAAAACGGCACCTAAGCAGCAAGCAGCTTACTTAGCAACAAAGTATTGGGCTCGTTTATATGCGCCAGCTGTGATCCTAGGCGTTTACTCAACTGACGAGATAGAACAGCGTCCACGCACTGAAAAAACCATCAATGAACAAAGTGAAAGCAAAGTCGATTCACTGCTAAGTAAAGCGATGAACAAGGCTAAACCTGATCCAGTTCAAGAAGAAACCATCATCGATCCTGAGCAAGAAACTGTTAACACCGAACAGCAAGGGCCAAGCAAATTCGAGAACCTTGAAATGTCATTCCGTGACTGCACTTGTGTCGAAGAATTAAACGAAGTCGCTGATGAAGTTGGTAAGGCAGTGAACGCCAACCAAATTAATAAAAATGAGCGTGATGAACTCGGGAAAGTTTACAACCGCCTAAAGCGCGAGTTTTCACAAGCTAACCAAGAAACTGGCGAAATCGCCTAACTGACAACTAATAGCGGCAGTAATGCCGCTCAATGGAGTGAAACATGAAAACTAAAACAATCGAAAAAGCAATTAAGAATAAAATAGCTGCATGGGCTAATTCGGTAAGCGATCCGGTCGTGGCAGACACAATAAAAAATAAAACAATGGTTTCAGGTGGTGCAATCGCATCAATGCTACTAAAAGAGCAAGTTAATGATTTTGATATTTACTTTAGTACGCCAGAGGCTTCACTAACCGTGGGTTATTACTACGTGCAGGAAATGATTAAAAGTCAGAATATGCATATTAACCCACGACTGCTGTTCATCTTTGCCGATGGCAGCGAAGAAACTTACAGCATATGCCCTGATGACACAGACGAGCAATGCAAGCTATTTAATAGCAGCAATCCACCAACAGGATTTATTCGCTATGAAGTCTACATTAAATCAGCAGGTTTTGTTGCTGATGGTATAGATGATAATAAGTATGAGTTTTTTGAGAGTACTGCGCCTGAAAAAGCTGATGACTACATTAATCAAGAAGATGTTTCAGACGATGGAAAACCAGCTTATCGCCCTATTTTTATATCTAGTAACGCTATAACTCTATCAAACCGTATTCAGCTTATTTTACGGTTCACAGGAACCCCTGAAGAAGTTCATAAGAATTTTGATTTTGTTCATGCAACTAATTACTGGTCAGAAAAGACAGGGCTTGTTTTAAACCTTGATGCTCTGGCATCAATTCTAGCAAAAGATTTGCAGTACGTTGGTAGCTTATTCCCACTAGCCTCAATATTCCGCACTCGAAAGTTTATCCAGCGTGGCTGGTCTTGTCATGTAGGTAATTACCTAAAGATGGCAGTACAACTAAACGATCTAGAGTTAAAAAACTTGTCGGTACTTAAAGAACAGTTAACCGGTATGGATGCTGCTTACTTAAGCCAGGTTATTAAAGCAATAGAGAATGGAAAGTCTGAAAATGGCGCTGAAATAACAACAACATACTTGATGACGCTTATAGAGCGCCTAATGGGAGAGTCACTATGAAAACTCAAACAGCAATCCAACTTCCAATCGAAATCGAAAAGCTAGACGCAAAAAGCGGCCAGTTAATCTACTTACCGCAAAATGGTTTAACACCTTACTTTGAACACATCAAAGCGCAAGTAACTGGCGAAGTGCCAGAGCTAGCAACCAAAAAAGGCCGTGATCGTGTTGCTTCATTATCAGCCCAGGTATCGCGCAGCAAAACCGCTGTAGAGAAGCCAGGCCGTGAATACTTAAAGCTACTTAAAGCACAACCTAAGTTAGTCGAAGCTCAATTAAAAGAGTTTGTTGATAACTGTGATGCATTGCGTGATGAAGTGCGCAAACCGCTTACAGATTGGGAAGCCGCTAAAAAGCTACACACTGAAATGCTCGAGCAAAAAGTGGCGTTCTTTGAAACTGCAACAAAACAAACTCAGTTTGAATTAACTGAAATTGATCCGGCTAACTTTGATGAACAACGTGAATACGTCAACGATGTTATTAGCGAGATCAAAGAAACCGTTATCGATGACAGCTTTGAAGAACTTAAAGACAAAGCCGGTGCCGCTAAGCTTTTCGCACTTGAATCTCTGGATCTTCTTTTGGTGAAAATCAATCAAGCGGAAACCGATTTAATCGCATTTAAAGCGCAACAAGCTAAAGAGCAAGAAGAACGTGAGGCGCGCATTGCATCAGAAGCAGCTGCACAAGCCAAAGCCGATGCAGAAGCCGCAGCACAAGCGAAAATTGATAAAGCTAATCAGGATGCATTGCAAGCGAAACTAGATGTTGAAGCCGCTAATCAGCGTGAAGCTAAGGCAGCGGAAGCCGCTAAGCAACGCGAGATAGCCGCAGAAGCAGCTGCAAAACAGCGCGAATTACAAGCCGTTGAAAATGAACGCTTACGTAAGCAGCAAGAAGAATTTGAAGCCGCCCAGGTAGCGCAACAGGCAGCTGATGAAGCTAAAGCTAAATCAGAAAACATTGAATATAAACGCACGGTTAACCGCAAAGCAGTAGCGCAGTTAATGGAGCAGTTAAATATCGGTGAGTTGTTGGCGATTGAAATAGTAAAAGCAGCAGCGCGCGGTGAGTTGTACCCACTAATGATGGACTACTAGGAGGTATCAAAATGTTTGACCAGGCGATTGAATCAGCCAATCAAGCTAAACATGTTGAACAGTTGTTTTACTCGCCTGCTCAACTTGCAAAGTTACTCGGCATTGGCACTACAAAACTGTACGAGTTGATAAAAGTTGAAAGTTTCCCCAAACCAACAACTAACCCGTATTTCAAAAACAAATTTAATAAAAACGATGTGCTGAATTGGTTGAATCAGAACCAAGACGCAGCATAAAACTAACAAAAGGACATACCTAATGAACGCACAACTTAACGCATATGTTTCACCAACGCAAGAACTAGGCAGAACACCACGCCATTTAACAGTTGTTAAATCGCTTGCGGTTAAATCTTATTTATCAGAAGAAGATGCGCGCGCACGAGTTTACCCGTTCGAGCGCCCAGCGCAAATGCGCAACGCTCACGGTGACATTGTATTTGGCCAAGGCGTTACTACCGCGCATAAAAATGGTTGGTGTTTAATTGGCGATCGCTTCACAACAAGCAAAGCGGTAGCCATTGAACACACTAAGCGCATCGACCGCATGTTAAAGCGATAAGCGCTATGGAATTTACCCCAATGTCCCCATGCCGTGAAGCGGTAAAGGGTGTTAACGATAGGGTTGAAATTCCTTGTGTATGCCGCTATTGCGGTGGGTTAGTTGAAGTGGCGCACCACTGCGCTATTTATGGTCGAGTTGTTGGGTCATGGCCTTGGGTTTATGCATGTAACGATTGTGACGCATACGTCGGCATGCACAAATTCACTAACCTACCGCTAGGAACGCTTGCTAATAAAGAATTAAGAGCATTGCGCATTAAGGCAAAAGATGCATTTACGCAAGCCTGGCAAGTGCAAGGAATCACTCGAACAAACGGTTATCACTGGTTAGCTAAGCAGCTAGGGATAAATAAATCAAAGTGTCACATCGGTTGGTCAGACGAAAGCCAGTGTGAACGAATTATTAAGATATGTGGACGGTAGAGAAATGAACCAAATACCTGATTTTTTAATTGAAATGTCAAAGCAGATGAATGAGCAGAGCAATAGAATGACAGCTCACCCAGTATGGCAGGTTAGATGTAAAAGGTGGCGAGTAACCATGAGTGGTTATTCTGATACTTTTGAATTTGTAGATGTGGAGAATGAGCATTGTGTCGCGGCAACCAGCAGAGAGGATGCTGAAATTAATCAGCAGATAATTGAATATCTTGACTGCGATCCAAATGACTTGCCAGTGTTGCTTGAATCTTGGGTTGATGGTAAGTGTGACTTGACTCATGGGCAGGAAAAGATTGATTACTTCCTTGAAAACTTCAACCATGAATACGATGAACTAGAAGGATTTGAGCTTTTTTGGGTTGAAGAATATGAGGACGTTGTTAAAGGTGCTTTCTTAACCGAATCAGACGCAAACTGGTTTATCCAACGCAAGCAGCACGATTACCCAAAGCTGTATACCTATGTCGAATCAATGGTGTTTTGTCCTCAAATGATTGAGTTACGCAACTGGATATTGTCATTGACTACCGCAGAGGTGAAAGCATGAACCAACTCACTCAAAAGCAAATAGCAGCGCGAGCCTACTACCAGGCGAACCGTGAGCGGATCCTCGAGCAAAAGCGCGGAACCTATCAGCCTAAACACAAAAAGCCTGCCGTGTTGAAAGTCACTAACTCAAAACCTGCTGTGCAACAACCAACAGTGACCAAAGCAGACATTGAATGGGATGGCCAGTTAAAAAGTCGCAATGGCTTCAATGGCATCATCAACGACGACACTGAATACCGCGACCGCAAAGCAATCAATAAAGCCATTAGTGATCAAGCTAAAGCAAAAGCCGCAGCAAGACGCCGTTCTGAAGACATAAAACTAGCCCTAGAGTTAGGTATTAGCATCGAGGATTTAATATGAGCGTAATTAGATTTAAAGCACCTAAAACTTGTCACGTTATGGCGAATGGCCCGTTAGTTCAGTACGCAGATTACTTAATGATTGAGAAAGAAAACGCTCAGTTAAAAAGTGAAATTGAAGAATTAAAGTCTCAGTTAGTTGATGCTGTTGGCGATGGGTTTTATGACGGTTACTGGAAGTGTGTTAATGATGCCAAAAGTGGGTCTGTTAATGTTGATGATGTTAACGAAGACGATGTAATGGAAGCATCAGAGCAGTACGAGTCATCACATCGTTATGCAAAATCAATAGCAGAGATTAAAGCAAGCGCACTTGATGATTTATACAATGAGCTTGCTGAAATTCCTTATGTCGGCGTTAACGCTGCTTTCTTAAAGCAACGAGCTAAGGCGATTCGAGATAGTGCAGACAAAGCCAAAGGCGGTGCAGCATGAAAGTTAAATTAAGTAAAATAGACCGGTGGGTTATATCACTTGTTGCAATGGACGTGAAAAAGTTGACCTGGTTATTTTTCGGTATATTCCTTTCTGAGCAAATTTTAAGTTATTCACTTGAAGTAGCTATTGCAGGTAATGGCTTCTTTCACTGGTTTGATTTGATTTTTTCTTGGTTATTAATTGTTACTTACTTTCATTATTTATCAGTATTGGGTGACTTGTTATTAGGCATTCTTAGTGGTGATACACCTATTTATGTTTCTAAAATATTGGGTGATAAATAATGAAATACCTAATCCAAGGCGGTGAACCTGCCGCCAGGCTGCAAAAGATTATCGGCATGACCGGTATAACATCGGAAGTGATTAAGTCAGCACTTGAGGACCATTACATAAAAGGCATGGACCTCGAAATCGCAGCCGCTAACAACGGCGCGGATAAATCAAACCTTAAACGCGCAATGGTCCGAGTCGAGCATGTTGCAAAAGCAATAGAAGAAATCAAGGAGCTCGATTGGATCAAGTTTGGCTATAAGTTTGAGGGGGTTGCGTGATGCAAGTTGATATTTATAACACCGATAAAAAGTACCAGGTCATCTATGCAGATCCGCCATGGTCATTTAACAGCAAGAAAACTGGCGGCTCAATGAAGTCAGGCGCATTGGCCCAATACGACACTATGAGCATTGAAGATTTAAAGGCAATGCCAGTTGAAGCGCTAACCACTGACGATGCGATATTGGTGATGTGGTATGTCGGCAGCCAGCCACAAGAAGCGCTAGACCTGGCAAAAGCCTGGGGCTTTACGGTTAAGAACATTAACGGCTTTGTGTGGGACAAACTGACTGTCAAAGGTAATCCGGTGTTTGGTCTTGGTTTCTATACTCGCGCCGGTAGCGAATCAGCGCTAATCGCTATCAAAGGCAAGGCCGGTAACTTGATAGCAGATCACAGCGTTCGTGCAGTACGCAAAGCCAAAATTGGCGCGCACTCGCAAAAGCCTGACGAGTTCCGTTCTGACATAGTTCAAATGTGCGGCGATGTGCCACGGCTTGAAATGTTCGCCCGTCAGTCGGCCCAAGGTTGGGATTGTTTCGGTAATGAAGTTGATTTAAGGAAAGTATCATGAAGAAAGCAATATTTCTGTATGACTACACCTCGATAATGGCTAAACCCTGGGCTGATGCTGGTTATACATGTTACTGCTTTGATGGTCAGCACCCTAAAGGAGTGAGTCTTTCAGAGCATAAAAACATACTCAACGTTGGTATGTGGTTCGACAATGACGGCTTGTACGGTAACAATGATGACGACATTAACAAAATAAAAGCCATTACCGGTGATGATATAGCGTTTGTTTTTGGCTTCCCTGAATGTACCGATTTAACAGTGGCAGGCGCTAAACATTTCAAGAAAAAAGAAGCCGCTGATCCACGATTTCAATTCAAAGCAATGCAGCTTGTTTTTTTGGTTAAAAATTTAGGTGAACATTTAAATTGCCCTTGGGCTTTAGAAAACCCAATAGGCCGTATTAGTACCATGTGGAGAAAGTACGATTATAGATTTGACCCTTGTGACTTTGCAGGGTATTTGCCAGAAGATGATGAACATCCGATATATCCAGAAGTTTATCCACCTCAAGACAAGTACAACAAAAGCACTTGCATATGGGCTGGTAACGGCTATAGGTTCCCTGAGAAAAAACGGATCGACCCTATTAGTAAGGATAATCCAGGTTGGAAGTTTTGCGGCGGTAAATCTTTAAGAACGAAAAACATTAGAAGCGCAACACCAAGAGGGTTCGCGCTTGCAACTTTTGTAAGTAATGATTTAAGGAGTGCGTCATGAGTGATAAATACGGTTTGCACAGGGACGATTTTGGTGTTCAGGTTGCTTTTATTGGTCATCAAGGGAATATCTGTCTATCTAATGCAGAGATAGTGAAACACTTAAATGGGCATAACAACACATGTGAGAAACTAACCGAGCAAAATAAGATGCTGCAAGAGCAGATTGATGCTCTTTGTGGTGCTTTGAACGCCCAGTATGAAGCTAATTTAAAAGTGCTTGAACAAACTGGGAGTGCATCATGAGCGAATCAAAACAAGCATGTGAAGTTGAGTTTTATAAAGATGGAAAGATGAAATATAACCCTGAATATCATTTCAACCACAAGCGACCTTGGATGAATAGCGATCTTAAATATTTAATTGAACGGTACAAAAAGGATCGTATAGATGATATTAGTTTGGCATTAGGAAGAACTTATAAAACCATTGCCAACATGATTTACGACTTGAAAAAGAAGGGAGTAATACCGACCAAATAAAAAACGGCCCTTATTGGGCCTTTTTTAATTCAACGACATTCTGATATGCACCAGGATCTTTTAACCGCTGTAACTTCTGCCACCAAATCTTATACGCCTTAGCCTGCTCGTCTAAATAATCGTGATGGTCATACACTGACTGAATACCTGGCAACTTATGCCCTAACATTGTCTCGGCTACTTCGGTAGTCGTGATCTTACTCATGTTGGTTCGCTGCGTTCGGCGCAAGTCGTGAATGGTCCAATGTTCAATTGGTGTGCCATTGCTAACCAAGAAATTGATAATAGGCTTGCAGAAATTGGCTAGACCACGTTCAGTAAACTGATCACCTTTACTTGTTGGAAACATATAAATAGAACCAGCTTGCTCACTCAGCGACTTAGCCAGTTTAATGATTGGCAATAACTCGCTAATTATCGGCCGCAAAATTGGCTTATTGGTTTGATTGCCAGTTTTGTGGTTTTCGGCTGGTACGGTCCACAATGCGTTATCAATATCAAATTCAGCCGATTTGGCTAACCTTAACTCACCAATGCGGCACCCGTAGAACAATGCTAAGAATATCATTAAGCGGTGGCCTAGCCGTTGCTTATTCGCGTTATCCAGTGCAGTAAGCATCAATGCTATCTCGCTATCTGTTAACGTCCTATGGCGTCTTTTCTTGGTGATGTTGAGATCTTCTTTTGCCTCAATACCGGCTAACTCATTTTTGCTGATAATACGTCTACGAACGCCCCACTTTAATGCGCGGCGGCAAAGTGACAAACAAAAGTCTGCGGTAACCGGTTTAACTGCGGCGATCTTCTCTAATAGCTTTAGCCATTGGTGAAGCGATATGGTTTCAATATCCTTGTTGGCCATTTCAGGATAGATGTGTAATTCAACAATGCTGTAGTATTTTTTAACCGTACTTTCTTTGACAGTTGATCCCTTGCCTTTGAATTGAAAATCGAGCCAATCACCAAAGACTTTTTTAACAGTCGTTTGGCACTCGTCATCACTTTGCTTTTTAAGCAGTCGGGGATCTTCATCATTGTGGATCATCTTGCGATAGGTTTCGCAAGTGGTGCGCGCATCTTTGAGCGACACTATCGGGTAAGGACCAATATCAATTCGAGCAGCTTTATTGTTGAAGCGGTAGCGCATTTGAAAAATGATAATACCTTTAACGGTAGCGCGAACGCTCAAACCGTCACGGTCTGCTTTTTCAAAGACCTTATCAACTTTCTTATTATGATTAGCTTTTAACCACGAATCAGTGATTGCCATACGGACCTCGTAAACCATGTACACGCTCATGTACAAAAATGTCGCGGCAGGTATCGAAAGGATCTGAAAAGATTTTCAATAAAATACTAGGTCATAGAACAAAAAAGCGTTGCGTTTCAACGATAAACGAATGAAAACGAACGCTTTCGAAAGGTCAAAACCAGAGTATACCCTTACACGGCGTGTTAACTCTAGCGTCTAAATTGACAGATTATACTTCCATCAACTCTTTTTCTTTCGCTGCTAAGATCTGATCAATATTTTTGATTGATGCATCAGTATGCTTTTGCA
>Ga0208032_1000153_pt1 | contig 51614 bp, 46 predicted proteins | sample MalvirAntarct_66_FD_184254 | JGI IMG/M metagenome (GOLD analysis project Ga0208032, IMG submission 184254) | Marine viral communities from the Global Malaspina Expedition - Malaspina viral metaG Antarct_66 (SPAdes) (version 2) | ecosystem: Environmental > Aquatic > Marine > Oceanic | place: West... | reverse complement strand
TTGTAAATACATTACAGTAAAATAACCTCTCGACTCCGCTCGAGGGGACCGTAGCATTTATTATAACTTACATTAAATCAATGTATTGATAATATTTTTATGTCGAACTCACGTATAGGGAAATAAAAAATCCGGGCATGCCCAATTAAGGGGGGCAGAAATTTATTGGGCCAAGAAGTAAGAGCAAATTTTGTTTCCCATTAAAAGAAACCAAAAGCTGCTAAAATCAAACAGACTACCACAGCCAATAAAATGGCTACCAATACTACGACCATAAGGCTTAGGAATCCATTGAGCACCCTTGTGCCAAAAGTAACATCTTCCATGATATTTAGATTTTAAAACAATTTAATGAATTATCCTCAAATTATCATGTGTTTTGGGGTCAAATCCGTTAAACGGCCATCAATTAGTATACTAATCCGTTGTACTGTTAAAATTTTCGATAAAATACTGAAAATCAATGAGTGGTATTTTCTTACTTACTCAGTTTTTTGCTAAGTTCTTCCAAGGTAATTCCTTTGGTTTCCGGCATCATGAAAATTACAAAGAGCAACTGCAAAACCATCATAAAGGCAAAGAATCCAAATACGGGCCCAGGACCTACCCAGGCAAAAAGTGCAGGGATGGAGGAGGGAATAAGCCAGGCCAATACCCAATGTACGGAACTTCCAAAAGCCTGACCCGAACCTCTTAAATGATTTGGAAAAACCTCGGAGATAAAAACCCAGATTACAGCTCCTTGGCCTATAGCATGGGATGCAATAAACAAGAAAAGAAAAATTGGGACAGCCATGCCTTCCCAGTTCAAAATAAATGCCGCGGCTACCAGCGACAAGGAAATGATATAGCCAATGGAGCCAAAATACATTAGTTGTTTACGCCCAAGTCTGTCTATTAGAAATATACCCAAAAAGGTAAAGATAAGGTTGGTGATACCTATTCCTATACTGCTGAGCAGCGCTGTGCTTTCACCCAGACCTGCCGCTTCAAATATTCGGGGGGCGTAATATAAAAAGGCGTTTATCCCTGAAAATTGATTGAAAAAGGCAATTAAAAAGGCCAAGGTTAACGGAAAGCGATATTTTTTCATAAAAATATTCTCTGAGGCTGTCCCAGCTTCTTCACCATAGGCGATCTCAGCTTCCAATTCTTCCACGGAAAGATCCGGATTTATAGAATTGAGTATTTTTTTGGCTTCCTCGGTCCTGTTTTTGGTCAATAGCCATCTTGGACTTTTTGGTACCGTAAGTACAAATAAGGTATATATTATTGCGGGGAAAGCTTCAACGCCAACCATCCATCGCCAATCGTTTTCACCTATGTTGCTCAGGGCGTAATTGGACATGAAGGCCACCATGATACCAAAAACAAGCATAAACTGATAAAGTCCAACCAATCTTCCACGGTCTTTTGCCGGGGCAATTTCGGAGATATAGGAAGGGGCTGCTACTGTTGAGGCACCAACTCCCAATCCGCCTATAAATCTGAATATTCCGAAGGTGACGGGGTCATTGGCAAAAGCAGATCCTATGGCCGAGACAGAATAGAGTATCCCAATCCAAATAAGAGTATTTTTTCTGCCAATTTTGTTAGTGGGAATGCCTCCTAATATAGCTCCAATTACAGTTCCAAACAGCGCCATTCCAATAACAACAGTTCCGTGAAAAGCTTCGGAGGAATTCCATAAAAGTTGTAACTTTTTCTCGGCACCCGAAATAACTACAGTGTCGAAGCCAAATAAAAATCCCGCCAAGGCGGCAATAAGGGAAATGCGAAGTATTTTGGAATTCATAATTTGGTTTGTTGATTTTTGTAAAGCTAACAAAAAAAGGAAACCAAATGAATGGTAAGTTTAAGACAGGGCAATTTTGGGGGCAAGGGTGTCCCTTGCTCTGGGCTTTTGTCCATTTTTGGATTTGGTAGGGATGTTTTTGTCCCTTTGGGGTAAAACTTTTTCAGGTTCTTTCTTCTTTACATCGTCCTTTTTAGAAGAAGGAACAGCATTTTCGGGTGGAGTAGTGCCTTGTTGTTTGCCCAAAGGCTCCCTGCATGAGAGACAGAAGAGGACAAAAGTGGTCAGGGCAACCAAGTGTGTAATTCGGGAATTTTGCATAGTCGTAACATAGGTGTTCAAATTAATGTACGTACATATGCCATGATTTGGATGCTTGCCCCTTTATTTTCAGAGACATAAGTGCTGTTGATATCCCCTGTCCTTTTAAGGTGCTCCTCATCTTTTAGCAGGTTGTTGACCAGGGTGAAGAATTCTGCTGGCGATTTAACAACCAATACTCCACCCTTATTGACCAAATCCTCTGCTTCCTTAAATCCTTTAAAACTCGGGCCAATAATTACGGGAATACCGTAAACTGCAGGTTCTAAAGTATTGTGCAATCCGGTGGCAAAACCACCGCCTACATAGGAAATTTCCGCGTAACTGTAAATTTTGGTCAATAGCCCAATAGTGTCTATAATAAGAACCTCGTAGGCAGATAAATCCTTATTCTCCAATTCCGAATAAAGTATTGTTTTCTTATTGATGGAGGACTTAAGTTTGTTGATGTGCTCCGGTTTAATGTTGTGCGGGGCAAGAACAAATTTCAAGGAGGATTCACCAGTATTGATATAAGGAACCAAGACCTCTTCATCATCGGGCCAAGTGCTGCCGGCCACCAAGGTCTTTGCCCCATTTTTAAAATTTTCCATAAAGGCTAGGTTATTATCCCTTTCAAGAATTTCAATAACCCTATCAAATCTGGTGTCCCCACTAATAGCGGTATTCTTGATGTTGATTTTACTTAATAATTCAATGGATTTGGTATCCTGAACAAAAATATGGGTGAAGTTGTGGAGGGCTTTTCTCATGAAACCACCGTAACTTTTAAAGTATATTTGATTTTCCTTAAATAGGGCGGAGATCAATAGGGTGGGGATGTTCCTTTGGGATAAGGACCTCAAATAATTGGGCCAAATTTCGTACTTGACAAAAATGACCAACTTGGGATTGACAAGATCCAAGAATTTTATAGCGTTTTTTTTGGTGTCCATGGGTAGGTAGGTAACCACATCGGCCGCAGCGGTATTTTTTTTGACCTCATAGCCCGAAGGGGAAAAAAAGGTCACCAATATTCGATATTCGGGATAATTTTTCTTTAACTGTTCTATTATAGGAAGGCCTTGTTCAAATTCGCCCAAGGAGGCCGTGTGTACCCATATTATAGAATCTCCCTCTGAAATATTTTTCTTTAAATAGGACATTACCTCCTTCCGCCCATCTACGAAAAGTTTAATTTTTGGGTGGAACAATGCAATCAATTTCAGGAAAAGAGCGGATAATTGTACGGCAAAATTATATATGGCAAACACAGAATCTTCGTTTGGGGCTAAAATACGTTTCTTTATATAAATTCCATTGGCTGCCAATCCTTATTTTTGTAATATTGTTCGCGCCAAACCAAGTTTGGAATCTAAGTTTTATTCGATGAGGAAAATTCAAATGGTAGACCTAAAGGGTCAATATGAAGTCATAAAGGATGAAGTAAATGCCTCCATTTCCAATGTTTTGGAAACGTCCGCATTTATTAATGGCCCCGAAGTACATGCCTTTCAAAAGGAATTGGAGGACTATTTGGGGGTGAAGCACGTTATTCCCTGTGCCAATGGTACCGATGCCCTACAAATAGCTATGATGGGCTTGGGCTTAAAACCAGGTGATGAGGTAATAACGGCCGATTTTACCTTTGCAGCTACGGTAGAGGTGATTGCACTGTTACAACTTACCCCGGTCTTGGTAGACGTTGAGCCCGATAGTTTCAATATAGATCCCGCGGCCCTGGAAAAAGCAATTACTCCTAAAACCAAGGCTATTGTGCCTGTTCATCTTTTTGGCCAATGTGCCAATATGGATGCAGTTCTAGAAATTGCAGAAAGACATAAGCTATTTGTTATAGAGGATAATGCACAGGCCATTGGGGCTGATTATACCTTTAAAAATGGTACAAAACAGAAAGCTGGAACTATGGGACATGTTGCGGCAACCTCATTTTTCCCTTCCAAGAACTTAGGTTGTTATGGGGATGGCGGAGCTATTTTTACCAATGATGATGAACTGGCGCATACCCTGAGGGGAATTGTAAACCACGGGATGTACGAGCGCTACCATCATGATGTAGTGGGGGTTAACTCCAGGTTGGACTCTATTCAGGCAGCGGTTTTACGTTCCAAGTTGTCCCGACTGGACGCTTATAATGCCAGTAGGAGGGCAGCGGCAAGAAAATATTCCAAGGCCTTTGAGGGATATAAAAATATTATTGTTCCCCAAATGGCCAATTCCTGTACCGAGATTTGTGCAACCTGCGATTGTCATGTGTTCCATCAATATACCTTAAGGATTTTAAACGGCAAACGTGATGAATTGGTAAAGCATTTGGCGGAAAAACAAATTCCATGTGGGGTGTATTATCCCATTCCCTTACACAGGCAAAAAGCCTATTTGGATGAACGTTATAATGAGAAGGATTTTCCGGTAACCAATCAATTGGTCAAGGAGGTAATTTCATTGCCAATGCACACCGAACTGGACGACGAGCAAATTAGTTTTATCACCCAAACCATTAACCAGTTTATTGGAGGGTTATAGTAGAACGCTTGGGTCTGGCCAAGTTCACTTTATCAAAAATGAAAACCAAAATTTAAAATAAAAATCAATAGATGAAAATACTCGTAACGGGAGGCTTGGGATTTATAGGTTCCCATACCACAGTAGAATTACAGAATAAAGGCTATGAAGTAATTATTATTGACGATCTGTCCAATTCAACCGAAAAGGTCTTGGACGGTATAGTGGCCATTACGGGGAAGCGACCAATTTTTGAGAAAATAGATCTGAAAGAAAGGTCAAAAGTGGAGGATTTTTTTAAAAGACATCAGGATGTTGCCGGCGTTATTCATTTTGCGGCATCCAAGGCCGTTGGTGAAAGCGTGGAAAAACCATTGTTGTACTACGAGAACAATATAGGTACTTTGGTTTACTTGCTTAAAGAACTTTCCCAAAAAAACAAATCCAGTTTCATCTTTAGTTCGTCATGTACTGTGTACGGACAGGCCGATAAGATGCCCATAACCGAAAGTGCACCGGTAAAGCCGGCGGAATCGCCCTATGGCAATACCAAACAAATGGGGGAGGAAATAATTCGTGATACCTGCAAGGTAACACCGGGCATAAATGCTATTGCCCTTAGATACTTCAACCCAATGGGAGCACATCCCAGCGGGGAAATAGGGGAATTGCCAATTGGTGTTCCTCAAAATTTGGTTCCCTTTATTACCCAAACGGGCATGGGTATCAGGGAGCAACTTTCCGTTTTTGGTGACGATTACCCTACCGAGGATGGTACCTGTATTAGGGATTATATTCATGTGGTAGACCTGGCCAAGGCCCACGTTGTGGCGTTGGAAAGATTGCTGAACGGCAAGAACCAGGATAATTATGAAGTGTTCAATGTAGGGACAGGGAAAGGCAGTTCGGTTTTGGAGGTTATTAAAAGCTTCGAAAAAGTGTCCGGAAAAAAATTGAACTATAAAATTGTTGATAGAAGACCTGGAGATATCACTTCTGCCTATGCGGATACCACCAAGGCAAACAAAGTTTTGGGCTGGAAGGCGGAATCTACTCTGGATGAAGCCATGAAGTCGGCCTGGCTTTGGGAAGAAAAAATTAGGAAATGAATTCCTGGAACCTAATATTTTAACAAGCTAGGAGGGTTGTGTAAATAATCGTCCCCCTATATTTGTGTGGAATTCTTAATAGTTTGGATAAATTAAGCTTGAAGAAAGCAACCCATCCTGATCCTTTGTATCCTATTATAAAAAAGGATTTATGAAATTATTTGTTGCTTTAATAACGGTTTTGCTAACACTAAATTGCAGTGATAACGATACGGATGATGCATCTAATTGTTCGGATGTATTCTGTACCGAAGAATTTAGGACTATTACGGTTAGTGTCAAGGACAAGGACGGTGTTGCCGTGGCCTTGGACAGTTTTAAGGTTGTTGATCTGACTAATGGAGACGATATCACTCTTGATGCTTCAGGCAGTGAGTATGAATGGATGACAAAAAACGGGACCTATCCTCTGTTCAGCGATAAATATGCTGCAAAATACCGCAATAAGGAAATTGAAATAAATTTTCAGGGTTATGTTGATGACAAGCTATTGGTAGATTCGGATTTCACGGTAGGCGCAGACTGCTGTCATGTTGCACTTATTGAGGGGGATACAGATATTGTGTTGGCCAATCCTTAATAGGAAGGCAGCCGTGAAGTATTTTAAGAAATAGGGGGCCAGAGGGGAAAATTGGTCAATCCTTTATTATTTCGTCGAAAATAGTCCCAAGACTGGGGAATTATCGAAAAAGTTGGCTTTATTGCGCTTCCTAGAAAACCATTTCAAATAAATTTTCGTAAATAGCATATGGTTGTAAATTTCCCCAACATTTCGTCGCTTCTAAAACATGCTGAGGATCAAAGTCTCTATCAGAATCTGGTATCACAATTACAGAAGGATTTTGTGTTCGCCAATGTTTTTATAGAATTGCCGGACAAGATATCTCCCAAGGACCTAAAAACCTTGGTACATGAGAAAGTATATTATTTGATCATGGAGAAATTCACCGATTATTTAAACCTTCTTTATATTATTGATGTCCCGGAGAAAGTGGTCAAGGCCATTGAAGCCACCGACGTGGTTGAAATTTCGGAGCAGGTTACCTTCGAGATCCTTAAAAGGGAATGGCAAAAAGTGTGGTTTAGAAACGAGTACGGATCCTAGATTAAAAATATACCCTTACAAAGGGCATAAAGGCATCGGCATAAATACTTTTTTGTTGGTCGTGCAAAACATTGTATCGTATGCCCACGGTTACATTCCTATTGCCGTAACCTATACCCAGAAACAAGGCCGGTGACCAATAATTTTCTTCCTGGTTGCCACCGTCAAGTTCAAGTACGCGATATACCCTGAGCTGTTCCATTTCGGCAGAAAGTTGTAATGCACGAATTGGATTGAACAAGGAAAGTACACTGCCTCCATAAGCCACTAATTTTGCATCCCGAAATTTGGCATAGTTGAAGTTAACTCCCAATCCTACCCCGAATTGCTCGTTGGCTTGGTAAATGGCACTGGGAGAGATAGATGCATTGAAGGAATTATTGCCAAAACCGAGGCCTAAATTGCCTCCAAAATATACCTGGTTCCAAAAATCGGAATTCCCTGGGGTGGGTTGCGAGTAACCTAAGCCCCAAAATGCCGTGAAAAAAACACATAAAATCACGCTTTTTTTTAAGGAATGACGATTTAACATAATTATTGTAATAATTTTCCATTATTCAGGGCTAAGATAAGCTTAGATATGCTAAATGTTGTATTTTTGAATAAATTTTGTTCAAAAGACAGAGAGACTTTTTCATGGATAAATATTCCTTTTTAAACGCTGCGCATACTTCTTATTTCGCAGAATTATACGATAAGTATTTAATAAATCCCGATAGTGTAGAGCCTAGTTGGAGGGCCTTTTTTCAAGGGTTCGATTTTGGCATGGAAAATTCCATGGATGGGATGGTCGATGAATTGCAGACGGCACCATTGTCTGTGGCTGGTGGTCACGAGGTAGAGGTTCCGGAGAAACTTCAGAAGGAGTTTCAGGTAGTTCGACTCATAGATGGGTACAGGACTAGAGGGCATTTGTTTACCAAAACAAACCCAGTGAGGGAGAGAAGACAGTATTTCCCCACTTTGGAAATTGGGAATTTTGGCCTTGCTCCAAGCGATTTGGATACCACATTTACCGCAGGGGAAATTTTGGGAATAGGCCCAAGCACCTTGCGTGAAATCATACAGCACCTTACAAGCATATATTGTGATGCCATTGGGGTGGAATATATGTATATCAGAAACCCGGAGAGGGTGGAATGGATCCAAAATTGGTTGAATGTCAATGACAATCATCCCAAATACGATGCCGACAGGAAAAAGCATATTCTTAAAAAATTAAATGAGGCTGTTTCCTTCGAAGGATTCCTGCACACCAAATATGTGGGTCAAAAGAGGTTTTCTTTGGAAGGAAATGAATCGTTGATACCGGCATTGGATGCGGTAGTGGAAAAAGCTGCCGAAATGGGGGTGGAACAATTTGTTATGGGTATGGCCCATAGGGGCCGCTTGAATGTTCTTACCAATATATTTGGCAAGAAGGCAAAGGATATCTTTAGTGAATTCGATGGTAAGGATTATGAGCAGGAGATTTTTGATGGGGATGTGAAATACCATTTGGGGTGGACTTCTGAACGGAAAGCCAACAATGGAAAAAAAATAATAATGAATATTGCACCAAACCCTTCCCACTTGGAGACTGTTGGTGCGGTAGTTGAAGGTATCGCCAGAGCAAAGCAGGATGCTCGTTATAAAGACGATTTTTCCAAGGTATTGCCTATTGTAGTTCATGGTGATGCTGCCATTGCAGGGCAGGGATTGGTTTATGAAGTGGTCCAAATGGCAAATTTGGATGGTTATAAAACCAATGGTACCATTCATATTGTTGTAAATAATCAAATTGGGTTTACTACCAATTATTTGGATGCCCGTAGCTCTACTTATTGTACGGACGTGGCCAAGGTAACCTTGAGTCCGGTGCTACATGTTAATTCGGACGATCCGGAGGCAGTTGTACATGCCTCGCTATTTGCCTTGGAATTTCGTATGCGTTTTCAAAGGGATGTATTTTTAGATCTTTTGGGGTATAGGAAATATGGGCATAACGAAGGTGATGAGCCGCGTTTTACCCAGCCAAAACTGTATAAAGCAATTGCCAAGCATAAAAACTCGAGGGACATTTATGCTGCAGTATTGATTAAGGAAGGTATTATAGGGGACGGTTTTGTGCAAGAGTTGGAAGAACAATACAAAGCTTCTTTGGAGGAGGAATTGGAAGATTCCAGAAAAGAGGATAAGACCGTGATAACCCCCTTTATGGCCGATGAATGGAGCGGGTATACCCATGTGCGCGAGTGGGAGATGATGGATCCGGTGGATACAAAATACGATAAAAAGAAACTTACGGATATAGCCAAGGTGTTGACAGAGTTGCCCAAGAATAAGAAGTTCTTGCGCAAAGTTGAGAAATTGGTGAACGATCGCAAGGCTATGTTTTTTGAAAATGATACCTTGGATTGGGCCATGGGAGAGCTTTTGGCCTACGGTACTCTTTTGGAGGAAGGTTACGGGGTGCGTATGTCCGGACAGGATGTTGAAAGAGGTACTTTTTCACACCGCCATGCCGTAATGAAAGTGGAAGAAAGTGAGGAGGAAGTAATGCTTTTAAACCACATTTCGGATAAACAGGGAACTTTTCAAATATATAATTCACTTTTATCGGAATATGGTGTAGTTGGTTTTGATTATGGATACGCTATGGCGAGCCCCAATACCTTAACGATTTGGGAAGCTCAATTTGGGGATTTTAGCAATGGTGCCCAGATTATGATAGATCAGTATATATCCGCAGCGGAGGATAAATGGAAATTACAGAATGGTTTGGTAATGCTGTTGCCGCACGGGTACGAAGGTCAGGGCGCAGAACATTCGTCCGCCCGTATGGAGCGCTATTTACAATTATGTGCAAGGGATAATATGTATATCGCCGATGTAACTACCCCTGCAAATATGTTCCATCTGTTGAGAAGGCAAATGAAGGTGAATTTCAGGAAGCCTTTAATAGTGTTTACACCAAAAAGTTTATTGAGGCATCCAAGGGCCGTATCAACGGTTGAGGAATTTGCAAACGGGGAATTCCAAACGGTAATTGATGATGCAACCGCTGAGGTGTCCAAAATTAAGAGCATGGTATTCTGTACCGGTAAATTCTATTACGACCTTTTGGCTTTTAAGGAGGAAAATAATAGGGAAGACGTAGCCTTGGTAAGGGTGGAACAATTGTTTCCGGTGCCGACAAAGCAAATGAAGGCAATAATGGATAAATATAAAAATGCCGAAGACAAGGTTTGGGCACAGGAGGAACCGAGGAATATGGGTGCTTGGGGTCATTTAACCATGCATTTCAGCGAGGCACATAAATTGAGGGTAGCCTCCAGAAGATTTTACGCATCCCCAGCAGCCGGTAGTGCAGTGCGTTCCAAGCGTCGTCATCAGCAGGTAATAGATTATGTTTTTGATATAAACAAAAACAATATGGGAAGAAACCCGGAGTCTACTGATAATTAGTATTATTTATTTTGGGGATTGATCGGTGGAAACTCCTAAATGTCCAAAAGGAAAATTTGATAAAGGTTAGAATTAAGAACGAGTTTAGACAAAACACAAATTAAAATTATAAAACATGATTTTAGAAATGAAAGTCCCTTCTCCAGGGGAATCCATTACGGAAGTAGAGATAGCAGAATGGCTGGTGAGCGATGGTGATTACGTGGAGAAAGATCAGGCAATAGCGGAAGTAGATTCGGACAAGGCCACATTGGAATTACCGGCAGAGGAAAGTGGTATTATTACCCTTAAGGCAGAGGTTGGGGATGCTGTTGCCGTAGGTGCGGTAGTATGTTTAATAGACACTAGCGCTTCCAAACCTGAAGGGGCCGCCAAGAGTGAAGAAAAACCAGCGGAAAAGAAACTGGAAGTTAAAGCGGTAGCGGAACAGAAAACCGAGGCTAAACCAGAAAAAACCTCTTATGCTTCAGGATCAGCTTCACCGGCTGCCAAGAAAATACTTGCTGAGAAAGATTTGGATGCCTCATCTATAAAAGGCACGGGAAAAGACGGGCGTATTACAAAGGAAGATGCTGTAAAAGCAGTGCCTTCAATGGGTACTCCTACAGGAGGGTCGAGAGGGGAAAGTAGAACCAAGTTGTCCATGTTGCGCCGTAAGGTTGCCGAGCGTTTGGTTGCTGCTAAAAATGAAACAGCAATGTTGACCACTTTTAATGAAGTGGATATGTCGGCTATCTTTGCGCTAAGGAATCAATACAAGGAAGATTTTAAAGACAAGCATAATGTTGGTTTAGGGTTTATGTCCTTTTTTACAAAGGCCGTAATCAGGGCGTTGCAAATGTATCCTTCCGTGAACTCAATGATAGACGGCAAGGAGATGATTTCTTATGATTTCTGTGATATCAGTATAGCCGTTTCTGGGCCAAAAGGTCTTATGGTACCTGTTATTCGCAACGCAGAGAACTTGACCTTCAGAGGAGTGGAATCCGAAGTAAAAAGGTTGGCCATTAGAGCTCGTGAAGGCGAGATTACTGTCGATGAGATGACAGGGGGAACCTTTACCATTACCAATGGTGGGGTATTTGGTTCCATGTTGTCCACTCCAATTATCAATCCTCCCCAAAGTGCAATCTTAGGAATGCACAATATAGTGGAAAGGCCAATTGCCCGTGATGGGGCCATAGCCATAGCACCTATAATGTATGTTGCCCTGTCCTATGATCACCGTATTATTGATGGTAAGGAGTCTGTAGGTTTCCTAGTGGCGGTTAAGGAGGCTTTGGAGAGTCCTGAAGAATTGTTGATGGATAACAACGTTAAAAAGGCGTTGGAGCTTTAATTGAATAATTTATCAGTGGGGTGTAATCCCTACTCTAATAACATAGACCTGTCGAGATTTAAAAACTTGGCAGGTCTTATTGTTTTAGGTAAAGACGGGTTTTTTGATAGTCAATAATGGCCCTTCCTTTTTTTAATATATCCGCCCCTATAATGCCGTCTACGGGCATAGCCTGGTGAGAAGTCAGGGCCTGGTTTACATGGACAAGGTCGAACAGGACAATTTTCTGTTTTCGCTTAAACCATTTTCCTATTTCTATAACGTTTTTGGTAGATAATTTGGTGAACATTTCCGTGGCTCCTGCCCCTGCGGCCTTTATTTTTGAATCTTTGGAGTTTAATTTGAAGAATTCTATTTTATCCAGACCAATGCAGGTGTTGGAAGCTCCGGTATCCAATATAAACCTGCCCTTAACGCCATTGATGGTGGCCGTGACTTCAAAGTGGTTTGTAGCCGTAAGCACTAGGGGTATGGCGATGTATTTTTTTTTATGTAGAAAAACTTTAAGGCTGGGCATATGTACTTTTTTTGTCAAAGATAATCCTATTTTTGTTCTATGATATTAACAGATACACATACCCATTTATATAGTGAGGCTTTTGATAGCGATCGCAATTTGGTCATAGAGAAGGCCATGGAACTTGGGGTAAGGCGTTTTTTTATTCCCGCAATAGATTCGTCCTATACCAAGGCTATGCTAGATTTGGAAAAAGCCTATCCCGAGAACATCTTCCTTATGACGGGGCTTCATCCCACACATGTTAAGGAAGATTACAAGAAGGAACTGGCCCATGTTGAGGAATTGTTGGCGTCCCGGAAATTTTACGCAGTGGGGGAGACCGGCATCGACCTGTATTGGGATAAAACCTTTTTAAAGGAGCAGCAGATTGCCTTTAAACAGCAAATACAATGGGCTAAAAAGTACGCATATCCTATAGTTATCCATTGTAGGGAGGGTTTTGATGAAATATTCCAAATCCTGGAAGAAGAAAAGAGCGATGGACTTTTTGGAATTTTTCATTGTTTTACGGGAACTTTTGAGCAGGCGCAGAAGGCAATTTCCTATAATATGAAATTGGGTATTGGGGGCGTAGTTACGTTTAAAAACGGTAAAATAGATACTTTTCTAGGTGAAATAGACCTGAAACATGTGGTTTTGGAAACGGATTCCCCTTATTTGGCACCCGTTCCATATCGTGGAAAACGGAACGAAAGTGCTTATTTGGTCAACGTTTTGGAAAAAATGGCCCAAATATATTCCATGGACAAGGAAGAAGTTGCTGCAATTACTACTGCTAATTCCCAACAGGTTTTTGGGGCTTAATTGGATCTTGGAACAAGTTGTCTTAAGGTGGAAGTTAATAATGTAAATAAGATGCGCCTCCTGTTTTTTTAAACCTAACAATTATTTATATTGAAAAATAGAAATTCTACAGAGAAAAAAACCAAAATTCTTCTCATTTATACTGGAGGGACTATAGGTATGGTCAAGGATTACGATACCGGGGCACTGAAGGCTTTTAATTTTAATAAATTGATCAAAAATATCCCCGAGCTAGGTCAATTGGACTGTACTATAGACAGCGTGTCCTTTGATATTCCAATAGATTCATCCGATATGAATGTTGAACATTGGGTAAATATAGCTACACTTATAGAAGATCATTATGATTCCCATGATGGGTTCGTGGTGCTACATGGGAGCGATACCATGAGCTATACTTCTTCAGCTTTGAGCTATATGTTGGAGAATTTGCAGAAACCGGTAATCTTTACAGGTTCCCAGTTGCCCATAGGTGATTTAAGGACAGATGCCAAGGAGAATTTGATCACCTCTATACAGATAGCTGCTTTGCGAGAAGACAATAAGCCTGTGGTCCAAGAGGTGGGACTGTATTTTGAATATAAATTGTATAGGGCAAACAGAACTACAAAGATCAATGCTGAGCATTTTGAAGCTTTTGCCTCTTTAAATTACCCGGCCTTAATAGAGTCTGGGGTGCATTTAAAGGTGAACAGGGAGTACTTGTTTAGGGCAAATTCCACCAAAAAGTTAAAAGTTCATAAGGTTATGGATCAAAATGTGGTCATTTTGAAATTATTTCCAGGATTTAACCAAACAGTCTTGCATAGCATCTTAAATTCACCTAACTTAAAGGCAGTGGTCCTTGAAACATATGGTTCTGGAAATGCTCCTACTGATGAATGGTTTACTTTGGAGCTGAAAAAAGCCATGGAGAGAGAAATTTTTATTATCAACGTAACACAGTGTTCAGGGGGAAGCGTTCTTATGGGGCGCTATGAAACCAGTAAGCAGCTTGAAAGATTACAAGTTATTAATGGTAAGGATATTACAACCGAAGCGGCAATTACCAAGTTGATGTATTTACTTGGAAATAATATTTCCCCTAAGTTGTTCAAAACCATATATGAAACATCTCTCAGGGGCGAAATGCAATAAAAATAACAGTCTAAATTTCTTTAACTAATATTTTTTTTGTTATTTGGCTGCCCGATAACTATAACTAGAGAGGTGGCCGAGTGGTCGAAGGCGCACGCCTGGAAAGTGTGTATACCCCACAAGGGTATCGAGGGTTCGAATCCCTTCCTCTCTGCTGTTAAGTTTTAATTTTTATATTGCGAATTTTTTTTATCTTTAACCCTATTAACTAACTAAATTTAAGTTTCAAAGAAATGAAAAGATTATTCTCTATCCTGGCAACAGCTGGGTTATTTGTGGCAGGTACAAATACAGTAAGTGCAAAAGTTGTTGCAGCAGCAGCCATTTTGCAAGATGCAGCTCCAGCAGCGGAAAAAGGTTTTACCCAAGTGCTTAAGGAGCAATTTATACAGGGTGGTGCCGGATTTATGGGTATTGTTCTTTTATGTTTAATTCTTGGTTTGGCCGTAGCTATTGAAAGGATTATTTATTTAAACCTTGCTACTACCAACACTACCAAACTTAAGCAGCAAGTAGAAGATGCTTTGGCTTCCGGTGGTATTGAGGCTGCCAAGGAGGTTTGTAGAAATACAAAAGGTCCTGTTGCTTCCATCTACTATCAAGGATTGGAAAGAGCTGGAGATAGTATAGAGTCGGCTGAAAAAGCAGTTGTAGCCTACGGAGGTGTGCAAATGGGTCAATTGGAGAAGAACGTTTCCTGGTTGTCTTTGTTTATCGCGGTAGCTCCAATGCTTGGGTTCATGGGTACGGTAATCGGTATGATTCAGGCCTTCCAGAAAATTGCAGCGGTTGGTAACTTAAGTGCCTCCCTTATTGCAGGTGATATTCAGGTGGCGTTATTGACTACGGTATTCGGTCTTATTACTGCGATTATCCTACAGATTTTCTACAATTATATCATTGCAAAGATTGACAGTATTGTAAATGATATGGAAGATTCATCAATCACTTTGATTGATATGTTGGCAGATCACAAAAAATAAGTCGGACACTAAATACTTAAAGTATCATGCATAAAATTGTTAAAATAATATTAGTTGTACTCGGAGCAATTGGGGCCATACTGTGGTTTCAGCTTCCTAGTGCAGACGTTCCCGCAACGGAAGCCATCAATAATGGGTCTATGAACTTCATGTTCATTATTACCTATTTATTGTTGGGGATTGCGATAGCGGCCTCGGTTCTTTTTGGATTGATGAACTTGTTTACATCCAAAGGTGCCTTAAGGAAAACCTTATTTGGTGTAGGAGGTCTTTTGGTGGTCGTAGTTATCTCTTATGCCCTAGCTACTGGAACTGACGTTAATTTGGAGGAAATGGCGAAAAAGGGTGTTCCTACAACGGAGGATACAGTGAAAACCATAGGAATGGGATTGAATGTATTTTTTATCCTTACCATTATAGCTGTAGGCGCCATGTTGTGGTCCGGAGTTAAGAAAATGATTAGTAAATAATAAAATAAAATATTATGCCAAAAAGAGGAGCACCACCAGAGGTTAATGCGGGTTCTATGGCAGACATAGCGTTCTTATTGCTTATCTTTTTCCTAGTGACTACCACTATTGAAACGGATGCAGGGTTAGATCGTATGTTGCCACCAATTGAGCCGCCAGATACCGATGTAATCATTAAGCAAAAGAATATATTTCAGGTCAATATTAACCGTGATGGACAGTTATTGGCTGATGATGAGTTGACAAACATTAAGGATTTAAGGGCCAAAGCCATTGCCTTTTTGGACAATGGAGGTGCGCCATCCGGATCACCTGACTATTGCAATTATTGCAAAGGGAAAAGGGATGTAGCTTCATCGGATAGTCCAGCCAAAGCTATTATATCACTTAAGAACGATAGGGAGACGAAATACGGAACCTATATCACCGTTCAGAACGAATTGGTAGGAGCCTATAACGATCTTAGAAATAGGGAAGCCCAACGTTTGTACAAGAAGGACTTTACGGATATGGAAGCTGAATATCTTAATCCTGAAACTCCGGACAATGTTCGTGAAGAGTTGAAGGAGAAGGTTAAGAGAATACAGGATTTGTTTCCTCAGAAGCTTTCAGAGGCTGAAACGTCGTCAAACTAAATTTAGAAGTTAAAAACAAGATACTATGTCAAAATTTAATAAGAAAAAAGATGCGGCCTTGCCTGCGGTGAATACTGCATCCTTGCCAGATATCGTTTTTATGCTTTTGTTCTTCTTTATGACGGTTACAGTGATGAAAGATAGTACCTTGAAGGTAGAAAACGTACTGCCCAATGCTTCGGAAATCAAGAAATTGGAAAAGAAGGACAGGGTAATCTATATTTATGTTGGTAAGCCTACCCGTGAGTATGAGAAGACCTATGGTACCGAGTCAAAAATTCAGTTGAACGATAAGTTTGCCGATGCATCAGAAGTTGGAGATTATATTTTGATGGAAAGGGCCAAAAAGCCACAGGAATTACAAAATGTATTGACAACCGCACTTAAGGTGGACAAGGAAGCCAATATGGGTATTATTTCCGATATAAAACAAGAACTTAGAAAAGTAAATGCCTTGAAAGTAAATTACACCACCTATGAGGGTGATGCGTTCAGGAATTTGCAATAGTTAGTTAAAGGATAAGAGAATTAAAACGCTTCAAATGCATATATTTGAAGCGTTTTTTTATGTTTAATTAATTACCTTTAGAAGGCTATGAGATGTTCCATACTGTTTGCAATTCTTTTGTTTTCCGGTGCTTTTGTAACTGGGCAAGTTATGGAATCCAATGGGGAGGTGGACAGGAAGTATTTGGAAGATCAGTTTTATTTGGGACTTACCTATAATTTTGCTACCAATCTCCCTGCCGGGATTTCCCAAAGAAACCTTTCTTACGGCTTGCAGGCCGGTTTTATTAAAGATATTCCCTTAAGTTATCAAAGGAATATGGGCATCGCTATTGGTTTGGGGTATGGTATAAATTCCTATTACACCAATCTATTGGCTTCCCAGCAGGGATCTGATGTGGAATATATAGTTTTGGACAACGATGTCGATTTCAAGAGAAATAAAATTGCCACCCACGTCCTGGAGGTTCCCTTTCAGTTTAGATGGCGTAATTCAACTCCAGAGGAATACAAGTTTTGGAGGATATACGCCGGTGTTAAGTTTGGTTATGTTTTTGATGGTAGGTCCAAGTATGTCTCAAGCTCGGAGAAAATAATCTTTATAAACAAAGATATAAGGGACTTTCAATACGGTCTAACCTTAAATGTAGGGTACAATACCTTCAATGTTCATATTTATTATGCACTCAGTTCGCTTTTCAATGATGGAGTAATGGAACAGTCAGGGGAAATCATTGAAATTAAGCCGCTTAAAGTGGGGCTTATTTTCTATATTTTATAACCAAAATTTAATCGTAAATAATTGGGTAAACAGGCCAATGGCAAAGCCAATCAAGACTTCTGCCTTAGTGTGGGCGTTCAAGTAAAGTCTGGAGCTGGCTGCTAGGCCGCTTAGCAATGTTACTATGCCTATGGCAATGGTAACATTGATTTCAAAGTGTATGCTCAGGTTTATTAAGTACATTAACAGGCTTCCCATGCCCAATAGGTGCATACTGCACTTAAAGTTTAGAAATAACAATACAAGGGCGCTAAATAAGCCCGCTATCAGCCCTAAAAAGTAGTAATGCAGCTCTATGGTAAAGTTGTTCGGAATTACCTTAAATAAGACCATTATAAGCAGTCCTAGACTAATATAAATAGGGTATTTCCTTTCTTGGAGATTAGGCATGAAAACGGAGCTAACAATGCCCAGATTGCGCAAGATCAGGTAAAATATAATGGGTATGATTACGGTGAGTATAAATATGGGCAAAATGTTTCCGCTCTGTACCTCCAACGGACTGTATTTAGGGGTAATCAGGAAATAGGCCAAGGTACCTGCAAATGGTATAAAAAGCGGGTGTAGAAGGTAGGACGTGATCTTGAGGAATAGTCGCATTAAATTTGTTTTCTCAACCTGGCCACCGGAATATCCAGTTGTTCCCTATATTTTGCTACCGTACGCCGGGCAATAGGGTAGCCCTTTTCTTTGAGAATAGCGGCCAATTTATCGTCTGTAAGCGGTTTTTTCTTGGTTTCTTCTCCAATAACAGTTTCCAGTATCTTTTTAATCTCCTTGGTAGATACATCCTCTCCCTGATCGTTTTTCATGGATTCGGAAAAGTAGTCCTTTATCAATTTTGTACCATATGGGGTGTCAACATATTTGCTGTTGGCCACTCTGGAGACTGTAGAAACATCCATGCCAATACCATCGGCTATGTCTTTCAGGATCATGGGTCGCAGTTTGCGTTCATCCCCGGTCAGGAAATATTCTTTTTGATATTCCATGATTTCGTTCATGGTAATATAAAGGGTCTGCTGACGTTGCCTTATGGCATCAATAAACCATTTGGCCGCATCCAACTTTTGCTTAATGAACATTACGGTGTCCTTTTGGGACTTCGACTTTTCCTTGGAGTTTTTGTACCCTTCCAACATGTTGTTGTACTCCCGTGAAACATGCAGCTCAGGTGCATTTCTTCCGTTCAGGGTAAGCTCCAGTTCCCCGTCTACAATACGAATGGAGAAATCGGGAACTACGTGCTCCACAATTCTGTTATTCCCGGAATAGGAACCTCCTGGTTTGGGATTTAAGCGTTCTATTTCGGTAATGGCGGCCTTTAACTGTTCCTCTGTGATATTGTGCTTTTGAATAAGCTTTTGATAGTGCTTTTTGGTGAACTGCTCAAAGGATTTCTCCAACAATTGAATGGCCAGTTCTATACCGGGGGTCACTTCCTTCCTTTTTAATTGAAGCAGAAGGCACTCTTCAAGAGTCCTGGCAGCTACACCGGCAGGGTCAAGATCCTGAACTATGTGCAATACTTTTTCAATGGTCTTTTCGTCGGTATAGATATTTTGGGTAAAGGCCAGATCGTCCATAATATCTGTAAGAGGTCTTCTTATGTACCCGCTTTCATCGACGCTGCCCACCAAAAATTCGGCAATGGACCATTCCTCATCTGTTAAATAAACAGTGTTTAACTGATTGATGAGATATTGATTAAAGGAAATCCCGGCCGCATAAGGAACATTTTTTTCCTCATCATCGGAACTGTAATTATTGGCTTGTGTGCGATAATCCGGAATCTCGTCATCGCTTAAATAATCGTCAATATTGATATCTTCCGCACTTATGCTTTCGCTATCGGTTTCATTGTCATAAAGATCATCAAATTCATCCTGTTGCGTGTCAACTTCATCCTTTCCAGTTTCAAGGGCAGGGTTTTCCTCCAGTTCTTGTTTTAGTCGTTGTTCAAATGCCTGCGTAGGTAATTGAATCAACTTCATCAACTGTATTTGTTGTGGAGATAATTTCTGCGATAATTTAAACTGTAGGTGTTGTTTCAGCATTTATAACGGTAATCTATCTTATAAAGTTAAAGAATAAAGATTAGAATTCAGCATTCTGCGGCGTTCTTGGAAAAGGTATCACGTCCCTTATATTGCCCATGCCTGTTGCAAAAAGCACCAATCTCTCGAAACCTAATCCAAAGCCACTATGTACGGCAGTTCCAAATTTTCTAAGATCCAAATACCACCAAAGTTCCTTTTCATCAATGCCCAAAGCTTTGATCTTCTCCAATAGGATGTCCAGGCGCTCTTCACGTTGGGATCCCCCCACTATTTCGCCAATACCAGGGAATAGAATGTCCATAGCCCTAACCGTTTGGCCATCCTCATTTAAACGCATATAAAATGCCTTTATTTTTGCTGGATAATCAAATAGTATTACCGGGCATTTAAAATGTTTTTCCACTAGGAAGCGTTCGTGCTCACTTTGTAGGTCTGCACCCCATTCATCAATAAGGTATTTAAACTGCTTCTTTTTGTTGGGTTTACTGTTTCTAAGAATGTCTATGGCTTCGGTGTAAGTTACACGCTTGAAAGTATTGTCCGAAACAAACTTAAGTTTTTCTATCAACGGCATTTCACTGCGCTCGGCCTGTGGCTTGCTCTTTTCTTCGTCCAGTAGTCGTTGCTCCAGGAATTGCAGGTCTTCCATACAATTTTCCAGGGCATAATTAATGACTTCCTTAATGAAGTCTTCGGCCAAATCCATGTTGGCATCCAGATCATTAAAGGCTACTTCGGGCTCTATCATCCAAAACTCGGCCAAATGTCTTGAAGTGTTGGAGTTTTCAGCCCTAAAAGTGGGGCCAAAGGTGTAGACCTTCCCAAGTCCCATGGCGTAAGTTTCGGCTTCCAGCTGTCCGGATACCGTTAAATTGGTCTCTTTTCCGAAAAAATCTTCCCTATAGTCTATCTCACCATCATCCGTTAAAGGCGGCTTTTTATTGTCCAAAGTAGATACCCTGAACATTTCTCCAGCTCCTTCCGCATCCGAACCTGTAATTATAGGGGTATGGACATAGAAGAATCCATTTTTTTGAAAATATTGGTGTACGGCAAAAGAAAGGGCCGAGCGCACCCTCATTATAGCCGCAAAGGTATTTGTTCTTACGCGGAGATGTGCCTTTTCCCGCAAGAACTCCAAAGAGTGTTTTTTGGGTTGTATAGGGTAGACCTCAGGGTCTGCTCCTCCGTGCACCTTGATCTCCTTGACCTGTATCTCAACGGACTGCCCTTTTCCCTGGCTTTCCACCAGGGTTCCGCTTATTTTGAGTGCAGCTCCTGTATTAATTTGCTTTAGTAGATTTTCATCAAACTCCTCAAAATCTACAACGCATTGTATATTGTTTATAGTAGACCCATCGTTCAAGGCAATAAATCTATTGCTCCTGTAGGTTTTTACCCAACCGTTAACAATAACCTCTTGGTGTAAATGATCTGGGGATAGTAGCTCTTTTACGCTAAATGTGTTCATTTGAATTCCTTGTAAATTAAGTGGCAAAGATAGCCTTTTTGCAAAAATATGAATTGGGTATATATCTGTATATACCGGGTAAAAAATATTTTAATCAACGGACTATTACTCCTTGTCCGGGATATTGAGTTCTTCCTTGGGAAGAATGTCTATATGTGGTTCTTTTAGTACTTGTTTGTTGGCAATGCTTCTTTCCAAAGAAAGGAGTAAAGAGGGTAATAAAATAAGGTTGGCCAGCATGGCAAACAATAAGGTGGCCGAAACCAATGCCCCTAAAGCTACTGTTCCTCCGAAACTTGAAATTATGAAGACCGAAAAGCCAAAGAACAGTACAATGGAGGTGTAAAACATGCTTACCCCGGTCTCCCTTAAGGCGGCGTAGACCGATTTTTTAATTCTCCAATGGTTGCTGGTAAGTTCTTGCCGGTATTTGGCCAGAAAATGTATGGTGTCGTCTACCGAAATTCCAAAAGCAATACTAAATACCAAAATTGTGGAAGGCTTAATGGGTACCCCTACAAATCCCATTACACCTGCCGTTATTACAAGTGGTAGTAAGTTGGGTATCAATGAAATTACGATCATTCTAAACGATCGGAAAAGATAGGCCATAAAGAGGGCAATAAGACCAATGGCCAAAGCTAGGGACATGATCAGGTTTTTTACCAAATATTTGGTCCCTTTTAAAAAAAGAAGGGCGCTCCCTGTCATGGTAACTTTATACCTGTCCGCAGGAAAGATTTTGTCAATATTTTCTTTTAGCTTGGCCTCTATGGTTTCCATTCGGGATGTTTTCACATCCTTCATGTAGGTTGTTATCCGGGCTACCTGCCCCGTACTATCTACAAAACTACTTAGTAGGTTGCCGTTGTCCGCGGATTTACGGGCGACATCCATAATAAAGGTATTTTCCTGGGAGGTGGGCAATTGATAATATTTGGGGATACTGCTGTAGAAGGCCTGTTTGGAATATTTTACCAAGTCCACTACCGAAACGGGTCTGGAAAGTTCCGGGATATCATTTATCACCGTACCCAATTCATCCATTTTTCTCAAGGTGGAAAGTTTTAGAACCCCTTTGGGCCTTTCAGTGTCCACTACAATTTCTACGGGCATTATTCCATCAAACTCTTGTTCAAAAAAGCGTATGTCCTGAAAAAATTCGGCCTTTTTGGGCATGTCCTCTATAGGGCTTCCGGAAATGTCTATTTGATAAATTCCAATTATACTGGCCACCAAAAGAGCAATGGATACTATATAAACAGAAATCCTTCTCTCTCTTACAATTCTTTCCATCCAGCTAACAAAAGTTTCTATCCACTTGGTATTTAAGTGTTTCAAATGCTTGTCTTTTGGAAGGGACATGAAACTATAGATAATCGGAATTATCAAGAGGGAAAGCACAAATATGCCTATAATATTGATAGAGGCAACAATGCCAAATTCTTTGAGCAGTTTACTGTCGGTGATGATAAATGTTGCAAAACCGGAAGCTGTAGTAACGTTGGTCATTAAGGTTGCGTTACCAATTTTTGAGATTACACGCTGTAATGACAGGGCCTGGTTTCCGTGCTTTTTTACTTCTTGTTGGTATTTGTTGATCAGAAAGATGCAGTTGGGTATACCAATAACAATAATTAATGGTGGAATTAGGGCGGTAAGTACCGTAATCTCATATTGTAGAAGTCCCAAGATTCCAAAAGCCCACATAACCCCTATAATCACGACAAACATTGAAATAATCGTAGCCCTAAAACTTCTGAAAAAGAAAAAGAAGATCAAGGAGGTAACCCCTAGTGCCGCAAGAATAAATTTCCCGATTTCATCAATGATATTTTGGGAGTTCATTGTTCTAATGTAGGGCATGCCTGAAATATGAACATTGAGACCGGTTTCTTTTTCAAAATTTTTGACCAAAGTTGACAGGTCTTCCAATATAAAGTCCTTACGTACGGAGGTATTAACAATATCCTTGTCCAAATAAATTACACTTCGTATGGTATGTGTTTTTTTATTGTAGATAAGGTTATCGTAAAAAGGAAGATCGTTAAAAAGATGATTGGTTAGACTGTCTACGTCCTTTTTGGTTTTCGGGGTTTGTTTTATAAAAGGCTGCATAACAAATTCTTGTTTTACAGTGTCTTTTACGAGCTCTTGTAAATTGTCTGTGGACAAAACAAAGTCGACCTCAGGAAAGGCCCCTAGTTGTTTACTGAGTTTGTTCCAGCGATTAAATTTTATAGGGGTAAATAGTGCGCTGTCCTTTACGGCCAAAACAACAACATTGCCTTCCTCCCCAAATTGTTCAAGAAAGGATAGATATTCCAGATTTACAGGGTGGTGATCCGGTAGGAGGTTGGCCTGTGAATTCGAAAACCTCATTTTCTCCCATTGCATGGACATAAAAAGGGTCATAATGGCCAATAGGACTAGAATTATAATTCTGTTCCTAAGTATTATCCGTGCTATTTTTGCCCAAAATCCTCGCGTTAACTTTGCAACCATCTAGTGAAACGTCTTATTTCAGAATGCTTTTTTGGCATCTAAACCTAAAAAAAAACCAGTAAACCCTTATGATTTAAACAGGTCTTTCGGATTCTAAAATTATTCGAGCGCAAAGGTAGAGAATGATTGTTATTGTTCCTAGGAAGCTGGGACTAAATAGTAAGGGTCTGGGGAAACAAAAAGAGCGACCTCATAGGGTCGCTCTTTTTGTTTCGGTGCTTTTAGGGTTATACTTTCATGATTTCCGCTTCCTTCGCCTCAAGGAAGGCATCGATCTTTTTTATGTACTTATCGGTGAGTGCCTGTACATCGGCTTCTGCGTTCTTCTGTAGATCTTCGGAAACATCCAGACTCCTAACTTCTTTGTTGGCTTCCTGACGTGCGTTACGGACACCGATTTTTGCGTCTTCCGCTTCCGCCTTTGCCTGTTTTACCAGATCTCTCCTTCTTTCTTCCGTTAGGGGAGGTACGTTTATAATTACAAAATCGCCGTTGTTCATAGGATTAAATCCGAGATTGGCGTTCATTATGGCTTTTTCTATTTCATGTAGCATATTCTTTTCCCAAGGTTGAACAGACAAGGTTCTTGCGTCCGGAGTATTCACATTTGCAACTTGGGACAATGGAGTTGGGGAGCCATAATATTCCACCATGACACTGGATAGCATTACTGGGCTTGCCTTGCCTGCCCTAATTTTTAAGAACATTTTTTCAAGGTGTGCTATAGCACTGTCCATCCCTTCTTTGGTAGTATCCAGTATAAATTTAATTTCTTCGTTCATATGCTATTTTTTTAAATGATTTAACACAAATAGTGCCAAAACTATAGATTTACAACGGTTCCTATATTTTCTCCGGAAACCAATTTCATAAGGTTTCCTTTTTTGTTCATGTCAAAAACAACAATAGGCAATTCGTTTTCCTGGCTTAGGGTAAAGGCTGTGGTGTCCATAACTTTAAGTCCCTTTGTCAGTACATCTTTAAAGGTTATCGTATCAAATTTGGTGGCTGTTTTGTCTTTTTCCGGGTCGGAGGTATAAATACCGTCCACTCGGGTACCTTTTAAAATTACATCGGCTTCAATTTCTATAGCTCTTAATACGGCGGCCGAATCTGTGGTGAAATATGGATTTCCAGTACCGCCGCCAAATATAACCACTCTACCTTTTTCCAAATGCCGCATGGCGCGTCTTCTTATGAAAGGTTCGGCTACCTCATTTATTTTTATGGCAGATTGTAATCTGGTCTGTACTCCCTGCAATTCCAAGGCACTTTGAAGGGCCAATCCATTTATAACGGTGGCCAGCATCCCCATATGGTCTGCTTGTACCCTGTCCATTCCGTTACTGGCACCGGCCAATCCCCTGAAAATATTTCCACCACCGATTACAATAGCAACTTCTATACCTTTGTCCACAACTTCCTTGATCTCCTCCGCATACTCGGATAAACGCTGTGCGTCTATGCCGTATTGCTTAGTGCCCATGAGGGCTTCTCCACTGAGTTTTAAAAGTATTCTTTTGTATTGCATCGTGATGTTGATTAATTTCAAGCAAAAATAATCAAAAATATTTATGAAGTGGCTTGGCGTAGACGATTCATGTATCCTTAATTATTTCCTAATGCATATGGGAAGGTAGATTTATTTTTATAATCTTGCGTCTGTTTTTCCAGTTCCGCCAATTTATAACGGAAAAATGCCATTTCTTAACATATCGGTGCCTGGAGAGGCTCTGACATTTTAGGAATAATCGATAAATAAAATCAATAAAAAATGATAAATAAAATAGGGTTGTTTAGAAAATCATGGATTTTAGGGGTTGCAATTTTGGTACTCCAAGGGTGTGGTGCCACCAAGACTTTGGTGTCTGCCGATAAGGCTTCCGTAATTGCGAAAATAGATTTGATCAATGTTGTAGACGACAAAGTAAATGTAGTTTTGGATCCGGCGGCATTTGTAACCGATACGGTATCCTTTTTTATTCCCAAGACAGTTCCAGGTACTTATAGCGATGATAACTACGGAAAATATATAGAACAATTCAAGGCCCTGGATTATAAGGGAGGGGAATTAAAAGTGGAAAAGTTGGATGATAATACTTGGAGGATTATCAATGCCAAGGATTTGGATAAAATTGACTATTGGGTAAACGATACCTATGATACGGAAGTAGAGGTGAGTGAGCCGGTCTTTTCACCCTCTGGGACCAATATACTTAAAGGAAAGAACTTTATGTTGAACCTACATGGCTTTGTGGGTTATTTTGACGACCTTGAGGAAATACCGTATTCATTGGAAATTTCTGCCCCAGATGGTTTGGAGCCTGTAACTTCCTTGGTTAAGGGTGTGCAGGATGTAAATAGGCCGGAAACAGATATTTTTGTAGCCAATCGTTACTTTGAAGTTATAGATAATCCTATAATGTACTCCAACCCAAGTACGGAAACATTTCAGGTGAACGATATTGCGGTAACCTTAAGCGTTTATTCTCCAAATGGTCATTATACAGCTGCTAGTTTAAAAGCAGGAATGGAAAAAATGATGCGGGGTCAAAAGGCATTTTTGGGCGATATTAACAGTACGAAGCACTATACTATTATCCTCTATCTTTCCAATATGGATGATAATGATGCCAAAGGTTTTGGGGCATTGGAGCACCACACTTCTACAGTTGTGGTAATGCCAGAACAAATATCTAAGGAGAGATTGGAAGAGGCAATTTTTGATACGGTTGCCCATGAATTTTTTCATATCGTTACGCCCTTGACGGTTCACTCCAATGAAATACAATATTTTGATTTTAATGACCCAAAAATGTCCATGCACTTATGGATGTATGAAGGGACTACCGAATATTTTGCCAATCTTTTTCAAATTCAACAGGGGTTGATTTCGGACGAAGATTTTTATGAAAGGCTTATGGAGAAGGTCGAGAGATCCAAAACCTATGATGATAGTATGTCCTTTACCCTTATGAGCAAAAATATATTGGAGGAGCCTTATAAGGCAAATTATGCCAACGTTTATGAGAAAGGGGCATTGATAAATATGGCTTTGGATATTAACCTTAGGGAATTAAGTGGAGGTGAAAAAGGTGTTTTGTGGTTGATGAAGGAACTTTCCAAAAAATATGGAAATACCAAGCCTTTTGAGGATGGGAAGTTGATTGATGAAATAGTAGCTATGACGTATCCGGAAATAGGGGAATTCTTTAAAACCCATGTCGCTGGTGAAACTCCCATAGACTACGCTGTGTATTGGAATAAAGTGGGACTGCGAACAACGGAGCAGGAGCAGTCTACGGGCTATTTTTTTGATGGTGAGGTGCCTTATATAGATGTGGATCCTTCAAATGACAATGCAATTTTTGTAAGGGAAGGAATTCAACTGAACAGCTTTTTTAAGGGTTTGGGAGCCAAAGGGGGAGATATAATTAAAAGCGTTGATGGTAAAATGACCAATCTGGTTAATATTAGGTTGCTTATAGGGCAGAGTATGAATTGGGATCCGGACAAGGAAATAGTTTTGGTGGTGCAAAGAGGGGATGACGAAGTTACCTTGACAGGGAAGGTTGGTGAGCCTACTTTGGATGTAGTTAAGTTAGTTCCTATGGAAGGCGCTAGCGAGCAGCAGATCAAACTGCGGGAAGCTTGGTTGAGAGGTTAGTGCCTTTTGTGCAAAGCAATTGAGGAAAAAGTTTGGGCATCCTAATTGGAGTATGCCATTTTAATCTAATGTTTATATTTAAATAGGAATTGGATGTAGATTTTCTTGACGATATTCTTGGCTATCAAATTCTGTAATCTAGTTTAAGTGCATAAAAAAAACGCCTCTACATTGTAAAGGCGTTTTTTTATATGCTTGGTGCTTAAGGATTATCCTAGAGCAACCCTTTTAAATCCTGTTACTTCCAATTTGGAATCAACAGATTTTACGTATTGGGCTACGCTTTGTTTGCTGTCCTTAATGAAATCTTGGTTCACCAAGGTATTGTCTTTGAAGAAACGGTTCAATTTACCTTTGGCGATATTATCCAACATGGCTTCTGGTTTTCCTTCCTGACGTAATTGATCTTTGGCAATTTCGATTTCTTTATCAATAATTGACTGGTCAACTCCTTCTTCGTTTAAAGCTACCGGGTTCATAGCGGCTGCCTGCATGGCAACATCTTTAGCGGCAACGTCTGCACCCTCAACAGCAGCAGAAAGTCCTACCAAGGTAGCTATTTTGTTTCCAGCGTGAATGTAAGAGCCAACAAATGGAGCTGAAAGTTTGCTGAATCCACCTATTTCAATTTTCTCACCAATAACACCAGTTTGTTCAGTAAGCTTATCCTGTACAGAATTCCCTTTGTAATCGGCATTCAAGAATTCTTCTTTAGTGTCGAAATTTAAGGCTAGGTCTGCCAAGTCGTTGGCCAAAGCAACAAAAGTGTCGTTCTTGGCAACGAAATCGGTTTCACAGTTCAAAGAAATGATAACTCCAGTAGTGTTGTCTGCATTTACTTTGGCAATAGCAGCCCCTTCGGAAGAATCACGGTCAGCTCTTTTAGCGGCAACTTTTTGTCCCTTTTTACGTAAGATTTCAATTGCCAAATCAAAATCCCCTTCTGCTTCAACCAATGCATTTTTGCAATCCATCATGCCTGCACCAGTTGTTTGTCTTAGTTTGTTTACCTCAGCGGCGGTAATTTTAGCCATTTTATTTTGTTTTAATTTTCACCTAAATTAAAATAGAAATGTAATCCTAATCTAGGTTAATGTTAAATTTATATTCTGTTTTAAGTAAAAGAGGATTATTCTATTCCTCCTTTAACGCTATCTTGCCATTCCTGCAATTCATCCCAATTACCATCGGCAGCCATTTGTGCCTGCTTAGGCCATGAAGCTGGATTTTTGGAAGCGTATCTTGGGCCGGATTCAGTTAGGATGTCTTTAAGATCGTCCTCTGATTTGTCCGCTAGGTCAGCATAAGTATTGATGCCTGCTTCTTGGAAAATTTCAGCAATTTTTGGGCCAATACCTTCAATTTTGGTAAGGTCGTCTCCAGTAGTGCTAGCTTTTTTGGGAGCTTTCTCTTCTGAAGCTACTTTTGCTTTTTTCTCCTTTGGTTTGGCTTCATCTCCACCTTCCTTCTCACTTTGCTTTTCAGATTTACGTTCTGTTAATCCTTCTGCAATAGCTGCAGTTACAGATGCCATAATAACCTCTATGGATTTGGAGGCATCGTCATTGGATGGAACTATAAAATCGATTGGTCGTGGATCGGAATTGGTATCTACCATTGCAAAAATTGGAATGTTCAATTTTTGTGCTTCTTTTACAGCGATGTGCTCACGCATGGTGTCAACAATAAACAAAGCAGCTGGTAGACGTGTCATTTCAGAAATAGAACCTAAGTTCTTTTCCAACTTGGCACGCAAACGATCAACTTGTAGACGCTCTTTTTTGGAAAGCGTGTTAAAAGTACCGTCTTTTTTCATTCTATCAATAGAAGCCATTTTTTTAACGGCTTTACGAATAGTAACGAAATTGGTCAACATACCACCTGGCCATCTTTCAGTGATGTAAGGCATGTTTACATTCCCTGCTTTTTCAGCAACAATGTCCTTTGCTTGTTTTTTGGTAGCTACGAAAAGTATTTTTCTACCTGATGCCGCAATTTTTTTAAGAGCCTCGTTGGTCTCTTCTAGTTTTGCAACTGTTTTATAAAGATTGATAACGTGAATTCCGTTACGCTCCATGTAGATATAGGGAGCCATGTTCGGATTCCATTTTCTGGTAAGGTGACCAAAATGTACACCTGCCTCTAAAAGGTCTTTTACTTCAACTTTGTTTGCCATTTTTATTTTTTAGTTTACGTTCCTTTGAATTAGCAATACTAAAGTGGTGCCTAAAGGCAGCCTTTAATATTTAGATGCTAAACTAATTTATCCAGAATTTAAATGCATTGGACTTTCCCCTAAGGCGAGGTCCTATGATTAACTTTGGATTATTACTTACCCTATGACAAGGGTTTTCAATGAACAATTAAAAATTATACCGAATCTGACAATTTTTTCCCGATAAGCATCAAGAGCATTGCCGTATTTCAGTATTTGTTTTGTTAATACGGTATTAACGTTTAGAGAACTGGAATTTCTTACGAGCTTTCTTCTGACCGAATTTCTTACGTTCAACCATTCTTGGATCTCTTGTTAAAAGACCTTCTGGCTTAAGAACCAATCTGTTTTCGGCATCCAATTCGCATAATGCTCTGGACAATGCCAAACGAACTGCTTCCGCCTGTCCTGTAATACCGCCACCATATACATTAACTTTTACGTCGAAGTTCTCTTCGTTGTTGGTCAAGGTAAATGGCTGCTTTACTTTGTACTGTAATGTTGCTGTAGGAAAATAGTTGCTTAAGTCTCTCTTGTTAATAGTAATGTTACCATTTCCTTCTGTAACATAAACTCTGGCAACTGCAGTTTTTCTTCTACCAATTTTATGAATCATTTCCATTACTTAAAATCGTTTAAGTTAATTGCTGTTGGTTTTTGTGCTTCTTGGTTGTGGGCTGCTCCTGCATATACCTTCAGATTACGAAAAAGCTCTGCACCCAATTTGTTTTTGGGCAACATACCTTTTATCGATTTCTCTACTATACGCGCTGGATCTTTAGCCAACATTTCTTTAGCCGTTGTAAACCTCTGGCCTCCTGGATAACCGGTGTGACGAACGTAAGTTTTTGAATCCCACTTCTTTCCGGTTAGGTTGATTTTTTCTGCATTGATAATAACAACATTATCCCCACAATCAACATGTGGTGTAAAACTAGGCTTGTACTTCCCTCTAAGTAACTGCGCTACTTTAGAAGCAAGACGGCCCAATGTTTCTCCTTCAGCATCAACTAGTAACCATTGTTTGTCAACGGTCGCCTTATTGGCCGAAATCGTCTTGTAGCTTAATGTATCCACACTAATATATTTATTGATTAAACACTTCAATCCCGTTTAACGGGCTGCAAATGTACAATTATTAAGTTGAATTCCAAATGGTTGTTTCTTATTATTTTATAGTTTTTTCCAATATTGGCAAATTGAAGCAAACTTTGCCGGCACTTTAGAATCCCAATAATTGATTTTTGTATAATACAGGTCATTTTGTTACCTGCAAATCCGAAGTAGTGGTATTGGCTTTGAAATTATTAAGGAGGAATGTTATAACCACCGTAAGGCTTTTAAATGGCAATACATTTAGGATGTGATTTTTATAGTTTTTATGTGTTGTTTTTTGTGGGGTGCGGATGGAGGGTTTAATTGTTGGGATTCATGGATACTAATTTGTACTATAATCCGTTAGCTTTTAAAACAATGTAAATTTCAAAAAGATGAAAATTAAGTTTCTAATACTTTTTCTTGCTACGGGTCTTTTCTTTTCATGTTCCTCGGATAGTGATGATGATAATTCCAAGGAGGATTCTATAGTGGGTGTTTGGCAGGCCTATGAGCTAAAGGTTAATAATGATACTGCTAGCGATGATGAAAAATTGGTGAGGGAGATATTAGAAATTCTTACCGCCAAGGAGTGTTATGTGTTGAGTTTTGAATTTAAAGCGGACTTAACGGTTACTATTGAAAATTCCGTGGAATATTTGGAAAGGGATGGTTTTGATATTCCCTGTCCTACCGAAAAGGATACGGAAACCACGGTCTATGTTTATGCCGATGGCACACTAACCTATACCGATGAAGATCAGCAGGAAATCTCTGTTGATGTGACCATCGATGGTGACATCATGACCGTAGATGCTGCAGATCTGGATATACCCAATTTAAGTGCAGGTGGACAGCTTCTCTTTAAGAGAAAATAAAATTCTGATAAAAACCTATTACTAAAAAACGGAACGCATTGGTTTAAACCAATGCGTTCCGTTTTTGTTTTTTAGAGGTTGGGCTTAATGGGCCTCCAGCCAATTGTTACCAATACCCAGTTCCACATCCAGGGGTACTGATAATTTGTAGGCGTTTTCCATTTCTGTCTTTATCATGGTCTTTAATTCCTCCAATTCGGGCTTATATACATCGAACACCAATTCATCATGGACCTGTAGGAGCATCTTGCTTTTGTATTTTCCTTCTTCGAGTTTTTTATGAATATTGATCATTGCAATTTTAATGATATCGGCGGCACTTCCCTGAATAGGGGCGTTTACGGCGTTTCGTTCTGCCGCTCCACGTACAATGGCATTACTACCGTTTATGTCCTTAAGATACCTTCGTCTGCCCAACACGGTCTGAACGTACCCATTTTCCCTAGCGAATTCTATTTGTTCACTGATATAATTGCGCAATTTGGGGTAGGTCTTATAATAGGTCTCTATTAGCTCCTTGGCTTCCGCGCGTGATAGGTCGGTTTGGTTGCTCAATCCAAAGGCCGATACCCCATATATGATTCCAAAGTTAACGGTCTTGGCATTGCTTCTCTGTTCTCTGGTAACATCTTCTAACGGGACATTAAATACCTTGGAAGCGGTGGAGGCGTGAATATCCTCTCCGTTTTTAAAGGCCTCTATCATGGTAGACTCATCGCTAAGCGCAGCAATAATCCGCAATTCTATCTGCGAATAATCCGCTGCCAACAAGGTGTAGTCTTCATTTCTTGGAATAAATGCCTTTCTAACCTGTCTTCCCCGCTCCGTTCTAATGGGGATGTTCTGTAGGTTGGGATTGTTGCTGCTAAGTCGTCCCGTAGCGGCAACGGTTTGCATATAGTCTGTATGCACCCTGCCCGTACTTTCCTCAATTTGTTCAGGTAGGGCGTCCACATAGGTGCTCTTTAGTTTGCTTAGACCACGATAGTCCAATACGCTTTGGATTATTTCATGATCCTTGGCCAGATAGGATAGTACATCCTCGGCAGTGGAATATTGACCTGTTTTGGTCTTTTTGGGTTTGTCCACCAGTTTTAGCCTATCGAATAATATTTCGCCCAATTGCTTTGGAGAGGCTATATTGAATTCTTCCCCAGCTTCCTTGTAGATCTTTAATTCCAAGTTTTTGATGTCGTTGTCCAGATCCTTGGCAAGAGAATTTAAAAAGTCCTTGTCCAGATTGATTCCTTCCTGTTCCATATCGGCCAGGACATGTAATAAGGGAATCTCTATATTATTAAATAATTCTTCGGTGTTTGCCTCTTTCAATTCTGGTCTAAAGTGTTGTGCCAATTGAAAAGTGATATCGGCATCCTCTACGGCATATTCGGTTTGTTGCTCCAAAGGAACATCCCTCATAGATAATTGGTTTTTCCCTTTTTTTCCAATAAGTTCGGTTATGGAAATTGGGGTGTAGTTTAAATAGGTTTCCGCCAGTACGTCCATGTTGTGGCGCATGTCCGGATTAATAAGGTAATGGGCAAGCATGGTATCAAAGCATTTACCTTTTATAGAGATGTTGTATTTGTACAGTACCTTAATGTCATATTTTAGGTTCTGTCCAATTTTTTCAATGTCTTCCGCTTCAAAAAACGGTCTTAATTGTTCAATAATTTCTTGGGCCTCTTTTTTGTCCTCTGGAAAAGGAACATAAAACCCCTTTCCGGCTTCCCAACTAAATGCAATACCTACCAGTTCTGCAGTTAGTGGATTAAGTCCCGTGGTTTCGGTATCAAAACAAACCGAGGTTTGTTTCATTAAATTCTGAACAAAAAGTTTCATGGCCATCCCTGGCAGTATACTCTGGTATACATGGGAAACTTCCTTTATGCTTTTTCTACTGGATACTTCTTTTATTGTTCCTCCCGTGACTTGTCCGTCACCACCGAATAAGGAAAATTGGCCTCCACCGGCCTCTGTTTGTTTCTTTTGTGAAGTGTTGGACTCTTGCTTACTTTCCTCCGGGCTATCGCTATCCGATTCGGACGAAAAGAGCTTTAGGAATTGGTCCTTTAACCTACGGAATTCCAATTCCTCGAAAATCTCCTGCACTTTTTCGCCATCGGGCATGGAAAGCTCGTAATCTTTGGCGTTAAAAGTTACATCGCAATCCACAAATATGGTCGCCAGTTTTTTGGACAGAATGCCCAGTTCTGCATTTTCTTGGACCTTTTCCTTCATTTTGCCTTTTAGCTTATCGGTATTGGCAAGCAAATTTTCCATTGAACCGAATTCCTCAATAAATTTTTTGGCGGTTTTGTCGCCCACTCCTGGTAATCCGGGAATGTTGTCACTTGCATCGCCCATCATCCCCAAATAATCTATTACCTGTTCCGGACGTTCAACCCCAAAACGTTTTTGTACTTCGGGAATGCCCCAAATTTCTATACCGTTGCCCAATCTTGCCGGGCGGTACATAAATATGTTCTCGGATACCAATTGTCCAAAATCCTTATCCGGGGTAACCATATATACCTTATAGTCTTCTTTTTCTGCCTGCTTGGCCAAGGTGCCAATAATATCGTCGGCCTCCATTCCTTCCAATTCCACCACCGGAATATGCATGGCCTTCAATATATTTTGAATATAGGGTACGGCTATTTTAATGGCGTCCGGAGTGGCATCCCTATTGGCTTTGTATTCGGCAAACATTTCAGTACGGTCCGCACTTCCTCCCTTGTCAAAACAAACGGCCAAATGATCCGGTTTTTCCCTTCTGATCACATCCAATAAAGAATTCATGAATCCCATAATGGCGGAAGTGTCCATTCCCTTGGAGTTTATCCTTGGGTTTTTTATGAGTGCGTAATAACCCCGAAAAATCAGTGCATATGCATCAAGTAAGAAAAGTCTTTTTTGTTCAGCCATTATATTTGATTCTTGTTAAGATTTGGATATTGTGATATTGATAATTAGGATTTTAAAAAAGTCTCTGTCGGGTTGTTGCTCTGTCCGGCCTCTACAAATTTGCTGTAGCTAAACCCGGGATGTATGCAATAACCTCCGGTTTCCCCTTTCTTGTTGATGGCAATAAACCCAATTTGAAAATCCCTTCTATCCTTGTTCTTTTCCATGATTCGTCTTACGCCTTCCTCACATGCCTCTTGTGGGGATTTTCCTTGACGCATAAGTTCCACGATAAGGAAGCTGCCCACGGTTCGCACTACTTCTTCCCCGACTCCTGTTGCTGTGGCCCCGCCAACTTCGTTGTCCACAAATAATCCGGCTCCAATAATAGGGGAGTCGCCAACACGTCCGGCCATTTTGTAGCCCATTCCGCTTGTAGTGCAGGCCCCTGCAATATCGCCATTTTTGTCAATGGCCAACATACCTATGGTATCGTGGTTTTCTATATTGATAATGGTTTCGTATTTGGATTTCTTTTTCCACTCCAACCAATCTTTTTTTGCTTTTTCAGTCAGTAGATTTGTTTTTGGAAAACCTTTTTCATAGGCGAATTGTTCTGCTCCCTTTCCGGCCAGCATTACATGCGGAGTATCCTCCATAACCTTTCTTGCAACTGAAATAGGATGCGCAATATTTTCCATACATAGTACGGCACCACAGTTCCCGTCCTTGTCCATGATACAGGCATCCAAGGTAACATGGCCATCCCTGTCCGGTCTTCCGCCGTTCCCAACCGTTTCATTGCTAAGATCTGCCTCCTCTACCATTACCCCTTGTTCCACTGCATCCAAAGAAGAGCCTCCTTTTTCCAAGACTTCCCACGCCTTTGCTGTTGCATTCTTAAAATTCCAGGTGCAGATTACAATAGGTTTAACGGTTTCCAGGACATCTGGATTAAGCGGTAGCTCGTTTTTTGTTTCTTGATATGATGCGAAAAGTGGTGCTGATATTATTCCAGCAGTACTTAAGGTAGAATTTTTAAGGAAATTTCTTCTTTTCATAAGATGGTGTTACTTAATTTTAAGGTTCTAAATATAAGAAATATGATTGTAGAAGTATGTGCCAATTCCTTAGAATCTGCCCTTAATGCCCAAAAAGCTGGTGCTGACCGAATTGAGTTATGTAACGAGCTTGCTGTAGGTGGGGTTACTCCTTCTTTTGGGCTGTTGCAGCTTATAAAGGAACATATTTCTATTCCTGTAAATGTATTGATAAGACCTAGAAGTGGTGATTTTTCCTATTCCGATCCGGAATTTGAGATTATGAAAAAGGATATTGCATTGTGCAGGGACCTCGGTTTTAATGGGATTGTTTCTGGGGTGTTGTCCAGGGATTTTACCTTGGATTATAAAAGAACCCAAGAATTGATTAGGGAGTCCGGACCATTGCAATTTACCTTTCATAGAGCTTTCGATTGGGTAAGTGATCCTATGGCTACTTTACAGCAATTGCAGGAATTGGAAGTAGATACCATACTAAGCTCTGGACAACAAAAATCTTCGGTGCAAGGAATGGAGTTGTTGACCCGCTTGTTAAAAGAATCCAAGGGTTGTGTTATAATGCCCGGGGGAGGTATACGTGATACCAATGTGTTGAAATTTAAGAAGCAGGGTTTTGGTGCGGTGCATTTGTCCGGGATAAAATTTCATAAAACCTTGGAACATACACCTGAAATTCCAATGAGCAGTCCAGGGTTTCTAAGGGATGATGAAATTGGCATTAGCGATTTGGCTACTCTTAAAGAGGTGGTCCGCCTAGTTAAAGAAAATTAAAAAACCACCTAATGGATTTGAAACCAATATCTTTGCTAAAAAAATAAGGAATGCTACGTTGGATTGTTTTTATTGTCATTTATATAACCCTCGGAATTTATACGTTGCAAGCCATAAAGGCCTCAACCCGATATCCCTGGGTCTATTATGCCTATATGGTATTATCACTTTTTGTTTTGGGGAATTTCATCTATCAGTTTACTATGGGCGATGACCCCGGTAGGGTGTTGAGTGTATCAAAAAGTTATGCTTTTGGTCTCTTGCTGGCAATCCTCACTTTTATGTTGATTACCATTGTATTTTTATTCTCCGAAGATATTTTTAGATTTTTTACTGCTAGCTATCACAAAATATTTGGTGGGACCAAAGAGTTTAGCCTCCCGGAGCGAAGACGTTTTTTAAGTACCCTTGCCATGGGTATTGCCGCTTTGCCATTCTCTGCATTGTTGTATGGTATGATTAAGGGGAAATATAATTTTAAAGTACTGAAGTATAATTTGGAATTCGATGATTTGCCCAATAACTTCGATGGATATCAAATAACCCAAATATCGGATGTGCACAGTGGTAGTTTTGATGATAGGGAGAAAATTGAATACGCAATAAACTTGATAAATAAGCAAAAAAGTGATGTGTTGCTTTTTACGGGGGATATGGTTAACAATATGGCAGAGGAAATGTTGCCATGGAAAGACCTTTTTTCGACCTTAACTGCAAAGGATGGCAAATTTTCAGTGTTGGGGAATCATGATTACGGGGATTATGTAAGTTGGGAAACCGAAGAGGCCAAAAGCAATAATTTAAACGACCTTAAAAATTTGCAAAAGGATATGGGCTTTGATCTCTTGTTAAACGATAGTAGGTACTTGCAAAAGGGAGAGGATAAAATTGCTCTGATCGGAGTTGAAAATTGGGGCAGGGGGGGATTTAAGAAGGCAGGGGACCTTAAAAAGGCTGTTTCCAATGTTAACAAGAATGATTTTAAGATCTTAATGAGCCATGACCCATCCCATTGGGAAGATCAGGTGTTAAAAGATGATTATCATTATCACCTCACCTTAAGTGGGCATACACATGGAATGCAATTTGGGATAGAAATTCCGGGATGGATAAAATGGAGCCCAGCTAAATGGAGGTATAAATATTGGGCAGGAGTGTATGAAGAAATGGGGCAGATGATAAATGTGAACCGTGGATTTGGGTTTTTAGGCTATCCGGGGAGGGTGGGTATTTGGCCCGAAATCACTGTAATTACCTTAAAAAAGAGGTCGTTGACCTGATTTTAACTACTACCTTGTCGACAAAAATGATAGCACTAGTTGTATTTTAACATTTTTTCTTATTTTTGATTTATAACCCAATGTATAGTATATGTCTAAATTTGGTGAATTAATTGATATTAATGTTCCTGTGCTATTGGATTTTTACGCAGAGTGGAACGAACAGTCAACAGCCATGCACCCTGTACTACGGGATGTTGCCGCTGCCTTGGGCGATAAGGGCAAGGTTATTAAGATTGATGTGGATAAGAATAAAGAGCTTTCCCAGGCATTGCGGGTGAAGGGCCTTCCTACCTTAATGATATACAAGAAAGGTGAAATGGTTTGGAGGCAAAGCGGGGAGCAGGATGCCAATACCCTTATTGGGATACTTAATGAGTACATATAACTAGTTAAAATTATAAAAAAAACCGAGACCTGAGTCTCGGTTTTTTTGTGTCTTTTTATTTATTCTGGAAGTGCTATACTATCCAGTTGTTCTTCCGGTATGGCATCTATAGCGGATGAATCCATTAGATCGGGATCCGAAGTTGGAGCTTGTATGCCCTCCATTGGGTCGTTGCGATAAAAGCGTTCAAACTTATCTATGTATTCGTTGAAGATAAGGGTTTCCTTTTCTGCAGTTTCCTGGTCCTGGTTGGTAATTAAAATGTCAATATTTCTACTGTAGGCCTCCAGGTCTGGAATAATTTCGTCCAAGAACATTCGCTGTTCTTCAAAGGGTAAATTGGCGTAATAATCCAATCGTTCCTGATAAATGTTTTTTAATTTTTGAAATAGATCCCTGGCTTTTTGGGTTTCCCCTACCTTAAAGTATCCATCTATAAAAGGTTCTACAAAGGCGTAATACCCAAAATATTCAACAGGCATGTTTTCCATAGCGATATTGATAACGTCTTTCGCCTTTTCAATCTTGTTTTCGTTTATCAAAGTTTCGGTAAGCCGCGCTAAGTTGCCTCTAAAGGAAAGTGCCTGTGTTCGGGTTTGGGGGTCGTGATATATATCCGAGCTTCCTGCATTGCCCCAATCCCATTTTTTTACAATGTCGTACATAAGATCGGCATCTATTCTGCCCATCTCATAAGAACTCCTATTGGTTGTTTTAATAGGCACCAGTTTGTAGACCAGGCCATCCAATTGAAGATAGTCCTTCATCCAAATGTATTCCGCGGCATCAAAACTTCCCCCGGAAAAATATATGGGGCGTTTCCAGTCATTGTTGGCAATGATGTCCAGCATCAGGATTCGGTTTTTGGGCAGGGCACTCCTTGGTAGGTCTATATCAATATAATCCACTATTAGTGCCGAATCTTTTTCTTTGACCAAACCACTCTCCAGAACATTTTTCTTGTTTACCGGAACCCTAATTTTATTGGTCGGATAGTAAACGACATCCAAATTGCTTTCGGAATACTGACTCAGATCTGCACCTTTCTTCTGTAAAATACTTCTAAATTTGGTTTGTTCCTTATCACTGCCTACCCAGTTCATAAAGTCTTTTATGTCCCATCTGCTCTCGGTAAGTTCATTAAAGTATATGGCATCCCTAGATCCCCATTTGTATTCGTTATGGGTAAGCTGGGACGGAATTGGGTCGCTTTCGTAGGCCTTCTTTTTCATTTGGTCTATATACCAATCCGTAGCAAAAAGGCTGGTGTTTACCACCCGAACGTCCGTTCTGTAACCTTCAATCTCTTGTGCGTACCACAGAGGGAAAGTGTCGTTGTCCCCAATGGTAAACAAAATGGCACCCGAGTCTTCCTTGGTAGATTCCAGATAGGCCTTTGCGGTAGATTTAGCGGTAAACCTATTGGATCTGTCGTGGTCGTCCCAGTTTTGAAATGCCATTACTCCGGGTACTGCCAAAAGGCAGAGAATGGTTATTCCTGGAGCCAATATTTTGGGACTCAATAGCTTTTGGAATTCATCAAAAAGCCCATAAACGCCCAGCCCGATCCAGAGGGCAAAAACATAAAAGGAACCCACTAGGGAATAATCCCGTTCCCTAGGCTGAAAAATGGCCGGATTGGTGTAGAATTGGATGGCAATACCTGTAAACATAAAGAATACGAACAAAGCCCAAAATTGTTTGGGGTTTCTGCTTATTTGAAAGATTAGGCCAATTATACCTAGTAGTAACGGAAGGAAGAAATAGGTGTTCCTGCCTTTGTTGTTCTTTATATCGCTAGGAAGATTCTCCTGACTGCCCAACCTGGCACTGTCAACAAAGTTGATGCCGCTTAGCCAATTTCCGTGGTTGTCATATCTGCCTTGAATGTCATCCTGCTTGCCTACAAAATTCCACATAAAATAACGCCAGTACATATAGCCAAATTGAAATTGGAACATGTATTTTATATTTTGCATTACTGTTGGGGGCTGCACATCAATATATTCGCTAAACTCCCTGAGGAATCTCATATATTGGGAAGTGTCTATTTCTCCTTTGGCGTAACCGTCCTTAAATTGGTTAACGGCTTCCCTTAGTTCATTGTTTCCAAGATAATCAGATTTTATCCTAAAGGTCAGCGGATCAAAATACTTCATATAATTCTCGGCATTTTGTTCGCTCCACATCCGTGGCAAGAGTCCTACATGATCTGGGTTTGGTCCTTGTAACGCATCCTTATAGTTGTTTACTATAATATATTTTCCGGCCTTTAGGTCTTTTTCGTATTTGGGCTTCTCGTCCTTTTCATCACCTGCAGGGGCAAAAGTATCCGAGTAATAGGCGCCATATACTGGGCTGTCCACTCCAGGGTATTGTTCACGGTTGTAATAGGCCAATAAAGATCTGGCGTCCGAAGGATCGTTTTCGTTGATCACCACATCGGCATTTGCCCTTATGGGAAGCATTAGCCAAGAAGAGAATCCCAAAAATAAAAACATTAGACAGAGAACAACGGTGTTTGCTACGGTATAGTTGTTATTGCGGGTGTAGCGTAAAGCCCAATAAAAAACACCTACAAAAATGAGCCCCATGATAATGGTTCCCGAGTTAAATGGTAGGCCAATGGTATTGATGAAAAACACCTCGCTCCAACCAAAAACCTTTAGCACATAGGTCAATGAAAATTTATAGACCAGCATCAATATGGCAACCACAATAATATTGGCCAAAAGGAAATTCTTAACGGTAGTGGTTTTATAGGTTTTAAAATAGTACAATAAACCTATTGTGGGTATTGCCAGGAAACCCATAAACTGAATTCCAAAGGTAAGTCCGACCACAAAAGAAATAAGGATTATCCATTTATTGCCTCGTGGATTCTCCAGATCATCCACCCATTTCAATCCTAGCCAGAGTAGAAGGGACATAATTAAACTGGCCATTGCATAAACTTCGGTCTCCGTTGCGTTGAACCAAAAACTATCTGAAAAGGTAAAGGCCAGGGAGCCTACGATGCCACTTCCTAAAATGGCCAAAGCTTTGCTATTGGTTATGACTTCCTCCTTGGAAATAAGTTTTCTTGTGAGGTTCGTAATGGTCCAAAACATAAAGAGGATAGTGAAGGCACTGGAAACCCCGGAAACGAGGTTTACCATCTTTGCAACCTGGGTAGGTTCCAAGGCGAACATGGCCATAAATGCACCTATCATTTGTAGCAAAGGCGCTCCCGGTGGATGTCCTACCTGTAGTTTGGCAGCTGTTGAGATATATTCACCGGCATCCCAAAAACTGCTGGTAGGTTCAACGGTTATTCCGTAGGTAATAAGGGCTATAAAAAAAACAAACCATCCTGTGATGGTATCCCATTTTTTGAAATTTTTTGAAAACATGCGGTTTGTCGTTTGTCCGAAGGGCGAATTTACTAATTTAAAAATATAATGGGATATATATTTCATAAACCTTTAACACGATATGTGGATCAAGGCGACTTCATTAAGCGGGCCAATGTGGGTAATACCAAGGGGTATTGCTTTAGGGCATGTAATTAATGTTGTTGCCGCAACCCTTATGGTGCTGGTTGTGGCAGAATATTTTTCTATTTTTTTGGAATATGACTCAAAAATATTTGTGCATATAAAACTTTGTTTTAAATTTGCACGCTCAAACGAGGTAGTGGCCTATGGTGTAATTGGTAACACAGCTGGTTTTGGTCCAGTCGTTCTAGGTTCGAGTCCTAGTAGGCCAACGTTTAAATCCCCTAATTTCATTGAGATTGGGGGATTTTTTATTTCTTGGGTACAACATAGGTACAACAAAATGGGTTTTTATAATATTAAAGTTTTTTTGAGCTTTATTTATTTTCTTGATCTACCTTTTCTCGAAAATGCATTTTAACCTGAGAGCGTCTCGGATTACCTCACTATTATTTTGGTATTCATCTGAGGTGTTTGAACATCCTCTGTAAGAACTATAAAAAAAGTTTAGTGCTGTGGAATGATTATTTCTTTATTTTCATGTCGAGCGTATTTTTTCCCACTGTATATGCATAAGCGGATGAGGGTAAAAATTGAAAGCGAACATCTGCATATTCCACTTCCCCTTCTTTACTTATTGACGTAACAATCGGTGTTTTAATATTATTTTCCTGGCAAAATTTGATTAAACTTTTTAATTCTTTCGGTTTTTCAAAATATCGATCGGACCATTTAATTTCGAGGGCCCAAATAGGTTTTAATGTATTATCACTCAATCCAACCATATCCACTTCGCCATTGCTCCATCTAGCGTAATAAGGTGTAAACCAATCCCTATGCATCCATTGAGCAAATATTGCTGTTTCAACCATATTCCCAATCATTTCGTCGGTTGCTGTTATAGGCGTGAACAATGCGCTTCTTAATGAAGGGTTCGTAAGGTATATTTTGAAAAAATTATCTCGTTTGAATCTTTTTCCACTTTGATCAATTCGTTTAACTTGCTTTATTAAGAATGCTGCTTCTAAGTATTCAATATACTTTTTTAGAGTGTTTTTAGGTACCTGTGATTGTTTGCTCAAGGTCTCAAGTGAGAATTCACCGCCACTGTTATATGCAATTGTCGTGAATAGAGAATATAATTCTCTTGTATCGCTTATGCCGTAGAGACTTGGCAAATCTCTAAGGATAACTTTGTCTACAATATCTTGCCTTATATATCGCCCTGGGTTTGCTTGAATTTTTTCAGAAAGTATTACTTCTGGATACCCTCCAAAGTTAATGTAGTCGAGAAAATGCCTGTTGAGCTCATCTAAATGACTTGTTGAATAAAATTCTGTCTGTTTATCGTTCCAATTAAGCTGTATGGGCTTGATTAGCCTATCCAAACCTTTTAAGGATATATATTCATTGAAGGTAAGGGGAGGGAGTAGGAAATCGGTAAATCGGCCCGCCCCACTTTCATTACTTGCAAATTTCAGGGCAGCTGCAGCAGAACCGGATACAATAAACTTATCTTTCCTGTAACTATCTACTAAAGATTTTAAATGTACTTCCCATTCCCTGCAATATTGTATCTCATCATATATTATGTGCCAATCAGATTTATCAGTCAGACCAGTAGCTTCTTTTGAATAATTAAAAAGTTGTTCAAGAGATATATTATTATAAATAGGGTTTTCTATGGTTATAAATATTATTTTTTTTGGATTTACTCCATTTTCGATTAATTCTTGAACCATATGATAGAGCATAACCGTTTTACCAACCCTTCGTGGGCCCATCAAAACTACAGCTCTCCTTATCTCCCTTTCTTTGACCAATGGTTTGAATAATTCAAAGTACAACCTTCTTGGCATCTCATTGTAATCAGCTTCAATTTCGCCATCTATCCACCATGGATTTTCAAATCGAATTCGGTCTAATACTTGGTTTTTCGAAATTTCACGTATCATTAAGTATTTATTTTATAACAAATATACCAAATAGAGTCAATTGAATGACCTTATAATAAAACAATATTAAATTTAAGAAAAAATAAGGTATATTTATTTCTTATTTGCCAATTTTTTTAGTTTAATATAACAAGTCGTTTAAATATTCTTTTTTAGTTCCGTAGAAGGTTAATTACCGGAACTACTAAAAAGAAAGGCTAATGGAACTGCTAACTGATATTTATCGGAATTCTACAATAGCCACGAACGTTTTATTGGACTGGCCATATTTATTCCTAACTTACGTCATACTTGGCACGTTCAAATAATGGATGAGTTAATTGAATAATAAATTAGGCTTTAATATGAGAACAATATATAAGATTTTAATAGTTGTATTTTTTTTGTCAGCGGTATCCTGTGTAGAAACGAACCCCAATAAAGATGCGGAACAATTACTTGATAGCCATCAAATCTCACAAAACAGTACGGATTTGGTAACGGGCGATATAATTCAAACGGTTTACATACCCATATATTCCGAAATTTATAATCGCACCAAGGATGCTAAAGTATTGTTGACTGCTACCTTGAGTATCCGTAATACAAGTGAAGCAGACACTTTGTTCCTAAGTCGAGTAGACTACTTCAATACCGAGGGTGCTTTGGTAAGACGATATCTCGAACAGTCTATTTATCTGAAGCCCTTGGAAACTATAGATTATGTAATTGAGGAAAAAGATGGCGAGGGCGGTACAGGCGCAAATTTTTTGATAGATTGGTATGCCGAAAGGCCGTTGAAACCCTTGTTTCAAGCGGTCATGTTGGGTGCTGTAAGTAATCAGGCATTTTCGTTTACCACCGAGGGAGTCATTGTCAAGTAGTTGGACTATTAGATAGGTAAGGCGTATCTAGGAGATTTTTTAATTATCGGCAACAAATTATAACTAAATCCAAGTAGTGATTGTTTAACTCTCCTAGTAGAATAAATATTGGTATATATTTTACTCAAAAAGAATATACCTGTTTCAGTACCCCATTGAAATAAGGTGCTTTTGAATGTTAAATCGAGTTTTAGATTGATATTGGTCGTTCGATTAACTAGCTTGTCCTTCTAGTTTTGAAACTATATTTTAAGCATAGTATAAAATGGTAACCAATACTTTCTTCAAATTGGCTCCGTAAAACGAATGTGGTTATTGCGGAAGTGGTTTACGTGCAAAAAATCGAATGAATGTAAAAAAGCGAATAATCACCTATTTTTGTTGAATGAATTTTGATTTAAGAAAATTGTATAAAACCGCATTTTGGGCGAGCGTTCTAGGGATGTTTGCCTTTATTTTTCACTTCGGTTTTACGCAAACAGTTTTAGGGCAACAAATCATTGATACTTTTTACTTCATTGTCATTACCATAGGATTGTTCTCCACGTTTGCAAGATATTTTGAAAATCCTATTCTTTTAAAGCGAAAGGTTGCCTTTTTTGATTTTCTTTCGGTTGCCTACACGCTGTACATTTTTTATATGTACCTATTTGTGGGTGAGGCATTTAAAACAGATTTGGTTTTGGAAAACCCATTTTGGGTCGTTTTAGCAGTCATTTTGACATTCATTAGGGAGTTTTCAGAGTTAAAATTAGATTTAAATCGAACTTATCTTAACCCTGCCCAATTGTTCATTTTGAGTTTTTTGACCATCATCCTTTTGGGTTCGTTATTGTTAATGTTGCCAAAAGCAACTCACGATGGCATTTCGTTTATTGATGCGTTGTTTACATCTACAAGTGCGGTCTGCGTTACAGGTTTAATAGTTGTAGACACAGGGACTTATTTTACAATTTTTGGACAATCCATTATTATGTTTCTTATTCAAGTTGGTGGTTTGGGTATTTTGACTTTTGCCAGTTACTTTAGTTATTTCTTTAAAGGAGGAAGTACTTATGAAAACCAATTGACTTTGAGCGAAATGACAAATTCACAAAAGGTTGGTGATGTTTTTAAAACCTTAAAAAATATCATCATCATCACTGCAACAGTTGAATTTAGTGCTGCACTGCTCATCTTTTTTTCATTGGACACTTCGTTAATAAGCAATTATGCGGACCAAGCATTTTTCTCACTATTTCATGCAATTTCGGCCTTTTGTAATGCTGGATTTTCTACTTTGAGCAATAGTATTTATGAAACAGGCTTCCGGTTTAATTACACCTTACAATTGGTCATTATCGCAACCTTTGTTCTGGGAGGTTTGGGCTTCCCTATTGTTGTAAATCTTCTCAACTACGTCAAACATAAATTTCAAAATCTATTCCGTTTTCAATCCACAAATAAAACCTATAAACCTTGGGTGTTGAACATTAATAGCCGTATTACATTGATCACCACTTTATCACTTACAGCTATCGCCTTTATTCTTTTTTTAATTTTGGAATATAACAATACATTGGCTGAACATTCCGTGTATGGAAAAATTGTAAACGCTTTATTTGGAGCAGCAACGCCTAGGACAGCTGGTTTTAATTCGGTAGACATGACAGCATTAACATTTCCAACGGTAATGATAATAATTTTATTAATGTGGATTGGTGCATCACCGGCCTCAACAGGCGGTGGTATAAAAACCAGTACCTTTGCCATAGCTACCTTAAATATTATAAGTTTGGCAAAGGGAAAGCATAGAATTGAAGTTTTTAAAAGGGAAATTGCTGATATTTCGGTAAGACGGGCTTTTGCAACCATAACACTTTCATTAATTGTTATTGGTTCAGGGATAATTCTTATTACCCTTTTTGATCCAGAAAAAGGTCTATTGAATATTGCCTTCGAGAGTTTTTCAGCTTACAGTACAGTGGGTTTAAGTTTAGGTATTACAGGAAGTTTGAGTACTCCGAGCAAACTTATTGTTATTGTTATTATGTTTGTTGGTAGAGTGAGTATGCTTTCTATAATGGTAGCCATCTTTAAGAAGATAAAACATAAAAATTATCGATACCCAAGCGAGGAAATTACAATCAATTAAAAAAAAGGAATGAAATATATAATTGTTGGTCTAGGAGGTTTTGGAGCTTCTTTAGCAGAAAAATTGACCGCACTAGGAAATGAAGTCATTGGAATAGATAATAAAATGGATAAAGTGGATTCGTTCAAGGAAAAAATATCACATACCATTTGCATGGATGCCACGGACGAATTTACGGTTTCTGGGCTGCCACTTAAAGAAACGGACATCGTTATCATTGCCATAGGCGAAGACCAAGGCGCCAATATAATGACCACAGCACTATTTAAAAATTTTCAGGTAAAACGTTTAATTAGTAGAGCCATTAACCCATTACACGAAAAAGTATTAATAGCCATTGGAGTTGATGAAATTGTACATCCCGAAGAAGAAACGGCAGAACGTTGGGCAAAAAAACTATGCTTGACCAACGTGGTAGATTCATTTCAATTAAATGATGACTTTAGTATTATTGAAATAAATATACCAGAAAAATACATAGGTAAGACTATTAGGGAAATTCAATTACGAAGAAAATACAATATTTTAGCATTGACCACTATAAAAAAGACAGAAGTAAAAAGCGTGGTTGGCAAAACGCATAATGTAGATAAGGTACAAGGCGTAGCTTCACCAGATACCGTTCTTGAAGAATATGATATTCTGGTTGTCTATGGTGCAAACGCAGACTTAAGAAAATTCACCAACCAATAAAATGAAAATAAGTTAACAACTATTTTTAATATAAATTTGTCTGTTTTTATCTCTGGTGAATGCTAACAAATATAGCTATTCCTTCCATAACGGGTGAGCAAAGAAAACCTTAGAAAAAGAATATTGCGGCAATTGTTTAAGCAAAAATATCTACATAAAAGTTGGGTCAATTTGTTCTAGGAAATAAGTGTTTGGGACCTGCAAATTTTCATTGACAAGACTTTTATAGAATGGTAAATAAGATATAGTTTCTCGGTATTTTTATAGTTCCATAAAAGGATTGAGGCTGTTTAAAAAGTGATTCAGGGGCAAGATATCGATTCAGGCAGGCTGTTTTTACGAAGCATTTTGGAGAAGTGGTCTTGGTTAGTTTTGCTGACAGAAAATGGTCTGGCAGCCTTGGAAATTATCCTTGATGGTCCAGGAAATGCCAATGGAGGGTCTCCTTTCCCCTTTCGTAAGGTGCTTTTTCAGGTTGTAGGCAATTGCGGCCATGAGCAATACCTTATGTGCGCCGGCCTAGCCCTGTCGGCCTATTTTTCTTAAGCCATAGAACTGGGTCAGACTACCGGACACGAATTACAACTTACTATGCCTTTGTAGTTTCAGTTGTTGCCCCTTTTACTGCGTGGTTGACCTTAAACCCTAAGATATTGTTCGTCATAGATCGTACTGATTATTTTTTTTTCATTTTGTATTTGGCCTAGTAATAACCCAAGTTATTTACGAATGTCTTTATTTAAAATAGGCTTTCATCTTTCATACGTCTACCTGGATTTATTCAAAACAAATCCCAGGATTAATATCTTATGAACTTTTATCGGAGTTTTCATTTGGCAATTATTCAATTCAAACGCTAAAATTATATCTTTTAATCCAATAATTTGGCTGCAAAATAATTGAGCATTTTTTCTACTTCAGAGTATATATTTTTTTCCAATTCTATATCTGTGAGCTTAGGCAAATGTTTGGCAAAATAGATATGGTTGTTGGACATTTCAAATAAATTACTGGCCAAGGCATACGGATACTCAAATGTAGGTTTGATTTCTAAAATCACCGCGGCAACCATTGTTATGAGCTGTTTGTAATGTTTGAAAATGCCCTTGCCGTTTTCCTCGTCCACTTCTTTTGTTCTATAGGCTTTAGTTCCCTCTGCAATGATCACACTATGAAGTTTATTTTCGTCCACATATTCGGTGCTCGGGTCGTCTACAGACGCAGAAACAAAGGTATGGATGATTATTTCTAGTTTCTTTTTCGGGTTATCAATATTTATTGTGTTTATCTTAATAAGATAGGCTACCCACTCCCAGTACCAGGAAACTAAATAGATGAGAAGCGAGTGCTTGTTTTCAAAGTAACGATAGATTGAAGCTTCAGTGGAACCAATTTCTTGGGCCAATTTTTTAAAATTAAAACCCTCAAAGCCCACGTCCTCTATTAGCAAAATACTGTGTTTAATAATATTTCGACCTAATGGAGAGTCTTGGGGATCTTTTAGATAGATGCCTTCATTTAAAGAAATTTTAATTTCTACCGACATTATGGAATGTTATAAAAAACAAAGCTAAACAATTTAATATAAAAGCAAAGCTCAATTCAAGAGTATGAATATTTTAAATAGAATAGTATTACTATCATATTAAAAAGTATTACTATATTTGATGTATAATTATATAAGAAAGTAACTATTAACACAAACAATTTAAAGACAATGAACATTAGATTGAATATATCGTTAAGCTTGGTTTGCTTGGCAATTTTCACATCATGTGAAAATGTCACAAGCAAAGTAGAAACCCAGCTCAATCGGCTTAACAACAAGGCCAATCAATTGGATTCGGTGATAAATACTGAAATGGATAAGGTTATGAAGCTGGATTCGGTAATAAATCTGGAAGATCTGAAAATTAAAAAACTAGACTCACTTGTAAATGAAACTTCATCAAAGTTTGATTCCATATGGAATGTGCTAAATTGATAACAAATTACGGGTTTGTTTCTCAAATATGTTTAGGTATTTCATCCAACTTTTAAACTTTTGTTTTTTAATATTGACCACAAAACACATAGGTGCATATGGTTCGTTGGAAGAAACCGGCCTATTTTCTTTAGCGCCGCTCGTAAGGATAAAACGCTTACAGCAAGTATAATAAACCAAAATTATGGATAGTACGCAGTTAAAAATAATTGAAACGGCAGCAGTGATTATTGGATTTGTTTTATTGCTAATAGTGACGGCCAAATTAGTAGATAAGACGGTTAATAACAGTTTGGTGAAAAAGGCAAGAGGCAAAATAATCAAAAAAGCGATTAATTTGATCAACCTCTCAGTTTGCTTTATAATTATCTTAATAATTTGGGGAGTTGACCAGTTAGAATTAGCTGTTTTTGTGGGATCTGTTGTTACTGTCCTGGGGATAGCAATGTTCGCCCAATGGTCAATATTGTCCAATATTACTTCCAGTATCATTATCTTCTTCAATCACCCTGTTAAATTGGATGATACGATCACCATATTAGATAAGGACTACGAAACCGAAGGAAGGGTGAGCGATATTGGAGTTTTTTTCGTTATTCTTAAAACAAAGGAAGGAGAACAGATCACCATACCTAGCAATATCTTTATTCAAAAAATGATAAAAAAGAAAGTAGATGACTAAATATTTTATAGCCACTCTCATTATTTTGATTTTTGAAAGTAATTCCAATAATTTATTCGCCCAGGAAAAGTTTGAAATGGAAAGTCGTTTAAAACAAAATGAGGTTCCATCCCATGCTTTAAATTTTATCGATTCTTTAAGTTTGAAGAATAAAGTAAAATGGTATTTGGAAGAAGGGATAGAAAGAAAAAGTATCGAAGCTAAATTTAAAAGAAGTGGAAAAAAACACAGCGTTGAATTTGATACACTCGGAAATATTGAAGATGTTGAAATTGAAATGAAATGGGATGTTTTGCAAAAACCAATTAAAGACTCTATAATTAACCATCTTCAAAAAGACTGCAAAAAACATAAAATTGTCAAAACCCAAATACAATATACCGGAAATCAACTGCCGCTGTTTATAAAATTATTATCTGGAGAACCTACAGAAGACTTGACAGTTAAATATGAAATAATTGCAAAGTGCCGTTCTGAAAAAAGTACAGATTTATTTGAATACCTCTTTACCAATAAAGGACAATTCATTTTGGCATCCCAAATAGTGTTTAAACCCAGCTATCATCTTGAATATTAAAGATTCCCATCTTGCCTTATTTATTTTGTTCATGCTATTTATAAATAGTGCATCGGCCCAAAGTACGTATCAGATCGGATTGTTGCCATCAATAAATCTAAATTATAAATTAGAAAATGATTGGTCGCTCAATTCAAAGATAGAGTCTCGCCAACTAATGCGGACAGGAGAGTTCAGTGGCCTTGCTGAAAGCGATTATACATATGTCCTAACTGACCTTTCAATGATTACCGCCAAAAAGGTTGGTCTGAATTCCCGTGTAGCTAGCGGTTATCTTATCAGGGTTCGAGAAGAAAAGTTATTTCATAGATTCATTCAGCAATATACCGTGGTGCAGAGACTTGCTGTCTATAGGTTGGCACATCGCTTCGCAAGCGACCAAACGTTTTCACTGGATGAAAAGCCCGAATTTAGATTAAGATACCGAATAGCTTCAGAAGTACCTCTAAATGGTGAATCTATTGATCCAAAGGAATTTTATTTTAAGTTCAATAATGAATACCTAAATAGCTGGCAAGATTCGGACTATGACCTTGAAATACGCTTTGTTCCTCTATTGGGTTATAACCTTAAAACTAATAACAAAATTGAGTTGGGATTGGACTATAGGGTAAACTCTTTTTTGAAAAATAATACACGTCATAGTTTTTGGGTGAATTTGAATTGGTTTATCGAATTATAAGAAACTGATAAAGATTATTTATGATAATAATTTCTTCCTTATTGCTTTTAATTGGCTTTTCTGCCTTGATTTTCGGAGCAAATTGGCTGGTCGACGGAGCTTCCTCCCTCGCGAGACAAAACAAAATTTCAGATTTGGCAATAGGCTTGACAATTGTAGCCTTCGGAACATCCGCGCCGGAATTAATCGTGAATTCTGTAGCCTCATATAATGGGCATTCTGATATTGTTTTAGGGAATATTATTGGGAGCAACAACTTTAACCTGTTTATTATTTTAGGAATAGCGGGATTGGTCTACCCAATTACAATACAATCCTCAACCGCTTGGAGGGAAATTCCTATTTCATTATTAATAACGCTATTGTTTCTAGTATTGGCAAACGATTTCTTTTCTACCGCGACTTCAATAATATCTAGACTAGATGGCATTATTCTATTTACCTGTTTTCTCTCTTTTTTATATTATGTATCAAGAAAAATGAAATTAGAAGAAAGTGAGGATAGATCTTATCAAAAAAAAGCGAATTATAAGATCTGGGGGTTGATAATTTTTGGGCTTACAGGCCTTTTAATAGGCGGAAAACTTGTTGTGGATAATGGAGTAGCCATAGCGACAGAGTTAGGAGTGGGCCAAAAGATTATAGGCCTAACAATAATTGCTACAGGAACTTCATTACCAGAGTTGGTAACATCTGTAATAGCAGCTATTAAAAGGAAAAGCGATATAGCAATTGGTAACGTAATTGGTTCCAATATTTTCAATATCCTTTTCATTCTATCCATCAGTGTATTTATTAAACCTATTCAATTT
>Ga0208032_1000152_pt1 | contig 51705 bp, 34 predicted proteins | sample MalvirAntarct_66_FD_184254 | JGI IMG/M metagenome (GOLD analysis project Ga0208032, IMG submission 184254) | Marine viral communities from the Global Malaspina Expedition - Malaspina viral metaG Antarct_66 (SPAdes) (version 2) | ecosystem: Environmental > Aquatic > Marine > Oceanic | place: West... | reverse complement strand
TTTGAAAATCATGCTCGAACACAGGTAAATAACACTATTCCGACTACGATTATTTTGCAATTCGGTAGATTATGATCCAATTTACGTCATTATTACCGCTTGAAAAATAAAATTTCTTGGGTCTCGACCGGACAAAATTATCATAAACAACTCATTAACAATTAAATATAAATCGAACTCACGTTATTAGAGTAGGTTTTATAAAATTTATAAACTTCTCCAAATCAAAAGCGGCGGCCCTTTTAAGAAGCAAGAAATTGCCTTAGGACCGCCGCACCGATATTTGTACCCTTTAAAGGGCTACGGAATTTTTAGGACATTCTTACCTGCCCATCCCCATAAACGTAATATTTGTTGGTTACCAACTGCTCCAGTCCCAGTGGACCCCTATGGTGCAGTTTGTCCGTACTTATTGCCAGTTCCGCACCAACACCCATTTGTCCACCATCCGTAAATCTGGTAGAGGCGTTGTGGTATACGGCAGCACTATCCACCTGATCCATGAACTCCATTGCCAGTTCCTTATTCCGGGTCATAATGGTTGCGGAATGCCCTCCTGAAAAATTGTTGATTTTTTGAACAGCTTCTTCCAAATCCACTACTGCCCCAACCACACACTTCATGGCCAAGAATTCTTCATACCATATGGACTCGTCTTCCACAACATTATTTTCAGACAACACCTCGGCTACTTTACTATCCACTACCACTGAGACACCCTGGTCTTTTAAGATAGCATTGAGCTCCTTTATCTTGTTGGAATAATCATCGATATTAACATCGACCAGGATTTTATCCAAGGCATTACAGGCCGATATCTTTTGGGTCTTTGCGTTGAGGATTACCTCTAAACTTTGTGCCCAATCCGCATCCTTATCTACAAAAAGGAAATTATTGCCCCTTCCGCTAACCAATACTGCACATTTGGCGTGCTCCTTAACAAAAGTGATCAACCGCTCCCCACCCCTGGGCACGATTAAGTCCAACTTTTCAGTAGGATTCCTCAAAAACTCCTGGGTCTCCTCCCTATTCATATGTAGAAGTTGGATCCATTGGGTATCCAAACCATTTTCCTCTAGCGCCAAATGCCAACATTTCTCTAAGACAATATTGCTGTTTACGGCTTCTTTTCCGCCCTTCAACAAAATTTTATTGTTGGCTTTAAAGGCCAAAACCGCAGCTTCTATGGTAACATCCGGTCTGGATTCGTAAATAATCATTATGGTCCCAAAAGGCGCCGTTTTATTCTCAATTTTCAATCCGTTTTCAAGGGCTTGTTCCGATTTTATTTTGCCTACCGGATCTTGCTGTTGCAGCACCTCTTGTATAGCTGCAATCATTCCATCTACCTTCTTATCATCCACTATGAGCCTATCGTACATGGCCCTATCCGCCTTATCAAAAAGATCAAGATCTTTCTGATTGGCGGCTATTATTTCGTTCCTTTTGCTATCCAAAATCTGCATCATGGATTGCAATACTTTATTCTTAATATCTGTATTTAATAATATCATTCGTTTTATTTTTCGTTAGCTTCAGTTATACCGAAATCTTGGTACCCACGCTCTTTCCTTCCACAATATCCAGAATAACCCGCTTTCTTTTCCCATTGGCAATATAGGTCGGGATATTCTTGGAAGCAGTCTGTTTGGCGATGTTCAACTTGGAGCCCATACCTCCCCTACCTTCTGCTTCACCTTTATCTATGGTCTTTATATATTTCTCCACATTCTGGTCCACGCTTACATTCTGTATTACTTCGGTATCCTTATCATCAGGGTGTCCTGTAAATAATCCGTCCGTATCGGTAAGGATAATCAACTTATCTGCTTTGGTAAGTTCCGCTACCAGACTTGCCAACTCATCATTGTCCGAGAACATGGAATTGGTCAAGGAAACGGCATCATCCTCATTGGCAATGGGCACCACGCCTTCTGCCAATAAGCCTTCATAACAATTGATCATATTATCGCGGTGGCTTCCCGGATTAAAATCCCTTTTGGTTGCCAACACTTGGGCACACTTCATTCCATAATCTTGAAATATATTATAGTAATGGCGCATCATCCTTGGTTGCCCAATTGCCGAATACACTTGTCGCCTTGTGGCCTTGTCCGTAATCTGACTCTCCCCCATTACCTCCATGCCCGCTATAACCGATCCCGAAGAAACCAAAACCGACATGATATTGCGTTCGTACAATTCTGCTATCTGTTGTACCAAATGATCAAGGACAGGTTTTACTATCCTGTTATCCTTATTGGTCATTACATTGGTACCTACTTTTATAACTACTCTCTGTTTATACATATCTTATTTATCTTGTCCTAGTTCTACAGCGCGATTAAAAGCGGAGTAAGCAGCCTCTTTAATAAGCTCCTTTACATTATTGTCTTCCATGGAATCCAATGCCGCCCTGGTAGTGCCCCCTTTGGAGGCTACCCTTTCCATCCAAGAATTAGGAGAAAGATCGGATTGATTAAACAACTCTACGGCGCCTTCAAAGGTGTGACTAACCAACATCTTACTGTCATTGCCCGAAAAGCCCATTTTTAAAGCAGCTTCCATCATGCTCTGCATAAAATAGAAAACGTAGGCCGGACCACTCCCAGAAATACCTGTGGAGGCATCTATAAACTTCTCGGAGCTTACCAAAATAGACTTCCCTGTAGTATCCAATAAATTTTCTATGGTCAACAATTCTATTCTTGAGACTTCCTTAGAAGCCGTATATGAAGTTACCCCTTTCCCAATTTGGGCAGGTAAATTTGGCATGGCACGGACAATTTTCTGAAGTCCCAATTGGTCTTGCATGGACTTTATAGTCACTCCTGCCATAATTGATATAACAATCTGTCCCTCTTTGACCAGGTCTTTCATCTTCTTAAATAAATCCTCGCTATGGAAAGGTTTTACCGCAATAAAGATTAAATCTGCCTTGGGCACACAATCCTCCAAATTTTCATGTACTTCAAAATGTAAAATCTTTTTTAAGGACAAGGTCTTTTCTTGGGAACTGTCCAAAATCATTAAATTTCTTTTCTTTAACAGTTTTGATTTTGACATGGATTCCGCGTAGGTCAATCCCATATTCCCTGCCCCAATTACTAATACTTTCATGTATTGTTTTTATGTTAATACGTTAATTTACAACCCTATTTATACAATAACCATGCGATACCCCATTATTCCATATAGAGTTTAACTGTTGATATGGTTTTATCATAGATAAAACCTATACATCACCCTTAGCCTTTACTATTAGCGCAATTCGATTTTTAAAGAGGATTCGAAAATTTTTGTTTGAAGGCCTTCTAGCGTAGAAAATATAATTGCAAAACCTGACAAAAATGGTGTCTGCATGTAAGAATTGGCAAATAATAAGCATGGCAGTCCACCCTTATCAATAATAACAATTGCAGGAAAATGACCCTTATATGGGTTACGGAAATAAATCAGTCCTATCAGGTTATAGAAAAACTGTCGGGAGGCAATAAATTAAGGATATAAATTGACCCTTCCTTAATGTAAAAAGTAAATTTTCAACATGGTTGCCTGTTCATTGAACTCATTGGAAACGCCATGTGGAATAGAGCCATCAAAATAAAGTAGATCTCCTTTTTCCAAAAGCACCTTGTCCTTTTTAAGCAAATAATTTACCTTTCCTCCAAGCACATAAATTAGTTCATTGGCGTTGGTTGAGATTGGCTTTCGATATGCTCCAGCAGCAACACTAACAATATACACCCTTATACTACTATCCGAAGAAGGACTGGACAAAAGGTGCGTATATTCCAAGTTTACGGAATCTTCCCGTTCTTCCTTGGTCCCCGTTCCATTTTTGATAACGATATAATCTCCGGTAACACTGGATGACAGGTCCAATTCTGACAGATCTATACTAAGCGTCTGCATTATTTTTAATAGCACCGGTAAAGATGGCGTGGTTCTTAAATTTTCAATCTTAGAAATAAGTCCGGCGCTAACACCAGTTCTTTTTGCCACCTGTTGCAAGGTCAAATCCCTCTTCTGGCGGGCCAATTTTAATTGCCTACCTATGTTTATTAGAATGTCATCCATTTAGCTACTATTGGTCATTTGCAGGCATGAATTTGCCACAATGACATTTAATATAGCAAAAATAGACAATTAATTCAATTGAAAAACACTAAAAACAGCTGCGTGATCCGAAGGGAACATAACAGGGTGGTAATCGATTACTTTGGATTCCAAAACATTCAAACTTTTTCCTTTATAATAGATATAGTCGATTCTGTCCCTGAGTCCGTATTTGTCCGAAGAGGTGGCAGCTCTTGGAGTCCATGTAAATCCGGGATCCAACAAAGGATCAATGTGCAATTCACGATAACTGTCTATAAATCCGGTAAGGTACATTTCCTTACTCTCTGGCCATTCCACAATTTTTCCGTAATGGATATCCTTGGTTTCCTTTGTCCAATCAAGATGTGACCCCATATTAAAATCGCCCACCATAATTACAGGGATTTCATCTGTGTTTTTTAGATACGGTGTTATACCTTTTAAAATTTCCTTTATTTCCCCCTGGCGTGTATTTTCCTCATCCGCTATCAAGGCTTTTGGACTTTTATTCTCTGTTATGATGCTCTTGCTATAATCCGGCAAATAATGCAGCCAGGTATCAAAAAAGATTAATTCTTTGGAAAGGCCCATATTTAATTTAACCCCACCAAAATTAAATGGCTTAAAAATTTTAATGGTTTCACTAATCGGATAACGACTCATTATAGACAAATTGGAGCTTATCAGATAAAAGTAATAGCCCAAGGAATCAGCAATTATTTCCCCCGAGCCATAAGTTTCTATAAGTCCAACAATATCCGCATTGGTAGCCTTAATGGTTTCGATGACCCGTTGTACTCCTACCTCTTTGCCATATCTATTTCCTCCATGCCAAATGTTCCAGGTCAACACCTTTAAATGTCGGGCGTCCAATACTAATGGATTATTTTCCGAAATTGGGTAATATTGGGAGTACAACTTCTCAACGGTTCCGGCATCAATAGCCGAATCCCATACCTTTATTTCATCCAAAAAGCCATTAAAGGCATTCCATTGCCCATAGGACCCATATTCCCATTTTTCATCGGAACCTCCTATAACTGTGGCCAATTCGGATTCCAAGCCTTTTAACTCCGGCATATTGTATATGGCCACGTTCTTGCCATCAAAATACACCCAAAGTTCATCTTTATTACGATCGATACTTAATAAAATCTGATGCCAACGTCCATCGTTAATTCCTTGTCTTTCCGCAGTGGGCCTATAGTCATATCTATTCTTCCCATCGCTGAGATTTAATGCCCAAGCTCCATTCTCCTGGGTATATATTTGCCACCCAATGTTAGAAAGCTCATCGGTATTTTTATTTCCAGCAATAACGGCCCCCATTTTGGCATTGGCCAAGGTTTTTACCCAGATCTGAACGCTAAAAGACGATTGTTCGGTAAGAACAGGAAAGCTGCCTTTATTTAATTTTACTGGTCTCCTCAATGAGGCGTTTGCTGAAAGATCAAGAGCGTAACCGGACAACCCCTCTGCAAATTGGGACTGCTGAAGATCTACCATATAAATAGCATTGTCTTTAGAAATGATTTTTTCCTGGAAGCTATTGTCATCAAAATCCATTTGAAAAACAGCTTGTTGAGATATTGCAGAATGGCAGATCAGCAAAATGATAAGAATGGGAGCGAACTTAACAATTCCACTAAATAGCACTCTTAGGCCGTGTGTCAATGGCCTTAATTTATAATTAAACCGAAGTATCTCTGAACTATGGAACGACTTACAAAAAATTTGATTCATTTACATTGCTGATTTTACAATTAGATCTCATTTTATACTTTCTTCCTAAAGCCAACACTCCTATCACTAATGGATGCGGAAAGTCTTGGCGCATCGGGGTGGCCTTTTTCCATGGGGGTTGGACGTACGAATTGACTTTTGCGTCCTTCAATTGAAATTTTACCAGAGGGATCCAGGGTTAAAAAGGCAAAAATGGAATCCTCGTACATGGCCCTACTGCCTTCGGAGCCATAGCCTTCCCCAACATAAAAATAAGAGGCGCTGTTCATCTGGAAATAGTGCACATTGTTAATATAACTGTGATCGTCTACATGATGGTGGCCACAGAAACAGGCAATTACTTTTTGATAATTCGTTCTATTGTTGGCATTATCAATAACTTTTCTAACCTCAAACCTACTGGGAGAGGACCAACCGTCCCAAATTTCGTCAAAGGCCTGATGGGAAATAATTATGGTCTGCTTATCCGTTTTTGCCAAATCCTCCCTTAGCCATTCAATTTGCTCCGGGTTTACCAAACTTCTATTCTGTTGATCAATATAAAAATTGGCATTGCCATAATCTTCATATTTCCCATCTTTCAGTATATAATTTCCATCCATTACCACAAAATGAAAGTCGCCCTTATCAAAGGAATAATAATTACTCTCCATCCCGAAAAAATCCATGGCTTCCTTCTTGGTAACCTTGTCCATATCATGGTTACCCAGCACATGATACTTTTCACCCTTGTAGGTGTTCCAAAGATCCATACACTCCTGGGCTTCTTCCGTTGCAAAGCAAAAATCGCCACCTTGAATAATAAAATCCAATTTTCGGGAAGATGCCTCCTTTATAAATACCTGCAAACGCTCAAGCCCGTCTGCACAAAAGCCGTGATGGACATCGGTAATAAAACCAATATTTACCTTGTCCTTTTTAGTGATCTCATTTTTAGGTGCAAAGGCGTAAGCCCCAACATTACCCATCCCCAAAGCCAAAGTTCCCAAGCCCATCTTGGCCATGAACTTACGACGTCCTTTTTCTTGATTTTGCATGATGTACTTCCTTAATTGTTTAACCACTTACCTTATTGGATCTGGCGGCGGCACACTTGTTCAGCCATTCTTCCCCAAAAGGATCTATTTTTCCAAATCTAGAAATTTGAAATTCCGAAAAATCGAGGGGGTTTGGCCTTCCAGCTGCCATTTCAGCAATGCCGAGCCCTACCCCGCCTGCAACGGAAATCCCTGCACCACAACACCCCGAGGCCACAAGGAATCCTTTTACGCCCGGTACCTCTCCTACTACCAATTGGGAGTCTGGCGTATAGCCCGAAAATCCGGCCACATAATATTTGATTCCCATATCGTAAAAAGCAGGAAAAAAACGGGCAAGTCGCTCCCCATTCTCAAAAAGATCGTCCATTCCTCCATCGGCACTAAAAACGAAATCGGTAATATCCTTGGGCACATCTTTTGGGGAAGCGACCAACGATTTTCCCTCGCGAATCCCAAACAACAGGCCTCCCCCTTCGGGTCGGGCATAGGCTTGGGCATCCGGTAAAAGGACCATGGGCGAATTAGTGGGAAACAGATCGGAGCGTTCCGTTATCCAATACTGACTTCGCACTGGGGCCATTGGAAGGCCTGCCCCCACCTCCTCGGCCAACAGAGGTGCCCAAACACCAGCCGCATCCACAACGGTCTCTGCAAGGATGTCCCCTTCAGTAGTCTTTACGCCCTTCACCGTACCGGCCTCATGTATTAAACCGACTACCTCTACCCCTTGGCGAATTATAGCTCCCCGGTTTTTGGCACATCTGGCAAAGAATGTCCCCAACATATAGGGGTCACAATAGGCTTCATTGGGAACAAATCCTATTTTCAACGCCTCGTCCACCTTTAGCCAAGGTGCCTTTTCCTTAGCCTCTTCCTTGCCAATGTAATATGCTTCCTGATTGTACTCCTTGGCAATGCCCATTAACACTTCCAGATCCCTTACCTTGGCTTCGCTTGCTGCTACATGCATCATACCCACCACCTTAAAGTCCAAAGTTTCTCCTAGTTCCCCTTCCATTTCCTTGGCGACTTTAAAAGTCTCAATGGTCAGCGGAATATAGGAGCGCTTGGATCTTACCATGGTCATAAGGGCAGCAGCCCTACTTGTGGCAGCATTGTTAAGCTCGTTACGCTCCAAGAGCATTAGCTGTTTTCCTGGATTGTTTTTACTGAAATAATAGGCAATGGCACAACCAAATATGCCGCCTCCAATTATGACTAGATCCATTTTTTCATCGGACTTGCCCATCATTTAATATCTCTTTTTCTAAATTATTTCATGCCTTGAATTAAATGCACCCCACTTTAAAATATTACACAGTTCTTATAGATTTGCCTAGGGTGCCTGACTTTCAAATATGGATATGGGCACTTCCCCGGTCCATGAAAGCGGAACATTCCCACACTCAAAAAGGTAAGCTATGGTCATAGCCGTATTAACAGAATTATTAGGTTCCGTTAGCATTTCCCCCTTTCTTATTCCAGGGCCAGTTATGGCCCATGGCACTTCCAATTCCTGAGGGGTTATACCCCCATGACCTTTTTCGGGTACACCGCCATGGTCCGTAAAGAACATAAAATGTGTATCCTCGTAAAGACCTTCATCCTTAAGTTTCCTTATAAACTGCCCAATATGCACATCTACCTCTTCAATAGACGCAATATATTCCGGGGACATCCAACCATGATTGTGTCCAGCATGATCTGTATGAACCGAATAAAGAAATACCATGGTAGGGTCCGACTTGTTATTAACGATAAAATCGAAAGCCTTTCCATAATTATTTTGGTATTCATCATTCCCTTCAAAACTTACCTCATCGATATAGCGAGGGTTGAACGAATTGATCAATTCGGCCCAATTGTAATAGAAGGCTGTCTTAACTTTTGGAATAGCTTCTTTCAATATTTTAAAAATGGAAGGATAATACCCGTCATCATCATTATCAACACTTGGTAAAATCACTCTTTCTTTTGTCCACCCATTACTTAATACACCATGCTGTTCTGGACCACTTCCTGTAAGGTGGGAAGTCCAATTGGGCAGGGTCACCGAGGGCATAACATTTCTGGTGGTCAAGGACAGCACCCCGTCTGCCATAAGCGAATCCATATTTGGGTGTTTTGCCGTTTTATAGCCATCCACACTTATACCGTCCAAGCCAATAGCAACAACGCGTTTCGTATGAACCCTATTTTCCGGGGCTTCTTTGGCAGTACTACAACTACCCAACAACCAAATAAAACTCCAACAAACGATCAAATTACGCTTCCTAATCATATTCTATATTATTTAATTTAAAATGATATTTATTCATTGACTACATGGATATAGGAGATTACAATTTTAATATCAGCGCCTCACAAATAATATTATAAGAGCACTAAAAAAACACATCACCGCAGTTACCACAAAAACTATATTTTGTTCTCCGGTAACATCTATCATATATCCTATAAAAGGCTCACCTGCCCCTGCAAAGGCATAAGCAAAGGTGTTCATAACCCCTACTCCTGTTCCCGACCTTTTAACTCCCAACAAATCCGGACTCAGGGGCCAATAACAGGATTGTGGGCCATATACTAAAAACCCGGCAGCAAACATTAGTACAAGGCCCCCAAGTAAATTTTCTTTGGGCACCAGATAAACCATTAAAATGACCAGGCCTGCCAAACCCATTGAAAGCGCTATAGGTTTGGACCTATTGGAATTAAAGACTCTATCCGATAATTGTCCAAAAAAAATGGTCCCCAAGGCCATCCCCACTGGAAGGGCCAAAGCAATCCACAAATTGGTGTTTTCATTTAATTTTGTTCCCAAATAATAAAGAGGCACCCAAACCAGAAGCCCATATCTTGCCATATTTTGAAAGCCAATTGAGATACATGCAAATATGAATTTTTTGTTACAAAAAACCTTTTTGTACCGTTCCAAAGAGCTTTCATCTTCTTTGGGCAAAACAAACGCCATGTCATCCTTAACGGGTTTAAAGCCAGCATCTTCCGGTTTATCCCTAACCACGAAATAAAAAACACCGCAGCCCAAAAGAAGTAACAATACCGGCAATCTAAAAAGCCACCGCCAATCCACTTCATAAATGTCCAACATTATTATGGACAACAAATAAATGAGTACCGAGGAGCACCCAGCTGCAAAAACGTAAAAACCAAAAGCTTTTCCTCTCTCCTTCCCACCCCACCAATTGGCTACCATGCGGCTCCCTGGAGCCCAGCCCAATGATTGTGAAAAGCCATTCAAGGCCCAGAATACTACGATCATCCAATAAGCGGTTGCAAAACTTGTAGCCCAGTTCATAAGTACCGAAAGAACGCCTCCAATCACCATCATCCGGCGTGCGCCAAACTTATCCGCCAAATTACCGTTAATAAATTGTCCTATTCCATAAGCCCAAAGCATGGCGGCACCGGCCCAGCCAATATATTGTTTTGCTACATTAAATTCTAGGGCTATACCTTGAATTGCCCAACCGAAATTCTGTCTGCCGGTATAGTAAAATAGGTAGCAGAACATAACTGCAAACAACATTTTCCATTGGTACCTTCGAAAATTTTGATTTGTATTTTCTATAGGATTCATTTATGATTTTGGTTTAACCGAGACCCTAAACCAATGTTGTTTTTTTGCCTCTATTACGGCCTCTTCCATATTTTCCAAGTTAAAGGGCGGACTCACAAGTTCACCAAAAGGAAAGTTGCTATGGTTTCGTTCCAAAAAGTCAATAGCTTCTTCCAAATGCCAAGGGGCATAATTGTGAACACCCTTTACGGCGAGACATTTTCTAATAATTTGTTCGGCCGTGACCTTCAATTCGGAATCTGGATGTACCAACCCGACCAAAACGTATTCCCCACCTGGTCTTAACAAACATATTCCTTGAGGAATCAATTCCTTAACTCCGGCAACCTCAAAAATGGCATCCGCCCCATCTCCAAGCCTGTCCAATAAAAATGAAGTTGCCTTTTGCATATCCCGGCCATCGACAGGTACTGCTCCAAATTTTCCTATAATCTCAAATCGATCCAAATTGATATCCAAACAATATATCTCGTCAACGCCCTTTTCCTTTAAAAGTGCGCAGGCATAGACCCCAAGAAGCCCCCCTCCCTGCACTACTACTTTTTTGGGCACTTTTTTTAAATGGGACACAGCATTTACCATTGTTGCAAGGGCGCAATTGGCGGGTGCGGCCATAGGGTTGCTGACGACCTCTGGAACCTTCACCAAATGTGTACCCTCTCTAATATGGATGATGTTGGAATAACAGCCATTTAATCCACTTCCCTTGTTGATGGAAGCGTGGCCATACTTAAAAAGTTCATGGCATTTTTCCGGCAGTCCATAATCAGTACATGCAGCACATTTACCGCAACTATCCGCAATGGTCCAGGTTACTCTATCACCAATTTCAAAACCTTTCCTGTCATTAACCCGGATTATTTCACCAACTGCCTCATGACCGAGAATACACGGTACATCCTCTTTTCTTTTCCCTTCAATTGTATGTAGGTCGGAGCCGCATATGGTAGATAAAAGTACCTTGACCAAAACTTCACCGGAATTGAGGTTTAGTTCGATTTCTTTTTCTTCGTATTTAAAGGACTTCCCGGCCTCCTCAAAAATCTGAAATTCAGTTTTTATTAGCTTATCTTCCTGCATTGGATGAATGAATTTTTACATATGATATTATCATATGCGTCAGCAATGTTGTTATTATAAATTTTTAAAATGATCATTTTGTCAATTATCAATTTCAAACTTTCTCGTTATTAGGAACACAATAAAGCCAATTGCCCAGTATTGGCCTAATCCCATATATTATTAAATGGTAAAAAAATAAACCATTGAATTATTGAGAGCTTAGATTTTCCAGTCGCTGAAATTACATTATGTCACCAATACAAATCTGTGCTTTTCCATTGTACTATATTTCCTTTTTGAAATTAAAACTCATTGACTATCATCAAAAAATCCAAAAGCTCTTGACCCAAAATTAGATTCAATGCCTCACAAATAATATTATCATAGCGCTACAAAAGCACATCACCGCAGTTACCACAAAAACTATATTTTGTTGGCTAGTTGCGTCTACCATATACCCTATAAATGGCTCCCCTGCACCTGCAAAAACCGAGGCAAAAGCGTTCATAACCCCTACTCCTGTACCAGACCTTTTAACACCCAATAAATCAGGGCTTAAGGGCCAAAAACAGGATCGCGGACCGTACACCAAAAATCCCGCTGCAAACAATAGAATCAATCCACCCAGTATATTTTCCTTTGGAACCAGATATAATATCAAAATCACCAGGCCTGCCAAACCCATAGATAAAGCTATAGGTTTTGATCGATTTGATCTAAAGACCCTATCGGATAGTTGCCCAAAGAAAATCGCCCCCAAGGCCATTCCCACCGGCAGCGCTAAGGCAATCCACAAATTTGAGGAATCCTGTAATTTGCTGCCCAAATAATATAGCGGTACCCACACGAGAAGTCCATAACGGGCCATATTTTGAAAACCAATGGAGATACATGCCAAAATAAACTTCTTGTTCCTCAAAACATTTTTGTAGCGATCTATAGATCTTTCCATGACTTGGGGACCAACGGATTCAGTATCCTCCTTTAAGGGATCCAATCTTGCGTCCTCCGGTTTATCCCTGGCTACAAAATAGAAAATGATACAGCCTAAAAGAAGTAATAATACCGGTAATCTAAAAAGCCATTGCCAATCCAGTTCATATACATGTAGGATAATTATGGACAATAGATAAATTAGGATCGAAGAACATCCAGCGGCAAAAACATAAAATCCAAAAGCCTTGCCTCTTTCCTTAACTCCCCACCAGTTAGCAATTAAGCGGCTCCCAGGTGCCCAGCCCAGAGATTGGGCAAAACCGTTAAAAGCCCAAAAAATCACAATCATCCAATAGGCGGTTGCAAAACTTATCCCCCAGTTCAAGAAAACGGAAAGCAGGCCACCAATTGCCATCATCCTCCGTGCACCATACTTATCGGCCAAATTGCCATTGATAAACTGTCCTATCCCATACGCCCAAAGCAATGCCGCACCGGCCCAACCTATTTGCTGTTTGGTAACATTAAATTCGAGTGCCATACCTTGAATGGCCCATCCAAAATTCTGTCTACCCGTGTAATAGAAGAGGTAACAGAACATTGCCGCAAAGAGCATTTTCCATTGGTATTTTCGAAATTGCGAACTATAGTTGGTCCTGGAATCCATTTAGTTTTGAAAATTTAATGAGACCCTGAACGCAATGTGATTTTTAGGCTCAGACCCCAACTCCGCAGGATTCCAAAAATTAAAAAACTGCCCCGCAAGGTTGCCAAACACTCTAATTATGGATGATAATATCACGGCCAGTACTTGGCCAGCATTTAAGCCTAAAGAAAAATCCTTTTCTATAAACATAAAAAATTTCCAAGTATCCTTAAAAACCGGGAACCTATCCTGAATGTAGTTCTCTCCAGTCATTGAATTTGATAAAGAATAAGATTCAAACACATAAAATCGACGCTTTATATATAACTCGTTTAAAAAGGCAATTCTTCTGGTTCCATTTAACAACTTACAACGGTTAATCCGTACTTTGAAGGTTCCACTTTATGGCCGCTAATCCTCCTCCAATGAACGACATGACAACAAAAAAGTAAAATAGATTGTCCCAGCCGTAATACTCATTGATGGCTACTACAATAAAACCTGAAAACATTTGCCCAATAGACCCCATCCCATTAATAATGCCAGCAGCCATTGCCGCTCCCTTGGTACCCCCAACATCCATGGAGCCGGCTGTACAGATAAGTGAATCCGGCCCATAAGTGGCTATCCCTATAAGGGCTATACTGATTATTGTAGCTATTCTTCCATAAGGAACCATATAGGGGTGGGCTAGGCAGGCAAGACCCAATCCGATCATCATTATGGCAACGGTGCTAAATCGATTGGATTTAAAGATCTTATCCGAACTGTAACCCGCTAGGATGACACCAAAAAAACCTATAAGCTCATATACCGAAGACATATAACCTGCATCGCTGACATCATAGTGCAGCGCTTTCTCCAAATAGACAGGCAACCAAAAAAGAAAGGCATATCTGGTCATCTTTAGGATCATATAGCAGCTGGAATAGATCCATAGGGAACTATTCCTCAGTAACAGACCCAATATTTTAAGCTTCTCTGCCTTGGCCCCTCCTTCAAATTCGTACTTGTTTTCAACGATTTTGGGCAGGCCAACATCTTCAGGATTGTTTCTTGTAAACAGAAGGTATAAGATGGCAATAACAAAAAGAATCACCGACGGAAATATGAAACCCCTTTTCCAACCAAGCTCTGAAAGGAACTCCATATCAAAAGCCGCATAGGTAGCAAATATGGTAGCCAGAAAGCCCCCGGTAACGTAACAGGTAGACCACCATGACATAACTATACCTCGCTCCGTTCTTCTGAACCAAGGGGTCATATTCTTAATTAATCCGCTCCAACCCGTAGATTGCCCATAGCCATTAACCGCTATAAGAAAAACAATTACGCCAGCAGAAAATGTCATTCCAAGAAATAAGTTTCCAATTGCGGCTAGTAACAACCCAACCGTAACCACCTTTCTGGGTCCAAAAGTATCGGACAGATACCCATTAACAAATTGCCCAATGGTATATATCAAACTATATACAAAAATGATGGAAGCGTAGTCAGAATTGTCGAGTCCCAAATCCTGTTCCATGGAACTCCATGTAACCGATAAGTTCTTCCTTCCAAAATAAAAGCCCGCATAGGCGAGCCAAGTAAGAACAAATATTCTCTTCCTCCAATATTTTTGATCTACGGTTAAACTCATGTTTGGTATTGGTTATTTATATTTCTTAAAATTTGAGATCACATAACTAAGAAAATGGTTAGAAGGTGCGCACCACCTGTAATTCTGAACAGGTGGCCGCATTTAATTGATTTTGTGGAACATTTATTCAGTTACCACTGCATTTAGATTAAAAACAAAAAATCAACTTTAACTATTAGGGTCTAGTCTGCTGTTCGCTTCAAATCAATCTTCCAAAAACCCTATTTGAACAAGGTATTCCTTCAATACTTTTAGAAAGTCTTCCATATCCTTATAATCGATCTGTCCTATATTGGAAATCCTGAACGTATCATAGTTATTTACTTTCCCCGGGTATATGGTAAACCCTCTTTCAAAGAAATAATCGTGCATTTCATCAAAATCATATTTATCATTCTTGGGCTCAATGATAGAGGTTATAATTTTAGAGTGATGTTCCCTATCTATTAAATATTCCAATCCCATTTCCTCTATCCCGCTTAGTAATGTTTCCCATGACTTGGCATATCTGTCATAACGCTTTACAATGGTTTCTTCTTTGGTCTCTATAATGGCCTGCTTTAATGCATAGAAGGTTTGTACAGGAGGAGTAAACCTGGTTTGATGTGTTTTTTCAAAATAGGCATACTGTGCATATAAGTTTAAATAGAGGTTCCGCATGGGAATGGATTCTGTTGCCAACAATGCTTTCTTATTACATATGGCAAAACCAATTCCCGCCATTCCTTGAATATTTTTATTGGAACTGGCTGCCAAATAATCAATATTCATGGTCTTCATATCTACTGGAATAGCAGCAAAACCGCTCATGGAGTCCACTATAAAACTAATATCATAGTTGGCACATAATTTCCCTACGACAGAAATATCATTTAACAAACCTGTAGTGGTTTCATGATGTATCATGGCCAAGTGCGTTAATCCCTTTTCTCCTTTTATTACCTCTTCAAGAGCTTTTAGATCAATTGGCTCTATGGACGACGATTCAAAAACTACCGTATCCAATTTATAAATTTTGGTTATCTGGCACATGCGCTTGCCATAAGCACCATTATCTATTATAAGAATGCGTCCGTTTTCGGGTACAACGGAACTCAAGATAGCCTCTACGGTCGCCGTTCCTGAACCCCCGAACAAAACAGTGGCATATTCCTTAGGATCTCCCACGAATTTGGTAATCTCAGTGGCACAGTATTCCATTAGGTCTCCGAATTCCTTTTCCCTTGGACAAATATCGGTAACGACCTGGGCCAATTTTACGGAATCAGTGGTAGTTGCCGGACCAGGGTTGAGCAACACATTTCTTTTTATTTGCATTTCGTATTTTCGATTAAGATTTTTGAATTACTTAAATTTTATTAAAAATTATAGATACTTACATTAGGCTATATCCCACGGCAGGGAATAGGTCTTGACATAGGTATACCCTTTCATGGTCTCGATAACCCCTTCCTTGTACCCCAAGCCTGAATCTTTCACCCCTCCAAAGGGTGTCCATTCCAATCGGTAACTTGGTGCTTCGTTTACGTTTACGGTACCGGTATCCAATTCGGTAATAACCCTTTGAATGGATGGCCAGTGATTACTTACTACTCCGCCAGACAGGCCGTAAGGGGTGTCGTTGGCAATATCGATGGCCTCGTCCAAAGTTTTAAAGCGGATTATTGGCGCAACAGGCCCAAAGGTCTCCTTGGCCACAACTTCATGGGCATTTTGCACATGGTCCAAAACGGTAGGGGCATACAGGGCACCATCCCTTTTATGTCCAGCCAATAAAATTGCTCCATTATCAATAGCATCTTGGACACGCAATTCCATTTCCTTGGCGGATTCCTCGGTAATAACAGTACCCATATCATTTTCAGCATCATATGGATCCCCATATTTTAAAGCTTCAACCCGAGCAGTTAATTTAGCGGCATAATCATCCGCTATACTCTCATGCACCAAAATTCTTCTAATAGCGGTACAACGCTGGGCGGAATTTTTGAAGGTTCCGGACATGGTAACCTCTACCGCCTCATCTATATCGGCATCTTCAAGCACCAACAATGCGGAACTACCTCCCAACTCCAAGACCAATTTTTTATATCCTGCTTTGGAGGCTATTATTTTCCCAACCTTACTACCCCCTGTAAAGGATACCATGGTAATTTCTGGATGTATGGTCATCATCTCTGCCGTAGCCTGCACATCTGCACCATTTATTACGTTCAACATATTGGGTGGCAGACCACAGTCCAAGGCCAATTGTGCAAAATAATAAGCCGATAAGGGCGTTTTCTCAGATGGTTTCAAGACCACAGTATTGTTGGTGGCAATTGCCGGGGCTATTTTGTGAACCACTTGGTTCATAGGATGGTTGAAAGGCGTTATACAACTAATGAGTCCCAAGGGAACACGAGTGGTGTATATCCTTCTTGGTTTACCATTTTTTGAAACATCACAGGGAAATACCTGGGAGTCATCATCCAAAGCCTTCATGGCAGAAAATCGCAGCACATCCGAAACTCTACTGGCTTCATAACGGGTATCCTTTAAACAAAGTCCGGTCTCATCGGTAATCATTTTACTTACCTCATCAACCCGCTCTTCCAAAGCATTTGCAATTTTATTCAGTATATCGTACCGTTCATAACGGGTAAGGTTAATTTTAGTGTTCTTGGTATCAGTCAACACCTTGTCCAAGGTTTTTGTATCCAAGGAAGCTACCCTGCCCACCTGCTTTTTGGTGTATGGGTTATAAATATCTATCCATTCCCCACTTGTAACCTGCTTTCCATTAATTATACTTCCAAACTCGATCATAGTATTGTTTTAAATGGTTTAGTTAGCGAATCCGTTGCTTAAAAAATGGAACAAGTCGAAGTTCCTACTAGCCCCGGACGCCAATTTTTCACTGTATTCGGCGTTCAATTTCTTGTTAAATATCATGGGCACCACTTGACAGTGTTCTCCCCCATGTGAACGCAAGCCTTCCTTAACCTTATCCAATTCGTGCCAATCAGGGGTTCTACCAATGGTAGTGGCCGAATCTGCCAATACTACCAGGTCACCTATTCTTTCGCCGGGAAGTTCATATTCCTCAACCGCCTCGGCATTGGTAAGTACCTTTTCTATTCCGTCCAGGGACAACAAATAGTCCTTGGCCGCCTGTAACTGGGATTTATCTTCCAAATACAAGGTACCATAACCTCCCAAGGCCCCGTGATGCACAACATAGGGATCCGTGATAGGCAATATTACCCTCGATTTAATATTTTGGGCATCCAAAAGTTGTTCTATAAACTGCACTTTTGGACTTCCATCCGCATTGGTCTTGGCCTGCATACCATGATCGGCGGTTACTCCGATAATGGCTCCCAACTTGTCCAGTTCCCCCAGCCAAAGGTCTATTTTTGATAAGAAATCGTTGGCATCCGGACTTCCGGGAGCATATTTATGCTGCACAAAATCGGTTGTTGTTAAATACATAACATCAAAATGTTCGCGCTTTAACAATTTGGCACCGGCCTCTATACAATACACGGAAATATATGGATCATAGATACCTGGTCTTTCCTTGCCCATTAATCCTTGCTCTACGTTTTCAATACCGTTTTCCTCCATAGTGGCCTGATTGGCAAATTCTGCCGAAAAGCAGATACCATCCAAATTGTGGGCAAGCATTTTTCGCAACTTATCCTTGGCGGTAACCACAGCCACTTTTCTACCGTTTTTACTTAACTCTGATAAAATGGTTGGCACCTTAAGATACTTAGGATCGTTCATCATTACCTCTTCCTGAAGGTCGGTATCCCAATAAAAATTCCCACAAATTCCGTTCACCTTGGGCGTAACCCCTGTAACAATCGCCATATTGTTCGGATTGGTAAAGGATGGAATAACACTTTTTACCATTCCCATGGAACCTTCCTTAATAAACCTTTGCAAATTGGGCATTACCTCCTTGGCCCCTTCATAATAGGGATAAGAGGTTCCATCCATACATATTCCGATAATGGTCTGCTTTTGCTTAGGGTAATTTCTGTCGTTAATATTCATGTTTTAAAAAGTCTTTGAGTTTCTCATTAATTTTGCACTAAAGTACAAAATATTTACTAATAGGATAATTTTAGTCACAAAAAATAAATGCTATATAGCTAGGGAAGGAAGTAGTATAATTGTCCTACAAAAATCAACCTAATATGAAGTAAAACAGTTGATTTCAGATTATTATATCGTTAGCTCAACACTAAATTAATTATATAGAATGAGCTTTTTTTCAAATAAAAATATGGAAGCCATGGACTAACAAGGTCCAAACAAAAATCCCTATTTCATTTAAGAAATAGGGACTTACAAAATTTTGTAGTTGTAAAATTATTAATCTATCAACCCAAAAGCTCTGGGCAGCCACAAGGAAAGTTCTGGAACATAAGTCAATATCAACAATACGGCAGTCATTGCCGCCAATAGGGGCAATAACGGTTTTATCACTTTTGTAACAGGCACTTTGGCAACACCACTACCCACAAACAGCAGCGTACCTACTGGAGGGGTACATACCCCTATACACAAATTGAGAACGATTACCATCCCAAATTGCACCGGGTGCATCCCCAAGGCCATAACTACTGGCAAAAATATAGGTGTAAAAATAAGTACTGCCGGGGTCATATCCATAAATGTACCTACTACCAGTAAGGTGATATTTATAAAAAGCAATACCAATAAGGGGTTTTTAACCGATTCCAAAAGGAAGCCCGTTAATGACTGCGGAATGGACTCAAAAGAGAATAACCAGGACATGGCCATGGAAGTAGCAATTAAGAACATCACTATTGCAGTAGTTTTGGCGCTGCGAAGAAGGATGGGCCTAAAATCGGCAAACTTGAGTTCCCTATTTACAAAACCAAGTAACATAGCATAGACTACAGCAATAGCCGCTGCTTCCGTAGCGGTAAAAATACCGACTACAATACCTCCCACGACTATAACCAATAAGGTTAAACTTAAAAAAGCATTCCTAAAATCGCGGAACAGCTTTTTAAAACCCACCCTTTCTTCCTTGGGCAAGCCTTTTTTTCTAGCATAAAAATACACCATCATCATAATGGCCAGACCTACCAAAATACCGGGTATATACCCAGCAATAAACAGAGCGGCTACCGATGCGGTTCCTCCACTGGCCAACGCAAAAATTATTAAAACGTTACTAGGCGGGATCAATAGTCCTGTTGTTGATGCACTAATATTAACAGCTGCACTAAATTCCCTTGGGTAACCGTCATTAGCCATCTTTTCCGTCAAAGTACTTCCAATGGCCGATGCAGCTGCAATGGCCGATCCAGATATGGCCCCAAACAACATGGCGGAAATTATATTAACATATGCCAATCCACCGGGCAAACTGCCGATAAGCGATTTTGCAAAGTCTATCAAACGATTCGCAATACCTCCCCGATTCATAATTTCCCCTGCCAAAATAAAGAAGGGAATGGCCAATAAGGCGAAATTATCGATCCCTGTCGTCATTCTTTGACTTACCGTTGTGATGGAAGGCATGAATGCTATATTGATCAATAAGGTGATCGTTGTTGAAATCCCAATGGCATAAGCCACTGGTACTCCGTAGGCCAACAAACCCATAAAACTAATAAACAATACTAGGATACTTATGGTTTCAATACTCATTGTTGTTGGCGTTAAAGGTTATTTTAATATGATAAACGGAAAAGAAAATGATCATTAGCCCACTAATAGGCACAATGGCGTACACATAGCCAAGTGGCACCAATAAAGCAGGGGACAATTGCCCCAACTTTAAAGTAGTGTAAACTAAATTACCTCCACCAATAACCATAATGACCAAGGCGAAAACAGCCATCACTACCTGTATTATTCTATGTCTCCTTTTTTGTTTGTCTACTGGAAGTTTGGATAATAAAAAATCCATGGACAGATGTCCTTCCTTTTGTCCGTTGATATAGGCGGCACCCAAAACGGTTAGCCAGATCAACGAAAATCTGGCGAATTCCTCGGTAAAGGAGCTGGATTGTCCCACCACATATCGGGAGACTACCTGCCACACCACATCCAGCACCAATAAACTAAATATTATTACCAACAACCCTTCAATGGCCTTATTCAATATTCTGTACGTCGTTTGCATTATTGATTGTTAATTTGGTCGATTATTTTTTTCATCTTTGGATCCTTGATCAATTCCTCCAAAATGGGCTTGGTCTTTTCAACAAAGGGAGTCTTATCCGGATAATATATTTCCACATTTGCCTCTTTAAGGACTTTCATACCCTCCTCTACGTTTTCCTTCCAATATACTTTTTGTTTTTTCACGCTTTCAACTGCCGCATCCTGCAACCATCCTTTTTCAGTATCGCTCAGGGTATCCCAAAATTTGGTACCTACCACCACTACATCCGGTACCATACTATGTTCGTCCAAGGTATAAAATTTGCAAACCTCGTAATGATTGGAGGTTACAAAGGAAGGAACATTGTTTTCTGCACCATCCACCACTCGCTGTTGAAGAGCAGTATAAAGCTCCCCATAGGCCATAGGGGTAGCAGAACCACCTAGGTCGTTTACCATATTAACCGCCATTTGGTCGTTCATTACCCTGATTTTTTTGCCTTTTAAATCCTCCGGTGTCTTTATAAATCCGTCCAAGGTATAGAAGCTTCTACTCCCGGCATCGTAAAAACAGAGGCCGCGTAGCAAATATTCGCTGCCTCCTTCCAGAAGCTCCTGCCCTACTTTACCCTCCAGGACATTGAACATATGTTCGCTGTCCCTAAACAAATAAGGTACTCCCAGAACCCTATATTCCGGCGCAAAACTGGACATGGCGGCAGCACTTACCTTGGTCATGGCCACGCTCCCTATCTGCAATAATTCCAAGACCTCCCTTTCTGTACCCAACTGGCCATCAGGAAAAACCTTAATCTGCAATTTTCCGCCCGATTTTTCATTAAGGGCTTCTTTCATGGCCAGTATACCTTTATGGACTGGATGGGTTATTGGTAGGGAGTGTGCAAAGAACAAGGTTTTGTGATCCGTAATATCTGAACAAGAATACAAGCCTAAACATACCAAAACACCAATTGTAACAACTAATTTTCTCATTAGGGATTTATAAACTTGCATAGACATTTTTTAAATTGGACGTTAACGTTAACGCAATTGACTTTTATATTTTAATTCCAAACCTTAAAAATACTCTTTTTTTAAAATTCAACAACAATTCATTACAATAATAGCAATTTAGTTGCATCTTCATCAATAATAACACCTCAGTTTTACATATTTACTAATCTGGTTTGAACAACATTTCCCTAATGCCCTTTTCCAGGCCATAGAGCTCTGCCATACCAATAGCCCTCCCTATTAGCGAATACCCCGAATAGAATTCGTCTTTTCTTTTTTTATCATCCAACAAAACATGTCCGTGATCCGGCCTGATGGGTATTGCCACCTCCCCATATCCACTTTCATGTCTACTTAATTGCTCCTTAACAATTTCCAGCATTATCTTGGACATGGGAATGGATCCATCCAAATGGGCGGCTTCATAGAATCTACCGTCTTCTTCCCTAGATACATTTCTTAGGTGTAAAAAATGAATTTGTGTCCCAAAATCCCGAATAATTTTAAGAAGGTCATTGGAGTCAACCGCTCCCAAGGAACCAGAGCAAAAGGTTAATCCATTGCTGGGTGAAGGAACGCAATCCAAAATAAATTCCAAATCCTCGTAGGTAGAGGCTATACGGGGAATTCCAAAAACGGGAAATGGTGGATCATCCGGATGCAGGGCCATTTTTATACCCAGCTTTTCGGCCTCCGGAATAATCGCTTTTAAAAAATATGCCAGATTTTCCCTAAGGACCGATTTTTCAATCTTACTGACTTCCTCGAGTGTGTCCCTAAAATCGGAAAGGGGAATGGCAACCTTGGAGCCAGGCATCCCAGCCAATATAGCACTTTTTAGCAGCTCACGTCCATGCTGGTCTAAGTCATTATAATAATTTTCAGCCTTATGGATTATTTCATCATTATAGACCTGAGCTGCCCCATCCCTTTGCAGGATATACAAATCAAAAGCAGCAATTGCCACAGGGTCGTACAATAAACTTATAGCCCCTGTTGGAAGTACATAATTTAAATTGGTACGGGTCCAATCTATCAATTGCATAAAATTATAGCAGACCACCTTAATGTTGTTTTCTGCCAAATTACGGAGAGTCTCAATATAATTCCGGATATAAAAGTCCCTTTCCGGAAGACCATATTTAATGGCTTTGTGTATATTAACACTTTCCACTACGGACCATTCCAAGCCATTGGACTCTATTTCCTTTTGGACCGCCCTTATAACTTCAGAAGACCAAATTTCTCCAATGGGTACCTGGTGGCATGCCGTGACCACACCATCCACTCCCAATTCCCTGATATCCTTTAGAGACACTCCAAAACGGGGACCGAACCACCTCAGGGTTTTTTTTAAATTTTTCAAAAATATGCGCTATTAAAATGTTACTACTTTGAAATAATAAGGACTTGCGGACAGTATTTGCAATGCACTTAACATAACACACAAAACTCATGGCCATCCCTACATCTGCGAATACACAGCCCCTACCTACGGCAGGCAGACTAACCTCCCGCTAAAAAGCGGGACAGGCTCTATTAAGAGGGGATTTTAATCTCCCTTCAAATTATTTAACGTGAGTTCGACATAAAAATAATTTCAAGACATTGATTTCGTGCAAATTAAAAAATTGCTATTGTCTCCTCGAGCGGAGTCGAGAGGTTATTTTACTGTATTGCTTTTACAATGAGGTCTCGACTTCGCTCGACCGGACAAAATTATCATAAACAACTCATTAACAATTAAATATAAATCGAACTCACGTTATTTAGTGTTGTGTTATTTAACTTGCAAAAATTATACTCCAGAGAAGGAACTAAAACCTCCGTCGATATCATAAATGGTCCCTGTCACAAAAGAGGAAGCATCACTTAGCAGATAATGTACCATTCCGTTAAGTTCTGAGGCATCCCCAAAACGGCCCATTGGAGTATTGGTAATAATTTTTTCACCCCTATCCGTAAAGGAACCGTCTTCATTGGTCAATAGCCTTCTATTCTGATTTCCTATGAAAAAACCTGGTGCAATGGCATTCACCCTTATCTTATCACTAAACTTAGAAGCCAGTTCATTGGCCATCCACTTAGTGAAGATATCCACTCCTGCCTTGGCCATGGAATAACCCAACACACGTGAAATGGTCTGTTTGGCCGCCATTGAAGATATATTCACTATGGATCCAAAGCCTTGTTTTGCCATAATTTCACTTAGTACAATGGTTGGAATTACGGTGCCGAACAAATTTATGTCCACTACTTTTTGAGTATCGGCCAACTCAATATCATAAATTGTCTGGTCCGGTTTTAAAGTAGCCCCAGGGATGTTTCCTCCGGCCAAATTTACCAGTCCGTCCAATCTCTTAAACTTGGTTGTTATAGTATTCTTCAACTCGGTTAATTGCTTTTCGTCCATCACATCCAAAACGAACAAATGTGCACTGTTGGGAGCAATTGCATCCAATTCCTTGCACTTTTCCTCCAGTTTATCCAAGGACCGGCCCAAGAGCAACACCTTGGCTCCGTTTTCTACAAGATACTTGGCAATTGACCCTCCTAAAGTACCAGTGGCACCGGATAAGGCATAAATTTTATTTTCAATCGAAAAAAGTTTACTCATCAATTTTGTTTTTATAATTCTATTTTAAAAAAACCCAAATATAACACAAGGGCACAATAATTAACATAATATCCAATATTTACCCTTGGCCAATTACGCAAAGGTTTTCATAGTTCAAAAAGTCCCCCCTAAGTCTCTATGTAAAATATATAACCTTATTCTTTGGCCATTTTATATGCTTCAATGGTCGTGTAATACTTGGTAATCATATTGGGTACCTCCCAGTTGGGCAATTTACCATTTTCCAGATAACGCAGATAATTCTGCGTCACTTGGCCAAAATGTGCCTCATGACCAATTTTAAATTCATCTGGAATATTGATCTTCCACATGTCTTCTGATACTTTTTCCGCTTTAGTTCCCGCAAATTTGGAATTTATATGCTGTTCTATTGCCTCAGCTATGACATTATCAAAATTTTCCCCTCCCTTGGATTTGATATATAAGGTGGGCTTATAATTTTCTTCCGCTCCCTGTTTAATGATAAGGTCGCTTTTAGTCCCCCTCATAATACTATAATGGGTATCCCCTGTGCCTTCAGGAGCTTCATAATTCCATATCACAGAAACCTTGGCATATTTTCCTTTAATTTTATACAACATTTCCCCATTGCAGTACACCTTAAGTTTATCGCCCTCTAAGTCTTTCTGCAGGTAATCCGGATAATTCTCCAAGCCGGTAACCCTTTTAAATTCCTCCAATGTCAAGATTGTTGGCCAACGCTTTGCTTCCACCATTTCAATATCCGCGCGTTCAATAATCTCGTCCGGAAAAAGTTCCCATTGCACTAAATCTACCAAGTGGGTGGTTACATCTACAATACCCTCACCCTCTTCATTAACATCAAAGAACCACGCTGGTCTAACCAATGGCTGTCCTGAAACATACTTGAAGAAATGATGCACACTTTCCTTTATGATGGCCGGTTCTTCCTTACTTCCCTCCAATACTTGACCAAAGACCTCCGGCAACATGGAAAACTGCCTTTGCATTCCGGTAGTAACCTCAAAACGCTCTGTCATAATATCATAGATCATGACCCCTTTTTCATTTGCTATTTTGAAGGCCTCCTCCAATTTCTGGAATCCCTCTGGGTTGATCACCAATGGTTTATCGGCATAAACGTTCAACCCGGCCTTTACAGCCGCCAAAATATAGTCTATTTTTTTCGAGTTCTTACCAGCAACTACCATGACGTTGCCGGGTTTTTGGGAAATCATTTTTTCTAAATAATCGTCTCCAAAATAACTGTCTACCTTCCAATGTGTGGGGTTTTCAGTCCTTGTATTGTAGGACTTAATTTTGTTTAAAAAATCGTTTACTTCCGGTCCTTCTGGTGCAAAAACATAGATGGTGGAATCTACCCCCTCATACATCGTTTTTTGAACCAGAGCAGCATGAAAATGCCCTGGGTCCAAGGTCATTAGTCTAACTTGCCCTGGATTATCGTCCATAGTGGGTTTCACTTCTTTTTTACTTTCCCCGCAACCTAGACATAAGATTACCAATAGGGCTAAAACATTATACTTCATTTATCGGATTTATTACGGATAACAATAAGCCCTCCATTGTTCAACCTGTTTTTGACCAAAGGAGGGATTATTTTTTACATTGTTAAATATATAACATGTTTACTAAACTTTCACAAAGTCGGTACCATAAGGCTTTCTTTGTTCCCTGTGCAGCATGGCGTTGGCCTCATCATCGTTAATAAACATTTCCTTCTCATTGTCCCACTCCAATTTTCTATCAAATTGCATGGCGATATCACTGATCAAACAAGTTACGCAGGCCTTGTGTCCTTTTTCAATAGGTGAAATCGGAGCTTTCCTTGTTTTAATACAATCCAACCAGTTACCGTGTTGATCATCGATTTTTTCCAAATGGGTCTCGTTATCACCGATTACCGATTCCAATATTTTGGGATCAGAGGCATTAAGGGCTTTGGCACTCTTTTCCTGATCCACAGGATCTGAGGCTGAAGCTTGATAGGCCCCTCGGGACACAAAAATCCATCCGTCCGTACCCTCATAACGTATTCCGTTGGTATAACCTCCACTGGTATAAACTGTAATCCCGTTGTCATATTCGTGTTTCACAAAGAAATCACCATGCACGTTCCACAGACCCGATTTTGGAAACTCTGCCAAAGCCTCTACGGATTTTGGCCCTGTTAGTTCAGTATCCATTCCCCATGCTGCGGAATCATAATGGTGCTGTCCCCAACCTGTTATCATACCTGCTCCATAGCTTCTAAGACGAAGCCAGCCCGGCCTACTATAGCCCTGCTGCGGATGAACACCTATTTCGGTATAGGGAACTTCTGGTGTTGATCCCAACCACATGTCAAAGTTTAAATTTTTAGGAACCGGCATTGCTGGTGCTTCAGGTCCTGCCGGATCCCCTGGAAGCCCAATTTTCACCGTATGGATTTTACCTATACGGCCATTTCTGACCAACTCCGCAGCTACTCTAAACTGGGGCATAGCCCTTTGTTGCGTTCCTACCTGCAGAATAACGCCCGTTTTCTGAACCGCATCACGTAACTGCTGGCCTTCCCTTACAGTAAGGGAGGTTGGCTTCTGAAGGTATATATCCTTTCCGGCCAAGGCAGCTTCCATAGCTGGTTGTGAATGCCAGTGGTCCGGGGTACTAATAACCACCGCATCAATGTCCTTATTAAGTAACATTTCGCGATAGTCGTCGTAGATTTTGGTGTCCATATATTTATCCTTCCCTGTCTTCTCCTTATAGAACTTGTCTACCAATACCTTTGCATCGGCAGCCCTATTGGAATCCAGATCACATAGTGCAACATAACGGGATTGGTCAAATCTAATGGTATCGTGAATATCATGATCACGGGCTATTCTTCCACAACCAATTTGCCCGATATTGATCTTATTGCTCGGTGCATTTTTCCCAAATACGCTTGCCGGTACTATAGTTGGAAATCCAACAACAGCTGCAGTAGTCAATAAGGAGTTGTTGATAAACTTTCTTCTTTGCATCTTTTTTGATTTTAATTTACAAATTATTTGGCTGAAAACCTGGGTATTAACCCTTGTCCTCGGGTTTATTCTATTATAATTCTAGGCATTTCTGCAAAACTCTTCCAATAAGATTCAGCTTCCTCGGCAGTTAGTTTGCCGTCGAATACCACCATCCTATATTTTAAACGATAATCCTTATTAGGCTCTATTTGCCATTCCTCATGCCGAATTGGGCAAAACTCGAAAAACATATCTCCCCTTCCTCCGTTGCCATCAATAGGCCAAACACGCATTGGTTCCGGATGAGCTCTATTCTCCGGGTAACTTAAAAACAAAACACCATTGGTTCCCTTGCCGTCGGCCGATTCCCCGGTAACCATACACCAACGGGCGTTGGTCCCATCGGCAGTAAGGCGATCGTTGCCCTCGGAGGTAAGCACTGTACAATTATCCTTGTGCCAACGTTCGGTAAACCGCATCCCAAGACCACCTCCATATCGATACGCTTCAAAAAGAATACCGTTTTCCAGTGGCGAATTAAAATTGGATGTATAATCTACCATATACCTGTCCGTGCGACCCAAGTCCCACACCTTCACCTCCAAGTCCTCGTTCAACGCTATGCGCTTATCCATGGAAGCATTTAGGTTGATATGCTCTTGGTGGGCACTAAAGCCCCCATATACAGCTCCAGAATTAGTGTCGTTAAAATCCTTAAAAAGGACCGTTCCCTGTCCCTCCACCAAATTCCAAAAATCTACCCTTTCACCTTCTATCTGGGTATGTGTCCATGGTCCCCAAATACCATAATGATGATAGTGATCAGGGGGTTGAATACGGCTAATGGTATCACCGGAAGGAGAAAGTAAAGGGTGAATATACCCGGATTTTTTGAAAATGGAATCCACCCCTTCTGGAGGATAGGTCATTCCATATCTATATGTAAGTAAGGGTATAGAACCTTTGATCAATTGTAGATCCCCATTGTTCTTTTCCATTTTTATGCCACCCGAGCCCTCGTTGACACTCGCTTTCCTTACTATTTCATAAGAACCTTTGTTGCCTGAATCATGAACAAACCATATGTGTTTTTTATCCTTGTCAAATTGAAATGGAATTTGTTCCCCGTTAGAGGTCAACGCCAAATTATCTTGGCCGTTCGTATCTTCGAGCCCTATGGCTTCCACTTTTAATGAAATTGGCGAAGATTGAAAAATTCCATCATCCTCCACTATTTTGAAACTATACTTCTCGTTATCATTACAGGATAATAGGAAAACTAAAAAACAAGCGAGGAGAATATGTCTCATTAAAATAGGTTTGGATGATGTAATTTACAAAAAACTAATTAACTCAATTCAACTAATATTATTCAGGGATAGTGGTCAAGGGCGGAATATTATTCTCTGCTCCTGGATATCCTTCGTTTTGATTTATTATCCCTTGGGTATTGGCATTGATTGCCGAAGCTGGGATTGGCCACAGTACATGATATGGGCTCATGGTATATTCATCGCCATGTATAGTTTTAACTCCTTTGTTATAAAAGTCCGTAACCTCCATTATCCGATCGTACCAAAAATTATCAGTAGAGAAATTGGCTAAACTATAGGTCTTACCATTGTAGGCCGTTTTTCCGGTCTTGGCAAAGATAAAGGCGATACGGGTCAGTTCTGTCTTCCTTCCCTCTTCATAATACAATTCACGTGCACGTTCATCCAAAATATAATCAATATCCACATCGGCAGCTGTAATTTCATCTGCGTCTGCCCTTCTCCTGACAACATTGATATCCTCTGCTGCAGCTCCTAAATTTCCTTTCCAAAAATAAGCCTCTGCCCTTAATAGGTATGTTTCGGCTACACGGTACACGTACCAATCACCATGCCCACCATCAGGCTTAACTCTTAATGGATCCGGGACAAAGAACTTATAGTGTGGAAAACCATACCAATTTCTAATAGTATCAGAACATAACGGAGTTCCATCCGGCAAGTACAACTCCAAATTCTTTCCATAAAATGAATTCCCTGCCGCCTGAAGACTAGGGGCATTATACACCAAATCTTCCATGTCGTACCAATTTCCCAATTTATGTCGTTGATCATTGTTGGCATCTTTCCAAATTTCTTTGGTACTATAATGTGTACCCCTATTGCGCCCAATGCCCCTGCCTATCGATGTAACCTGATCTATGTCTATTCCAGGCGTATCGGACATTCCATTTTGGCCATCCGGGGTGTTAATAAAACGCCACCACAAGGGTACGGCTTGTCTTTGAATTCTTAATCCACCGTCGTAATCTCCGTTATTCTCGTAACCTAAACGATCTATAACCATTAAAATCCCCTCTTTATTGCCAGGTGAGCTTTTATTCTCAACCCGGTGCAAATCCCAAGTAACGTCTTTTGTTGCATCTCCCGCATCTATCCCAAACCTTTCTGTGGTGAGCGCGTGTGTACTTCCATTTATTATTTGTGATGAGGAAGCTATGGCTTCATCAAAGTCGCCCAAAGCAAGGTTTACTTTTGTCAACAAATGCAAAACGGCATCCTTATTAATATCTCCTTGATTGGCCACATCATTCACCATAGGTACAGCCATATTTAGATCTTGCTGCATTTTTCTAAGGATGGTTTCCCTAGCCGTAGACACAAAGTCTAACCTTGCTGAGGTAATCTCCTCTAATATTAAAGGCACATCCCCGAACTGCTGGGTCAATCTATAATACCGATAAGCCCTGTGAAACAAGGCCCGTCCCAAAATATCATTTTTCTGTGCGTCACTTTCAAAGGTAGCATCATTCAATCTTCCAATTACGGTATTGGCGTATTTAATGCCTTTGTAAAACTCTTGCCAAAACCAACCAATTCTATTTGCATCAGCACTATTTAGATTGGCGTCGGGTAAAATCAATAGGTTTAAGTCCTGTGCAGGACCCGATTTATCAGTTGTGCCCTCTACTGAAACCTCTGAAAAGATATTCTCAGTAATCATTGGCGCACCATCTCCATAAAATTCAGCCCTCAAATTCCTCATTGCCTGTGACAAAAGGCTGTTTAATCCTTCCGGAGTATCCAGTGCATTACTTGGCGTTAGAAAAGATTGTGGGTCTGCATCCAGAAACTCTTCTTCGCACCCCATGAAAGTCAGGGCAACGATACATGTAAAGCTTAAAAAAGCCTTTCGATAGTTGTATATTATATTTCTCATCGCTATTATTTTTTAATTAAAGACTTAAATCTATTCCAATGGTAAAAAACCTAGGTGTTGGTTGTCTAGCATCTACATCACCATCACTGTTTCGACCTTCTATGTTTGTAGGCTCAGGATCGTAAAAATCCCAATGCGGAGCATAAACCGCCACATTTCTAGCATTGGCGTAAATCCGAAGACTTTGCAATGAGATCTTTTCAAGAATTGGTTTCGGAAATCTATAGGCCAATGTTATATTGCTCAACCTAATAAAGGAAGCATCCCTCCATATTGAAAAACTGGAACTACCATCACTGGAAAACAATCTGGCGTAATCATTTATCGGATTATCAGGAGTCCAGTACGGGGTTTGAATGGAATTGGTCCTGTCTATAAAACCGTTTCTGTTTTTTGCTTCGTTAAACACCCTCTTCTGACCCCAGTTGGAATAGACTTCAAAAGAGAAATCAATATTCTTTAGCAAGCTAAATCTATTGGACATTGCCCAACTGAATCGGGGTGTACGATGACCCATAAAGACATTGTCCTCCACAGTAAAATCGCCACTATTATCCACATCCCTAATTTTCCAATCTCCTGGAAAAACACCATATTCGGCAGCTTCTGCCGCCTCATTGGTTTGCCAGATACCAATAGCTTCCTGGCCCCAAATTACGTCTGTGGCCTCACCAATAAAACGTTGGTTGGTGATATCGTCCAATTCCTCCCCATTTTCATCCAGATCACCGTACAATTTACGGATCTTATTTCTGTTGAGTGAGAAATTAAAACTGGTACTCCATTGAAAGTTCTCCCTATTATAATTCTGTGTGGCCAAGGTAAACTCCAGCCCTTTATTTTCAATTTCCCCCAAATTGGTAGTTACATTATCAAAACCGATAATATTTGGCAATTGCCTGGTAACAATGAGATCATTGGTGATATTTTGGTAAGCTTCGATGGAACCTTCAACCACTCCATTGGCCAAACTAAAGTCCAACCCTAAATTGGTAGCTTTGGTCCGCTCCCATCTCAACTCAGTATTTTCTTGGGTGCCGTTATCAAATGTTGGTACGGTAATAACATTACCCCCTGCATCCACATTTAAATATTTGTTGGCATTAAGTCTGGACAACGCAGTAAAGCGACCTATATCCCTATTCCCATTTTCCCCATAAGACAATCTAAGCTTAAGGAAGTTGACAAATTCGGAATTAAAAAAAGATTCATTGGAAATGGTCCAGGCACCTGCTATGGACGGGAAATAGGCTCTTTTATTATTTCCTCCAAAAGCGGAGTAACCATCCCTGCGCATGGTCAGCGTTAGCAGATAGCGGGAGTCGTAATTATAATTTAATCGTGTCATTACGGCGTCACCAGTACTGGTTTCATCCTCACTATCCACCGTTTGTACCGTACCCAACTCCATTGCACTATACCCCAAGGCATCGGTTGGCTCAAAGGTATTGGCTCTTGAACGTGACAGATAACTTTGAAACTTCTCGCCATAAACCAAAAACATTAGGTTAAAGGAATGCTTATCAATGGTCTTGTCCCAACGGAAAATATTGTCCAATTGCCATTCGTTTATTTTTGTCACTGTCCTTTCTGCAGATCCCACAATGTTTTCTGGACTTTCTGCCAAAGCATGGTTGTAATATTCCTGAAATTCCAAACGACTGGTATAGCCCACTTCATAGGAAAAGCCCAAAGGTAATTTCACTTTGGCATAAACCCGGGAATTAAACGTATGGTCCAAATCAATTCGATCATTAAACTTCTGGGCCAAAAAAGCATTGACGGCGCCTGCCCCATTGTCATCCTGTGGGCTCAGCCTAATGTTCCCGTCATCATCGAATTCCGAACCCCAGGGTGAAGATCTTTCAATTTGCAAACGATCAGCAGCAATAAAACCTTCATTACGTTTAGCAAATTGTGTATTCATACCTACGGTCAACCAATCGGTTATTTTGGCATCCAAGTTTAAGCGAGACCTCAAAGCTTCAAACTTTTCACCTGCATAAATGCCCTCATTAGATGTTCTTCCCAAGGACCAATAATAGTTTAGCCCCCCATTTCTTCCCGAAATACTTGTATTTATATCGTTCCTAAAACCGGTCTGAATTATCCTATCGTACCAGTTTATGGAGTTTCCAGCCAAATAATTTCCAATTTCCACATCCTGAAATCCGATTCTGTTCAGCCAAGCTCTGGTAGGATCACCTGCAGACCCATCATATGCCAACCATTGATCCAAGGTTACCCCGGCCGGTAAATTATTCGGATTATCATATCTTCCTGGATCATCTATAGTATTCTGTGGATTTATACTTTTAAATACATCCGTTCTCCAATCTGCATAACCTTGTGCGCTATAAGGTCTTTCCTTATAGGCATCCGTTGCTATCCCTACACTAGTATTAATATTAATAGTAGGCTTATCGCTTGTGCCTCTTTTTGTGGTAACCAAAATAACACCGCTTGCACCCCTTGCCCCATATACTGCAGCGGAACTAGCATCCTTCATTACATCCAGCTTATCGATATCTGAAGGGGCAATATCGGACAAGTCCCCATTATATATCATTCCGTCCACAACTATCAAAGGACTGGAGCCGGCACTAAGACTATTGTTACCACGAATCCTAATTTGACTGGTGCCTTTTGGAGAGGCAGAAAGTCCGATACTAAGACCAGCTACATTACCTCTCAACACATCGGTAACCGAGTTCGTAGATTGATCTGAAAGCGCATCGGCATCCACTTGTGAAATTGCTCCGGTAAGATCTTTCTTTTTCACCGCACCGTAACCCACCAAAACCACCTCGTCCAAGGTAGAAGCCGTGGCTTGCATTGTGACATTTAATACAGAATTACCATTTATGGGCAGTTCCTGAGTTTCGAAGCCAACATAACTAATGGTCAATGTAGCGTTCGGATTGGCCACCTCAAAGCTAAAGTTTCCATCAAAATCGGAAACTACGCCGTTGGTCGTTCCCTTTTCAACAATGGATGCACCAGGCAAGGGAAGGCCCAGATCATCAATCACGGTTCCCGAAACCATGAAGCCATCTTGTCCATAGACAGAAGCCGAAAATAAGGTGCACAACAGCATCATAAGTATTAGAGCGCTGCACCTAACTTTTTTAAATAAATTTCTCATACATAATTTTTTAAAGTTGGTAGTTATTGAATTTAAGTCGCACCGTGATGAGTCAAATCACAGCTTCATTGCGAACAAATCTAATTAATTGCATTTTATTACGCAACCGATTGCGTAATAAATATTACTTTATTTCACAACTAACCTTAAAAATGTGTAATTTTTACCTATATATATTACTTATTCTATATTTTTATACGAAATTATCGTTGTTGTTTTAATTAATACATTTTATTATGTAATATTGTTTCGAAACCCGTGCAACAATTTTCAGGGATGAACCCATGAGCAAGAAAATAACCATATACGATCTGGCAAAAACGCTAGGTGTTTCGGCCGGAACGGTAAGTCGAAGTCTTAACGACCATCCATCCATAAGTATGAAAACCAAGGAAAGGGTTATCTCAATGGCCAATGAGCTGGGCTATAAGACCAACAAATTTGCAGTAAACCTCAGCAAACAGAAATCCAATACCATAGGGGTCATCGTTCCTAAATTAAATTCCATATTTATGTCCACCGTATTGGCGGGGATCGAAAAAATAGCGAACGAGGCCGGTTATAATTTGATCATAAGTCAATCCTTGGAATCCATGGAAAAGGAAAAAATAAACGCAAAAACCTTATATGATAGCGGCGTAGACGCCCTTTTGGTTTCGTTGGCCTACGACACTTCCAATTTTGACCATTTTGCGCATTACATCCGCAACAAAATCCCCCTTATATTTATTGATAGGGTACACAATTTACCTAATTGTTCCACGATAATCATCAATAACAGGTTGGCCGGATTTGAAGCTACGGAACATTTGATATCATTAGGCTGCAAAAACTTACTTTACGTTGGCGGAAATATAAAACGTAACGTATATTTGGACAGGCTGGAAGGGTTTAAGGACGCTATGGAGAAACACCAACTGGATTTTGACCAGACCCATTTCTTGGAAACCGATCTAAGTCCTGATGACGTGGATTCCGTGATTAATTATATAAAAAGTATGAAAAATGCGGTAGACGGACTTTTTGTGTCCAGTGATAATTTTGCCGCCCATATCATCAAAGCATTAAAAAGAGAGAATTATAAAATTCCACAGGACATAAAAATAGTCGGCTTTAACAATGACCCTATATCGGATTTGGTTACCCCTACTTTAACCACCGTAAATTACCCTGGATACGAAATGGGAATTTTGGCGGGACAAAGTGTAATAAGTCAGTTGAACGGCAGTATCAACTTGCAGCCCGCCAATTCCATTACCCTTAGACATAAATTAATAAAGAGAGAATCCACATTTAATTAATTATTTACAATGAACAAAGCAGTTTACACCTTACTAACTTTTCTTTATGTTGGCACAATTTTCGCCCAAGGACTAGAAGAATTTCCAATAACCGACCAATGGCTTTCCAAAATAGAATCTTTGGCACCGTCCGCGCCGAGGGTCAAGGCCGATGTAAAAAAAATAATGGTTTTTTCGCAGCATACAGGGTTTTACCATTGGACCATTCCCCACAATGACGAAATGCTGAAAATTTTGGCTACAAAATCCGGGGCCTTTGAGGTTACCATTGCAAGGGACATTGACAGCTTTGAGAAGAAGAACTTAAAGCAATACGATGCCATAATCTTGAACAACTCAAATCCGGCAGGGCCAAAAAGGGACCTGTTCTGGGATTTGTTAAAGAAGAATAGTAGCCTGGACGACAATTCCATTGCCATAAAGGCCGCAGAATACGAAAATAATTTGATGGATTATGTGGCCAAGGGAGGTGGTCTAATGATCCTACATGGTGCCATTACTGTACAGAACAACTCCAAGGAGTTTAGCAAAATGACAGGGGGCAGCTTTGACTACCACCCCAAGCAACAGAAAATGCACTTAAAAGAGGTTAATCCAAACCACCCTATGGTACAGGCCTTTAAGGGAAATGGATTTACCCATGTGGACGAGCCCTATTTCTTCAACAATGCTTATTCCGATTATAATTTTAGACCGCTACTGTACATTGAAGCGGACAAACTGGAAGGGGTTAAGAAGGCAGTCAGTGACAATACCATATATGTTTCCTGGATCAAGAGGCATGGTAAAGGCAGGGTATTTTACACCTCTCCATCCCACAATGCCCAAAGTATGGACAATCCGGAATTGCTTCAGTTCTTCTTGGATGGCATGCAATATGTGGTAGGTGATCTGATATGTGACGATAGCCCAATCGGGGTAAATTAGTGGGCAGGAACTTGTTAAAAGTTGAAAGTTATAATGTTGAAAGTTCAGCTTAGTATTGAGTACATAGTATTGAGTATTGAGATTGAAGAGTATTCAGTAGGCAGTGGCAGTTGGCAGGGAAAAAGTTTCAGGTTTAATGTTGAAAGTCATAAAGTTTAAAGTGAGTCTAATGCTAAATTCTAGTATCTAAAGTCTAACGTCAAGAATCTATATCTAACTTCTAGAATCCAGCATCTAGCATCTCATTTCTAATATCTCAATTCTAATATTTAGTCTAATATCTATTGCTTACGGCTTATTAAAATCGAAGTAGTTCTTGGCGTTGTAATAGGATATATCGGATACAATTTTACCCAATAACTTTTCATCTGTCGGCAACTCGCCATTTACAACATCATTGCCAATTAGATTGCATAAGATCCTTCTAAAATATTCGTGTCTTGGAAAGGATAAAAAGCTCCTGGAATCGGTCAGCATTCCCACAAAACAGCTTAAAAGGCCCATATTGGATAGGGCATTCATTTGTTTTTCCATTCCGTCTTTCTGATCTAGAAACCACCAACCTGAACCGAACTGCACCTTTCCCTTAACGGTTCCGTCATTAAAATTACCTACCATAGAAGCTATTACTTCATTATCGGCAGGATTAAGGTTATAGATTATGGTTTTTGCCAATTGATCCGTCCCGTCCAGTTCGTTCAAGAAACCACTCAATGCACGTGCCTGTGAAAAATCGCCTATAGAATCGAAACCGGTATCCGGGCCCAATTTGGACAATAGCCTTTTGTTATTATCACGGATAGCCCCAATATGGAATTGCTGCACCCAACCTTTTTTGTGATAACATCTTCCTAAAAATAGCAACACCTGTGCCTTGAAATATTGGACTTCTTCCACAACAAGAGTTTTACCATCCAAAGCTTTTTTAAACAAACTTTCGGCATTATAGGTACCTTCCTTAAAATAATAGAGTTGTTCCAATCCATGATCCGCAAGCCTACCACCCTGTTCATGAAAATAGTCAACTCGTTTTTCTAAAGCTACCAACAAATCCTTATACGAAGTAATATTAACGTTCGCAGCCTGACCCAATTTTTCCATATAGGCAACATAGGTACTCCCCTGTTCTATGGCAAACGTCTTATCCGGGCGGAAGGTTGGAAATACTTTAGGCGAAATCCCTTTTTGCTTAATGTTTTTATGAAATTGAAGGGAATCTATAGATTCGTCTGTAGTACACAGGGTCTCTACTTTTTGCTGTTGCAATAATCCCACGGTATTGTGGGAACTTTGCTGTAACATTGCCGAAGTACGCTCATATATTTCCTCCGCATTCTCTGGCCCCAACAACTCCTGTACCCCAAAATAGCGCTGAAGTTCCAAATGGGTCCAATGGTACAAAGGGTTTCTTACGGTATAAGGCACTGTTTCGGCCCATTTAAGAAACTTGTCCTTGTCCGTAGCATTACCGGTGATATAGCGTTCATCTATCCCAAAAGCCCGCATGGCACGCCATTTGTAATGATCCCCTGCCAACCAAGCTTGACTGATGTTTTCAAAAATCCGGTTCCCATCAATCTCCTGGGGCGGCAAGTGATTGTGATAATCAATTATGGGCAATTCCTTTGCATAATTGTGATACAAGGTTTTGGCAAAGTCGCTCTGCAATAGAAAATCATCATTAATAAAAGTCTTCATCTTACTACCGAATTTAATTTAAATTTTATTTTACCCTAACACTTTCTTTGTTCAAGAAAACAGATAAAATCCCTTAGGTTATTTTCCAATCTGTTCGAACAATTCCTTTTCGGTATATTCCATACCATCTTTAGAGGAAACACCTCTTAATTCCTTTATTTTTTCCGGCTTCAATCCTTTTGGGTTAACCGAAAATGCATTGGTCACATAGGATATTATATCCGAAATATCCTTATCCGAAAGACTTTTATTGTACTTCAGGCCTGGCATTTGATGGTTGTTATCATATACCTCCCCATTGATAAGCAATGGCCCCTTTAGTCCGTGAAGAATAATAAGCCCTAATTGTTCCAAATGGTTGGAAATATATTCGGACCCAACCAATGGCGGTGCCAATCCACGGATACCTTCACCACTACTGGAATGGCAGGAGGCACATATTTGTCGAAAAAGTATGGCTCCATTGGTTCTAGAATCTGCCCGTGCAATCTGGGTTGAATAAATGTAATTAGGTCTATTGTTTTCTTGCCTTTCCAAACTTGCCGCCGCCAATACATCAAGGTCCGTATTCTTCAAATTGTCCTTCTCCTCCAACTTTAACTTCAAAGCCGACATAACTCCTTCGGAACCACTGAGTATAGCTTCTTGAACTATAACATTATCTTTATATTTAGAGGACAGATCATAAATAAAAGAAAAAAACACTTCTTGATCATATTTGGCCCAGATGCCCAACGTTGTGGACAGATATAGATCCAACATGGGTTCATTCCTGTTCAACAGTTCGGCAAAAAGATCTTTTGCTTTGGGAACATTTTTTTCAGAGGCATAATCCTCCATTAGGACCAAAGCATGCGCTGTAGCTTCGGGACCACTACTTATGGCCAATTGCTGCAGGAAGTCGAAAGATAGTACATTAAGGCCTTTTAAGACATAAAGCGCGTGTAATTGTGCCAAAGGGCTTTTGTTGTCCAAAGCCATTTCTTTGAGTCCGGGCAAAACGCCTTTATCATTTTTATGAATCAGATATTGTTGGGCCCTATCCCGTATCCAACCATTGGAATCCTTCAAAAAATCCAACAATCGGGGTGCAGGTAAAGTCTCAAGGTCAGGAATTTCCCTTGCCAGCTTGTCCTTAGACCGAACCCGTAATATCCTTCCATAATCTAGAATGGTATCCAATTTCTTCTCTGCCGATATCTTCTTTAAATAAGGGCTCAAAAACGCATAATGTTGAATTACACCTCTGTGCATATCTACCACATACATATTACCATCGGGCCCGTTGGACAAATTCACAGGCCGGAAACCTTCATCCGTAGATGCCAAAAATTCTTTTCCCTGCCAGGCTTGTTTGGCCTCAACACGATCTCCATAAAAGGATAGGATATTTCTTTTTATCAGATTGGCCTCAGGAACACAAACAAAGACATTTTGATCATAATCGGCCGGGAACATTCCTCCCCTGTAGACCAATGGCCCACAGGCCGCCGTAACATTCACCAAGAGACTGTCCTGGTTTAAAACCCCCTCTTCATATCCTCGATTCACAGATGCCGCATGCAAGGGATAAACCCGATTATCCTTGGTCAAGGTTTCATCGACCCCTTTTCTGGGAATAAAATATTTATTGCGGACCAATCTATTGGGAAGTATATGATCGCCCAAAAGTTGGGTAGAATTATTGTTGTAATAAAGCCTTCCAAAATTATCATGGGAAATACCCCATTGCCCTCTGTTGGTTGTAGGTTCCTTTTTCCACACCCCGTCTTTACGTTGGTATCTGAAATTGGATTTGGCATTATAGATCCAATTATCCAAATTCATCATTAAGCCATTGGGTTGATGTTCAGGGTTGCCCACAGTAGCATAAAGAGAATCTACCAACACCCTATTTACCGGTTTATCATCCTTAATCTCCACAAAATAGAGATTAGGGGATTCTGCGTAAAGCAACCCGCCATAAACGAGCGCTAAAGCCCTTGGCATTACCAAACTATCCAAAAACGTCTTGGCATGGTCCATAATCCCATCATTATCAAGATCTTCCAGAATTTTAATGGACCCGCTGGGCAAATCCTCACCATCACCTTCCAAATTAACCATAAATCCCGCCATTTCAGCGACCCATATGCGTCCTTTAGTATCGAAATCTATAGCTACCGGAGCCGTCAAAAGGGGTTCGGAAGCCACCATCTCCAATTCAAAACCTTCTTCTACCTTATAATCCTCCAGTGAAATCTGGGGTTCATTGAAAGACGGTTTACATGAAAAAACGATAAGCGAAAGAGAAAAGAATAAACAAATTGATAATCTCATTAATATTGGTGGTTTGTATTCTGAAATTTTGACAAGGCCACTAAATTAATACAGAGGTATTTAAAATACTAATGGATTAATATTTATTTGGCAAAAAACAGACCAACATAACAGTACTTTATATATTTGGAGGATATTCCAGCATTAACGTCAACAGGAACAGGCCAAAAGTTAAGACCACGCAAAATGAGCCATGCCGTTATAGTGCAGCAAAACTAGAAGCCAATAACAATCGCTACCCTTCAATTTCCTGAGCCAATTCCTTAATTTTGGCATCTGTCAGTGGCTTGGCTATAAAACCATTGACCATACCATAATTCTTGGCGCGCTCTATATCCCTAGAATCTACAGAAGAACTTAAAATATATATCCTAATATTATTTTCCTCGGATAATTTACCAAACTCGTCCAAGAACTCCCACCCATCCATAATGGGCATGTTCAAGTCCAAAAAAATAACCTCTGGCAAGCTCTCTTCAGATTCTATTAAAGGAGTTATTACATCCAAAGCTTCTTTCCCATTTCGACAGACCAGATAATCCGAAGCGAAACTATTGTTCCTTAAAAGTATCTTGGAGCCAAAAACAAATATAGGATCATCATCAATTATGCATATGGTATTAATCGTCATTCTTGTAAATATTGTTTACTAATGCATTTAAAAAATACATTACTTGTTATCCTATAGAATTTGTTCGTTACTAATATAATTTATTTTCGCCAAATAGGACCTCTAATGTTTATTAACAAATTGTTATAAAGTTTACAAAACAGCTTTTATGCCTCATTACCATCACTATCCGCAAATATTGAAATTGGTGATATTTTACAAAGCAATTCGAAAATATGCGGTGAACTTAGTACCCTTATTCAACTCACTTTCTACCTCTATCTTACCTCCCATGGCCTCTATCTGATTCTTACTGATAAAAAGTCCGACACCACGCGCTTCAGGGTGACTATGAAATGTTTTGTACATCCCAAAAAGCTTGGAACCATGCCGGTCCAAATCGATTCCAAGTCCATTATCCTCAAAACTCAAAAAGGCATATTCCCCTTTTGTTCCACTGGTAATTTTCAATTCTGGAAGTCGCTCTGGAGATCTATATTTTATAGCATTGGTAATTAGATTTAGAATAATACTCTCCAAATAGGCATGTACTGCCAGTACATTAATATTGGCATCCACCTCGGCAAGAATTGTAGCTTTGTTTTTCTTGACCACGGGATCAACAGTCTTCATGGCCTTATGGACTCTTTTTAATAAATTTTGAGAAGTTAAGGTGGAGCTCACTTGTGAATTGATCTCCACAATCTCGCTTAACTGGCGAATAGTTTCGTTCATATTATCCGAAACCACCTTAACATTACGGTAGTATTCATTTTCAAGTACTTTTGGATCATCTTGCACTGCCAGATCCAAGAGCATGGAAATATTGCTGGTATGCGATCTTAAGTTATGCGAAACGATATGCGCAAAATTGGTGAGTCGGTTGTTATGCTCGGTTAGATTTTCGGTCATTTGTTTTTTGTCAGAAATATCTTGGATTTGGGCCACGAAATGCATGAGCTCTCCCTTATCATTCTTTACAGCGGCTACTGCCTCATAAATCCAAATATAGCTACCGTCCTTATGCCTACAACGTTTCTCTGTTTTAAACCCATCCAAGGTAACAATAGTCCTTTCAAATAGATCTTTTGCCGACTCCACATCCTCTGGGTGAACAAAATCGAATACCGTTCTTTCAAGAATCTCTTTTTCACCATAACCCAATATTTCACAGATTTTTGGGTTGGCCTTTTGCAGCCTTCCCTTTAAATCTATAACAACCATACCTATAGCTGCATGCTCAAAAGTTGTTCTAAATATTTCTTCACTTAAGGCAAGCTCCAATTTTAATCGCTTTTCATGGTCAATATCCTGCATAAGCCCAGATATTCGGATACATTTTCCATCTTTAAATTCTGGTACTCCAATATGACGTGCCCAAAACATTCCTTTTGACTTACTTAAAATTTCAACCTCAAAATCGAAACTTTTGCCCTCCACTACAGCCAAATTCAAAATTTCTGCAATTCGGTCCTGATCCTTTTTAAGGGCGTAATTGGCAATTGAAAATTCCAGCTTATGGGACTTATAGTTATCGGCTTCCAACATTTTTATGAGATTCTCGCTCCAGGTCACCTTATTCTCCTGAGGTAAATATACCCACGAACCTATCTTCCCTATTTCATGGGAACGCTCTAAGAGGTTTTTATTATCTATAAGCAGTAATTCGCTTTTCTTACGATCGGTGATGTCCTCAAGCTGGGACAATAGGTGTATATATTCCCCCCTATCGTTTTTAATGGCCGATAAAGAGTGATTTACCCAAATAACATCTCCATTTTTATGAATAAACCGCTTTTCCACCTTATAAGAATCCCTTTTCCGCTCCAAAACCTCGAACATTAAGGTCCGTGATTTTGCATAATCGTCGGGATGAGTAATATTTACCAAGGTCAGTTTATGCAATTCCGCCTCAGAATAGCCAATAATACGGCTAAGGCTTCGGTTAGACTTCTGTAAATTTCCGTTTAAATCGATAAAGGCCATACCGTGCTGGGCATGTTCAAAGGTCTGCCTCATCTCTTCTTCCTTGACCGCTAAATCCTTTGTGGCCCTTGTCTTTTCATCAATATCCTGAAAAAAACCATATAATCTGGTACAGACCCCATCCACCATTTCCGGAATTCCTATGGTTCTTGACCAAAATATCCTTTGGGTAGTTGTAACCACTTTTAGTTCTAGATCAAATCCCTCCCCCTTGTCAACGGCCCGTCCTAAGGCATCTATTAGGGCTTCCCTATGCTCCCCTTCCTGGAAAAAAGGATAAACTTCATCTAAAGTAGGTTTATAATCCTCTGGCACCTCTACCATTTTTTTTATGGTAGGACTCCAATAAACAGTATTTGTACCCAAATCCAGCTCCCAAATCCCTATACTTACGGCATCGTTGATACGCTGCATTACCTCGGCATTATGGGCGAGCAACAATTCATTGTGCTTACGCTCCGTTATATCCTGCACCTGGGAAACATAATGTATTACCTGTCCTTGATCATTATGAATAGCGGACATAGATATGTTGGCCCAAATAACAGAACCATCCTTATGAATAAACCGATGATCTAATTTTATATATTTATGCTTGCCTTGGAATAATTCTTCTATATACTTTCTGTTCACTTTTAAGTCCTCGGGATGCGCCATTTCAGCAAGGTCTATCTTCTGCAACTCTTCCTCGGTATAACCCAAAATATGGCATAAACTTTTATTTGCCTTTAATAGCTTATTTTCAATGTTAATTAAGGCCATTCCCATGGCAGAGTGGTTAAAGGTTTGCCTAAATTGCTCCTCCCTAAACTTAATTTGCAGCTGTACCTTTTTAATTTCATCGATATCCTGGATTAGCCCGTACAACCTTAAAGACTTATTCCCTTGGTATTCGGAAGCACCTATTAGCCTCACCCATTTTAATTTGCCTTTCTGCGTTTTTATTTGCAACTGCTCATCAAACTCCATCGGTTTTTCCAGGGATTCACAAATAACCTTCTTCATGCGTTCACGATTTTCGCCTTCCAAATAAAAATCCAAACCAGCTTCCACTGTTGGCGTATAATCTTCCGACACCCCGTGTATTTGTTTGTTTACCTTACTCCAGAAAACAGTGTTTTCCTGATCATCCAATTCCCAATAGCCAATTTTCGCAACTTCACTAGACCTCTCAAAAAGATCCTTATACTTCTCCAATAAAATTTCATTGACTTTACGATTACTTATATCGTAATGAATGCCCGATACTATTTCTGGAAGACCGTCTGTACCGTATTTGGTAACCTCACCACGACTTAGGACCCAAACCCAATGCCCCATTTTATGTAGTAATCTAAATTCCAACTCGTAAATACCACTTTCTTTTAAATGGTTTTCTAAAGAAACATCTATCTTCCCAATATCCTCTGGATGAACCAGATTTAAAAAAGTAGTATAGGTTAATGGCTCCAATTCGGCCAAGGTATATCCAAACATATCTGCCCATCTTTCATTGCAAATAACCTCCCCCGTTAGGAGGTTACCCTCCCAGATCCCGATATTGGCACCCTTTATTACATTTTCATAATAATCCTTGTTGATGTGCAATTGCCGTTCACTTTCCATGTACCTATCTATACATTGCGCCGTACCAATAAGACCTTGGCCAGCTTCTGATTCGTCAGCAATCCAGTTGCCTCTGAGGTTTAGCCAAATATAATGTCCGTCCGTATGGCCCAAACGCACATCAATGTTCAGTGGATTATTAGGGGAATTGGATAATAGGCCTTGAAAAGCACTTTGGATCCCCTCTAAATCCTCTGTATGAACCAAGGATAAAAAATCTATCTGTACGGAGGTATTTGGGTGCGGAGAATAACCGAGCAATTGCGCAAACTTACCATTAATATATCCACTTTCAGGATGTACCGAATTCCAGCACCATAGGCCGTCCATTAAACTTTCTCCCGCAAAATTGAAAAAATCATTTTCCTTTTTTAATAGATCATTAAATGTTTTTTCTAGTGCAGTGCTGTTGTTTTTTGGCATAAAATATTCCTTAAAATAATACGTAAAATTCCCTAACCATTACAAGAGAGATGGAATTTCAATTTATATATTGCGCAGAAACCCAATGAATTATTATAATCCACACTATAGCTAACAATGCATAGCCTTGTTGGGTACATTTTTAGCGACATTAAATTACTACTTGAAAGGAGAGGGGGGAGTACCTTGTAGTCGTAACAGATTCCCTATTGCATTGGCAAAATACTATTATTGCGCTTTAACCAATTATGGTCAAAGATAAGCAAAGTTAACGTTAGTACCTTAACGATTGCAAAACGAACAAATTACATGCTACACGAGATTTTGGCCAACAATAGGAATACCTGCCATTTTACAAAAGAATTTATATCCAAAAATATCGACATCCCTAGAACAATAAAAATTAGGAACATAACCCAATCACATAAATTCCCTAGGAATTGTGCAGGCAGAAGAACCAGGAATACATGATGGGATAGCCTAGCAATAAGAAGTTACACATGAATTGCCTTTCCGTTTAAGAAACAACGGAAAGGCATTATAGCTAGGAATTTCCCACTTATTTAGCCTTGGCCCGTGCGCATTCCTTGATGTATTATTTACTCTTAGGCGGAATTCCTACTTGCGTTAATGTTACCGTACAGAGACCTAATAACTATTTTCTCATACAATTCTTTATATTCTGTTTCCTTGCTCATTTGCTGAAGGGCAAATTGTTGGATTACCAAAAGAGGTAACACTATATTTTCACGAATTTTAACCGATTCACGTGAAACCGATTCTTTTTCCATTAAAATCTTGGAATCAGAAATAAGTAACAGCATTTCTTTGGAAAGCAAATACTCCTCATACAGGATGTTCCAAAATTCACCATATTCCACATCATCCTTCATATAGCTGGTAAGTTCAAAATAACACTTGGCCAAGGACATCATACTATTGAGCATCAATGCCTTAAACAATGGAACTTCTTTGAATAATTTTTTCAGATCCTCCAATTTTCCTTGGTCCTTTAAAATCTTAATAGCCGTTCCGATTCCAAAATAACCTGGGACGTTCTGTTTAAGCTGACTCCAAGAACCTACAAAGGAAATGGCCCTCAAATCTGTGAGTTCAAGTTTTTTCTTATGGCCTCTTTTACCTGGCCTACTCCCTATATTTGCTTTTTGGTAGTATTTTAAAGTACTCTTGTTTTCCAAATAAGCAATAAACTTATCATGATTCTTTAATGCATCGTATTTCTCAAAACTCAGATCGGACAACTCCTCCAACAATTGTCTTGATTCCTTGGAAATAACATTTTCCTTGCCAAAAAAGTTATTCGATAGTCCGGCCGTTAATAATTGTTCAGAATTATGAATAAACTGCTCCTTAGTGCCATATGTACTGGTAATAGTCTGCCCCTGAATGGTTAATTGAATTTCATTATTGGCAATGTCCTTGGTCTGAGCGGCATAAAATCTATGGGTCTTTCCTCCTCCTCTGGCCGGTGGACCACCGCGCCCGTCAAAAAATATGGCCTTTATATCGTTCCTATCACAAACGGCAGACAATTTTTCCTTTGTTTTGAAAATTTCCCAATTGGCTTTCACATATCCACCATCCTTGGTGCCATCGGAAAACCCGAGCATTATAGTCTGCTTATTATGGCGTTGGGCCAAATGTTTTTTATACTCTGGAAGATCAAACAATTCATTCATTGTATTTTCAGAACTTTCCATGCCTTTCATGGTTTCAAACAACGGAATAATATCGAAGGTAATCTTATCCGACTCCCAACCGCACCATCTAAAAAGCCCATATACAAATAGTACCGAAAAAACACTCTCGGAATTACTTATAACATATCGATTACAACCCTCCTCGCCATTTTTCTCCTGAATCCCCCTTAATTGTAGAATATTTTGTATTGTTTCTTTAACAATATCCTCTTCGTAATTCTGCACTTGAAGATCAATATCCTTATGGATTAAAATATCTATTAATTCCTGCTTATTCAATTCCCCGATATTCTCGGAAATTAATCCATTAGTTTTAAGAATGGCTTCTACAACCTGGGTATGAACGCTATGGTCCTGCCTAATATCCAAGGTGGCAAAATGTGTCTTAAAAATCTTCACTTTATCTATAAGATAATCCAAATCCTTTAGGTATAGCTTATGGTATTTTTCAATTAGCACCGACCTTATTTCTAGAAGGGGTTCAATAATTTCATCATAGCGCATAACCTTGCTGGTATCGAACATGGTATTGTATAAACGCCCCCTTAAATTGGAAATTATATCCTGAAGATCCCTAAAGGTCAGTTTTTGCTGTAACTTTTTTATATCATGATAATAGCATTTCATTAAAGTAATACGCAACTCATCGGCGACATCTTTAGTGATATTGGATGTTACAAAAGGATTCCCATCCCTATCCCCTCCGGGCCAAAACCCCAATTTCATGATATTGTGATTGTTGAAATCCATGTCACCAATATTGTCCTTGATGTAAGCATAGAGTTCCCCTACGGCATCATAATATACATTTCTTAGAATATAAATTATGTTTTTTGCCTCATCCAAGGGTGTAGGCTTTTTGGCATTTATCAAGGAAGTTAGTCCCAATTGCTGAAGCACCAGATCAATATCATTGATTTTGTTTTCCAAAATAAGACTCCGTAAATTACCTATGATATCCAAGACTGCAGGAGTATAAAACTGCGTAGGGTGTGCCGTTAAAACGATACGCGCACTAAAGGTCGACAGTTTTTCAGATATCTGGTCCCAACTTTTGTTTTTGTCTACCAATTGAAAATAATCCCCAATGGTCAGGGAACTACTGTGCTTCTGAAGCTTCGGAAAAGCAGCATCTTCAACACTATCATACAACACCACCTGTCTTTCCACATACTGTATTATCCGGAACATAAAATCTATCCTGTCCCTTTCCGAATCAATATTTGCATAATTTTGAAAAAAAGCATCCAATATTTCTTGGGGATTTTTACCTGATTTCAATCCTGTTTCTGCCTGATGCAGTAACAAAGGAATCAACATCCCAACATTTTCAATATTCTGGTACGGCAAATTAAGAAACAAGCTATTATAAATATTGAACTTGTTCTGGACCGATTTTTTAAATTCGTCTAATCTCTCTGATTGAAGCATACGTCTATAATTACATTCTACATAATCATGCTCCCTATAATTTAGGAACACGAATTTCAAACATTAAATATCGGTATATTTTTAGATTTGAAGGAGGAATTATGGGTCAAACATCAAAATTTAATGTGGACACCTCAAAATCAATGCACTTGACAACAATATTTTTTACAACGCAGGGCCATAAGGTACATTTACATTGTAATAATAAAAAAGTAATTTTTTCATTTTCATATAGTGTTCTCGTAAAAGAGCTTTGCCTGACCGGCAAGGCTCTTTTTAGTTTGAACCCATTTAAAGCAAAATAGGTCTATAATTGCGTCTTAACAATTGTCTTGGATTAGGAGCAATTGTTGTGTTTTTGCAAAGATTGTTGTCAATCTATAATAAAGGAAGAATTATTTTCTTTTTTTATTATCGGTTCTAATTATTTCGAGGAATCGAATAAAACTTAGGTTCTAATTATTCTTTCATTTTCTTTGCTTGTCCAAAGAAAACGAAACAAAAGAAAAGACCCTTCTTCACTATGTGGTCCCTAAAATCTCGGGATTTTAAGGACCGATGCCATGGCCTAAATTATTTCCAAGGCTTCAATAATTCTTAACGGCCATGCCATCTCCACCACGGAAGAAGACCGACCAAACAAAAGGCTTTGAAGGCAATGTTCAATAGTGCTGAATTAGGCACTATGATTTATCGGTACTATGTAAATTGACGGAACAAAGAAACGGCCTATTTTCAATTTCGTCTTAAATCAAGTGGTTTTCACATGGGGTGTAGGTAGCCCTATCTTCCGCCAGGCAGGCGTCCATAGAGCATTTCACCCAAGTGAAAGCGGCCTGGACGGTGCGGCCGTGGAAAGTACGTAGATTTAAAGAAATTTAAAATCAGCCTAGCCCTTGCTGCAGCTGGCTCCTACTAACCAAGATGCACGGCACCTTGGTTATTCGGCCCTGGTCGTTTTTTATTCATCGGCTGGTCTATTGATTTTTAATGGTATTCATGAATGCTACGCATTTGGGCGATGCCAAAAATGAAGAAACACCAACTCCAGGATAGCTAATTCTATTTTTATCCAATTCACACACAACTTTTGGGATTGATTCATTGTCATCATGAAATGATGGGACTTATATTGGGGTGTCTGGCTATTGCCAAAACCATGCAAACCTTTGCACAATAAACTCCCCCCTATCTTTCGTATTATCAATATTTTATCGTTTTTTTGATTAGTACGCACTTCTATTATCAGTTATGATTTTTCAAAGTCTTAAGCTTGTTTATCACATGAAAACGAATAAAAAATTCTTGTACCCCCTAGTTCTACCTTTATTCTGGATAACAGTTCTATCTGCCCAAAATAAAATGGAAGTTGATTATGTAAATCCGCTAATTGGAACTCCCTCTTCTGGATTTATGGAAGGTAGGGATGGCGGTGGTACCATGCCCTGTGTGGGCACCCCTTTTGCCATGACCAATTTTGTGGCCCAGACGCGTGAAAATAAGATCAGTGAAATGCCATACTTTTATGAGGACAATACCATTCAGGGTTTTATGGCAACACACCAGCCCACGGTCTGGATGGGAGATTACGGCTACGTATCCGTAATGCCACAGGTAGGTAAGCTAAAGCTTCTTCCTAAAGACAGGGCCTTACCGTTTACCCATAAGGAAGAGATTTCGAAACCCAATTACTACAGCGTTTCCATGGGGGATAATGGACAAAAAATTAAAGGGGAAATAGCCGCTGCCTCCCGCTGTGGTATCTTTCAATTTACCTTTCCAAAATCGGATGAATCGCATATCATTATTCAGGGCATTAATATTACCGAGAACAAGAAGGCGTTTCATGGCTATATCCGCATAGATGAAAACAAAAGGGAGATTACCGGATATAACCCTGAGCGAATGTCTTCCCATTTGGGTCCGGAACTTAAAAACTTTAAAGGTTATTTTATAATTCAATTCGATAAATCCTTTGAGCGATTTGGAACATGGAATTCTTTTAGAACAGAGCCCGATATCAATGAAATGGGCAGGGAACAGACAGGTGCAAGAATGGGTGGATACATAAGCTTCAAAACGGAAAAAAATGAAAAGGTCAAAGTTAAAATTGCCACTTCCTTTATAAGTTTGGAACAGGCCCGGGAAAACCTATCCAAGGAAATACCGCATTGGGATTTTGACAAAGTGGTGGAAAATACAGGAGATATCTGGCAGGAAAACCTTTCCAGAATTAAGGTAGATGGGGCTACCGAAGATCAAAAAAGTATTTTCTATACCGCCTTGTTCCACACCATGTTGTTCCCAAGGGAATTTTCGGAGTACGGACGTTACTACAGTCCGTTCGACGACAAGGTCCATGAAGGGGTTTCGTATAACGACTACTCCCTTTGGGATACTTTTAGAGCCCTGCACCCCCTACTGCATTTTACACATCCCGAAAGGGTAAGCCCCATGGTTCAGTCCTTGTTGCAGATGTACCAAGAAGGAGGCTGGTTGCCAAAATGGCCCAATCCAACCTATACCAATATCATGACCGGCACTCATGCAGATGCCGTAATTGCGGATGCCTATGTAAAAGGATTTAGGGACTACGATCTGGATCTAGCCTATGAAGCCATAAGAAAAAATGCAATGCACCCGCCTTACAGGGACACCGAAAAAGCTTGGGGCGATAGGGACGAAGGCACTTTGTACGAAGCCAGGGGCGGACTCACCTATTACCACTCACTGGGATATGTAGCTTCTGACAAGACTAGGGAATCCGTAACCAGGACCGTAGAGTTCGGTATAGACGATTATAGCATTGCCCAGATGGCCAAGGATATGGGTAAAATGGAAGACTATGAGCGATTAATGGGATGGAGCAAGAATTACAAAAACCTCTACAACAAGGAAACGGGATTCCTCAATGCCCGACTTTACAACGGCAATTGGGACAAAAACGAACAAGAAGGGTTTACGGAAGGTGGGAGATGGACCTATTTATTCGGTGCCATGCACGATATCCAGGGAAGCATTGAACTCTTTGGCGGAAAGGAAAAGTTTGCCGCCAAATTAAATGAAAACTTTGATGGGCAGCACTACAGGCACGATAACGAACCTGGGCACCACTATGCCTACCTATTTAACTATGCCGGGCAACCCTGGAAAACCCAAGAGCTTATACGTAAGCATACCTCAACCATTAATTATAGGAATCATCCTCTAGGAATCAACGGAAACGATGATTGCGGACAAATGTCGGCCTGGTATGTTTTTGGAGTTATGGGATTTTATCCAGTTACCCCCGGAACCGAAATTTTTGCCATTGGAGCACCACAATTTCCCGAATTCACTCTCAGATTACTCAAGGATGGAGCACCAAAATCCTTTAAAATAATTGCCAACAACCTGTCCGAGACCAATAAATACATTCAATCGCTTACTTTGGATGGAAAGGTGGTAGAGGAACCCTTTATTACCTATACCCAAATAATGAACGGCAATGTCCTCGAATTTGAAATGGGAAACAGTCCAAACCCAACTGCCTTTAAAAACAATTAGAAACGGAAGTAGCCTTGTTTTAAATTTTTGGTTATTCCAAAAAGAACAAAGGGGATGGTTTCCACATTTTAAAACCATCCTCTTTAAATTTTATAAATTAACGTGAGTTCGACATAAAAATATTATCAACACATTGATTTAATGTAAGTTATAATAAATGCTACGGTCCCCTCGAGCGGAGTCGAGAGGTTATTTTACTGTAATGCTTTTACAATGAGGTCTCGACTCCGCTCGACCGGACAGATGTCATATAAAC
>Ga0208032_1000151_pt1 | contig 51767 bp, 32 predicted proteins | sample MalvirAntarct_66_FD_184254 | JGI IMG/M metagenome (GOLD analysis project Ga0208032, IMG submission 184254) | Marine viral communities from the Global Malaspina Expedition - Malaspina viral metaG Antarct_66 (SPAdes) (version 2) | ecosystem: Environmental > Aquatic > Marine > Oceanic | place: West... | reverse complement strand
ATTGAATAATTATTACATTGCAGCTACATCTTCAAATTAAACAATTGATACATTGACCAATTGCTATATTGAATAATTGGTACATTTTCAAATTGAACAATTGCTGCCCGAAATAAATTGACGGTTAGATAATTACAGCAATAAACGCGCAACCTCCCAAAATTAGTTCCAACAATATCTTTTGAGTAACCCATTTTTTAATATCTTGTCTCTTCTAAAATAATCGGTAAAATGAAAAATAGTTTCGCATATCTAATGAGCCTAGTATTCTGCCTAGGAATTTTAAATACAATTACAGGTCAAACCGGGGGTGATAAAAACAATGAGGGTTGGATTTCCTTGTTCAATGGTAAAAATTTGGATGGATGGAAAGTAGGTGAAAATGCCCAAACCTTTTCCATAGAGGACGGGGCTATTAAAGTAGAGGGGCCCAAAGCACATTTATTTTATGTAGGTGATGTTGAAAACCATGATTTTGACAATTTTGAATTCAAGGCCTCAGTGATGACCAAGCCTGGCTCCAATTCGGGGATTTATATACATACCCGCTACCAAGAGGCCAGTTGGCCAGTATATGGTTATGAGGTGCAAGTGAATAATTCACAAAGTGATTGGAAACGAACAGGTAGTTTATACGACATCGTAAATGTTATAGAAACTTATGTGGGCGATGATGAGTGGTATACCGAATATATTAAAGTGGAAGGCAAAAGAATTATAATAAAGATAAACGATATTGTGGTGGTAGATTATACGGAACCAGAAAATCCTAAACGTGCAGAAGGTGAACGCCAGCACAGGGTTCTTAAAGGAGGAACATTTGCATTACAAGGCCATGATCCGAAAAGCATTGTTTATTACAAGGATATTATGGTGAAACCCTTGCCTTAATAAGCACTAATATCATAAGAAAAACGCTTGCCCATGCCTTTATCCAATATTAGCTATTGTCTTATTCTAGGATTTTTATTATTTGGCTGTCAACAACAGCCGGAAAGCCCAAAACAAAAACCCAATATAGTTTTTATATTGGTCGATGATCTGGGTTTGGTAGACCTTGGTATAACCGGAAGTAGTTATTATGAGACACCAAATATTGATTCATTGGCAAAAGAAGGTATGGTGTTTACGCAAGGTTATGCTGCCAGCCGTGTTTGTAGTCCGTCTAGGGCCAGTATCATGACCGGTAAATTTACGGCAAGACACGGAATTACGGACTGGATAGGAGCTGCATCCGGAACTGCATGGCGTTCCCATAATCGTCATGACAAATTGCTTCCCGCCGACTACGTACATAGCCTACCGGCGAATGATATGACCATCGCAGAGGCCATGAAGAAGGAGGGGTATAAAACCTTCTTTGCTGGTAAATGGCATTTGGGGTCAGAAGGATCTTATCCCGAGGATCATGGATTTGAAATCAATAAAGGCGGATGGGAGAAGGGAAGTCCTATGGGAGGTTACTTTTCACCTTGGGACAATCCGGCATTGCCCAACAAAGTTGATGGGGAGAATCTTAGTATGCGCTTGGGTGTCGAAACCGCAGATTTTATTAAACAGCATAAGGATTCCACTTTTTTCGCTTTTCTTTCCTTTTATGCAGTACATGGGCCAATTCAGACCACCCAAGAAAAATGGAACAAATATAGGAGCAAGGCTGAAGCATTGGGCATAGCCGAAAATGGTTATAAAATGGAGCGGGTCCTGCCTATTAGACAGGTACAGGATAATCCTATTTATGCCGGGCTTGTAGAAAGCATGGACGATGCAGTAGGAGTGGTGCTTCAGGCATTAAAGGATACCGGACTTGAGGACAATACAATTGTGATCTTTACATCCGATAACGGTGGAGTGGCCTCGGGGGATTCTTTTTCCACCAGTAATCTTCCTTTAAGGGGAGGCAAGGGATATCAATGGGAAGGTGGTATTCGGGAACCTTATTTTATTAAAGTACCCTGGCTAAAAAATGGAGGCTCGGAAAGCGATTTTCCGGTTATAGGTACTGATTTTTACCCTACAATCTTGGATTTGGCCAATATTGATGCCTTATCGGAACAACATATAGATGGTATAAGTCTAAAACCGATCTTGGAAGGCAAGAAGATGGATATTGTTAGACCTTTGTTTTGGCACTATCCCCATTATGGCAATCAAGGGGGAAATCCTTCGTCAATTATACGTGAAGAAAAGTGGAAACTTATCCATTATTGGGAAGATGGGAGCGAAGAGCTTTATGACTTGGCTAAGGATGCAGGGGAGCAGTCCAATATAATAGCACAATATCCTAATATTGCCAAAAAGTTAAGCAAAAAGCTTCATGAGTGGCTTAAGGAGGTAGGGGCCAATATGCCGTCAGAAGATCCTGAATACAATGCCGAACTGGCACAAAAGCGACATGATCGAATTGTAAACGAAAGTTGGCCTGCTTTGGAAGCTGAACGACTAAAATTCTTGTCCAAAGATTTTGAGCCCAACGAAGACTGGTGGGGTAGTAAAGTAACGACCGACTAGGCATCAATTTTTGGATTAGGCATTCATGGCTAAGCCACGTTACACCTTCTTTTCTATAATTTCACTTTGTTATTAGAAGAGAAAAATAAAGGCGGTATAAATAAAAATGTTTAACAAATTTTCTGTGGCTTCTGATCTTAAAAAGGCGTAAGCCCTTTTCATTTGGGTTTTTACAGTATTGATGGAAATTCCTTTGGTTTCCGCTATTTCAGCGTAACTCTGTCCATTGATAATCGCGGAAATAAAAATTTGTTTTCGACTTTCTGGAAGCTCGTTCAGAAGTGCCTGTATTTTCCCATTGGTATTGGAAACAGCCATATCTTCCGGATCTTCGTATTTAGGTGAGGCAAGACTGTGAAGCAGCGATTTTTCTTTTTTAGCTTTATCCAAAGACTGTAAGCTCAAGTTTTTTACTGCCCTAATGGCATACGCCTTAAAGGAGATGGATATGGAAACCGTTTCCCTTCGTTGCCAGTAAGAGATATAAAATTCTTGTACGATATCTTTGGCCTTGTCCTTATCCTTGACAATTCCAAAAGAAATTAAGCACAACATGGGGAAATGCTCTTTGAAGAGTTCTTCCATTTCTTGAGTGGTTGTTTTTTGATATGTGGTCATGGTTTTTGGTGATTGATACTTACTCATGGAGGTTTGGGTGGTTGTTTAATCGTTTAAATAACGCCGTCAATTATAATGATTTAATTTCATTTATCATTAATATTTGTCAAATTCTTAAAAAAAAGATAAATTTTTGTCACCCTAAGAACAATTTATGGCAACTTATAGATAAAGAACGACAAATGTCAAGTATAGAAAATTTAAAATTTGTTTTAAAAAGTATCCGTGATTCTGGGACATTTGACAGTGATGTACTTGAACGTTTGACCAAAAGTGAAAGAGAAATTGTAGGTTCAATTTATGATGAAAATTTGGTTTCAGAAGCCTTAATGTTTTTAGAGGACTTGGATACAGATGATGAATGGGGTAAGCTTATTGGAAAAATGACATCTTCTAAAAAGCCGGTTGTTCCCTTGTGGAAATCAATTTTAAAGTATGCTGCAATTTTCGCCGGGTTTGTTGTAATTAGTTACCTAGTCTATCAATTTCACAGTGTTGAAATTGAAATTCCTATTTCCGAAACCGCTATTAAATTAAAAATCGGCGGGGATAAGGTTAAGGTTATCCAAGAGGGAGAAAGTCAAGAAATTATATCCATGACAGGTAAAATATTGGGGGTGCAAAAGGGAAACAAAATAAGTTATAAGGGTGGTCAGGAAATTAAGGAGTTGATTTATAATGAATTGGAAATTCCTTTTGGAAAAACGTTTGATGTCGAATTATCCGATGGCACCATGGTTCATCTTAATTCAGGAACCAAGATGAGATATCCAGTTAAATTCTTGAATTCTGGGAAAAGAGAAGTTTTTATTGAAGGGGAGGCATATTTCATAGTAGCAAAGGATAAGGATCATCCTTTTGTGGTACATGCGGATGAAGTGGCAGTTGAAGTCCTCGGCACCATTTTTAATATATCTTCCTATAACGAGGATGCAGAAATTAATACAGTGTTGGTAGAAGGTTCGGTAAAGATGAGTAATGCTATAACTCCTAACGACGACGTAATGTTGAAACCTGGGTCAAAAGGTTCATGGCATAAAGCAGACTATAGTATTTCTGTTGAAGAGGTTGATATTGAGAATTATACAGGTTGGATTAATGGAGAACTTGTATTTCGTAATTCTTCTTTTTCCAATATGGCCAAAAAGCTAGAGCGAAAGTACAATGTGTCTATCCAAAATAATAACCTTCGATTAAATGAGATTAAATTGAATGCTAGGTTTAGCACGGAGATAGAACGTATTGAAGACGTATTGAAATCAATTAGTGAAATTTATCCATTTAATTATAAAATAATAGACCGTGATATAATAATCGACTAATACCATTTTAGTTAAAAAACCAACCGCCAATGAAAAAAGCCTTTAAATAAATTTAAAAAAATCGGGAAATGCTTGAGACCATTCCCCGATTTAAGAATTGTGAATTAAATAATGTTATCAAAAATCATTACAAAATTATGAAAAAATACTTCATTGAGTGTTTGCTTCTATGGCAAATTCCTAAAATGGACTTGAAAATGAAATTAACAACACTTTTAATTATAGTTTCGTTGTTTAAAATCCAAGCAAACTCCTACTCTCAGACAACTAAACTAACCTTAGAAGCTGACAACCTTACTATTGCCCAAATCTTTGAGGAGATTGAAAATGTGTCCGAGTTTAGATTTTTATACGAGAGCAATCAAATTAACCTTAACAGGAAAGTAACTGTTCACCTTAAAAAGAAAAAAATATCGGAGGTGCTTGATTTGCTCTTTGGTGGCACGAATACGGATTATAAGGTGATAAACAGACAGGTAATCCTTACCCAAAAGAGGATGGAGGAACTGAGAATGAAACCACTGAGCAAGGTAAAAACCGAACCATTGGAAGTTTTGCAAAGAGAAATCTCTGGTATAGTTGTGGATAGTAACGGAGAACCCTTACCGGGAGCGAGTATCGTTGAAAAGGGGACTACTAATGGGACACAATCTGATTTTGATGGCAATTTTTCCTTAAAAATCAGTAATGACAATGCCACTTTGATTGTTTCTTATGTTGGTTTTGCTACTAAAGAGGTTTCAGTTAATCAACAAATTAATCTAACGATTACCCTAGAGGAAAGTGCTGCGGGCTTGGATGAAGTAGTTATTACAGCACTAGGTATATCAAGAGAAAAGAAATCCCTAGGATATTCCATTTCTGAAGTTGATGGGGATGCTGTAAATCTAACACCACAAGAGAATGTTCTTAATTCACTAGCGGGGAAGGTTACAGGGGTCAGTATCTCCCAAATGGATGGCTTGGCCGGATCGTCTGTAAATATGATCATAAGGGGGGCTACCTCACTTAGCAGTGATAACCAACCCTTGTTTGTAGTAGATGGTGTTCCCATAGTAAATAGTCTTAATAATTTTTATGAGGGTGCTGATATGGGAAATGCTATTTCTGATTTGGACCCGAGTAATATTGAAAATGTTTCGGTTCTAAAAGGGCCAAGTGCGGCTGCTCTTTATGGGTCTAGGGCTGGTAATGGAGTGGTGTTGATTACTACACGTACCGGTGGCGGTGTTAAAAAGGGGCTAGGAATCAATATTAGTTCTGCCGTAACTTTTGATCATCCTTATAGGTATATAGATTACCAAACAAAATTTGGACCGGGCAAGGCGGGTGTTCAAATTTTCGAGGAGGAGGAAAACGAAAGTTGGGGTCCTAGATTAGACGCAGGTGAGCAATGGGTGCAATGGAATACCAATGGGCAGCCAGCTCCTTTGGTCTCTTATGACAATAGGCTAACCGATTTCTTTCAAACAGGGATTACCTATACCAATAATGTTTCCGTGGGCGGTAATTACGACCAAGGTGATTTTCGGATTTCGGTAGGAAATATGAACAATACAGGTATTGTTCCCAATACGGATTTGGAGCGTCAATCATTTAATCTTAATGGCAGTTATAAATTGTCCCCTAAACTTAAGGTTCAGGGCAATATAGGGGTGTCCCAAACTAGTTCTGATAACCGTCCTGTTGTTGATGGTGGCCGTAACACTGTTGTAAGAAGTGTTTATGAAATGTCTGCACATGTCAATATTAATGATCTTAAAGATTATTGGCTACCCGGTTTAGAGGATATTGAACAATTGAAATACAAAGAAAAGCAGAACAACCCTTGGTTTTTGGTCCATGAAAATACCATTGGGTTCTTAAGGGACAGGACCGTTGCCAAATTCCAGTTTGATTGGGAAGTTGCCAAAGACCTTACTCTAACCGGACGCTATTCTAGGGATAGTTATACAGAGGGCAGACACGCCAAAACGGCCTTTAGCAACTATGACCAAAGGGAAGGTGGATACAATATAGAATCTATATACCATAAAGAAACGAACTTTGATTTTATATTGGCTTATAATAAAAAAATCAATGATTCATGGGATGTGAATTCCCTTGTAGGAGTCAGTAATTTAAATATTTACGATAATTCCTTGTCCAATGTAGCCAGTTCTTTGGTAGTTCCGGGCTTGTTTACTATTTCCAATGCTGTTCCTGGAACCGTGAATTATGCAAGCTGGTTTAGTGAGAAGAAAATTAATGGGATATACGGTATGGTATCTGTAGGGTATAAGAACATGTTGTTTTTAGACATTACTGGAAGAAATGACTGGTCTAGTACCTTGCCGGCGGAAAACAATTCTTATTTCTATCCTTCGGCTTCTGCCAGTGTTTTGTTATCCAATATGTTTACCATGCCTTCGTGGATGCCGTTTGCAAAATTGCGTGCTGGTTGGGCGCAAGTGGGTAATGACGTGGCCCCGTACCAATTGCAGCAATATTTTGCTGCCACTGCAGATTGGGGAGATGCCAAGCGTATGTACCAAGATGGGGTCCTTAGGAATAGCAAGTTAAAACCGGAAATAGCCACCTCAAAAGAAATTGGTATCGATTTAAAGTTGTTAGACTATAGGCTAGGCTTGGAGGCGACCTATTATGAAGTTGAAAATGAAAACCAGGTTTTAAATATTTCAGTACCAGTTGAATCCGGAGCGACCAATAAATTGATCAACGCAGGCCTTATTGCCAGTAATGGTTGGGAAATTGGGTTGACCTCTACTCCTATCATAGCAGGCGATTTTAAAATGGACTTGAATATTAACGTGTCCAGGAACAGAACCAAGATCAAGGAACTTGCGGATGGTATGGAGTTCTTCAATTTTGGACAAGAAGGAGATGCTATCGTTAGGACTTACGTAGGAGAAACTATAGGGGATATCTATGCTAGACCGGTGTTGACCGTAAAGGATGAAAGTTCCCCATATTTTGGATACCCCATTATTTCCAATGGAGGTTTATTGCAAAAGGATAATGATCCGGCGAATTTGAAGAAGATTGGGAACTTCAATAACGACTTTACCATGGGCTTCCAGCCCAAATTCACCTATAAGGCTCTTTCCTTATCGGCGAATATTGATTGGCGTCAGGGCGGGGAATTCTTTTCAGGATCTATGAGATTCTTTAGGAATAATGGTCAGCTAGAAAACACTCTTTCTGGCACACCTTATGATCAAAATAGTGATATTGTAGGACAAATTAAAGCGAATCCGGATGACTATTTTGGATATTGGGTAGGAGGAAGAACCGAGGAACTAGGTGGTTTTGATTGGGGCGATCCATCGCTAGGCAGGGAAAATGATGCCAGTTTCCATCCTGGAGTTAGGGAAGTGGTTGTTAATGGCGAGAAAGTTTTTGTGGAAAACCTTGGAGGAACTGGAACTATTTGGAAAACCCCGTTCGATGCCAACAAAAATTCGGCTAGGGAATTTGCAGAGCATAATATGTACAGTGCTACTTATGTGAAAGTTAGGGAAGTAGCTTTGACCTATAACATTCCTATGTCTTTGATTAATAAGGCGGGGTTGCAAAAAGTATCAGTTTCTTTAATAGGAAAGAATTTATTTGAATGGACCAAGGCAGGCATTAATTTTGATCCGGAAAGGGCCTTTAAGGGAGGTAGTAATTGGGTTCAAGGAATTGAATATTACAACACCCTCCCTTGGGTAGCTTCTTATGGGTTTAAACTAAATATTGACCTTTAAATAAAAAACAATGAAGAAATTATATAGAATTTTATCGATACCATGTTTCTTATTTATAGTAGCATGTGAAAATATAGAGGATATTAATGTAAATCCTAACAATGCGGAAGATGTATCTTCCAATTATGTGTTGACTTATGTGCTGACCGAAACAGCCAAAGCCTATAATAATCTAGGAAGGGAAGGGGAAAATATTTCTGGCGCAATGCAGTATAGCCAGAGAGGTACCGATTTTCAGGCATTAAGAGTGAATAGCTATGATTGGGCCCCTGAAGCTTGGGGGAATTATTATGAAATTCTCAGAAATAATGAGCTAATTTATAACAAGGCGGAAGAAGAGGATCATAAGTTTTTTCAAGGGGTTGCCTTAGTGATGCGATCTTTTATATTTGGGTTGGTCACCGATTTGTACGGAGATTGCCCTTACTCAGAGAGTTTGTCCGCCAATGATGAAATATTTTTTCCAAAGTTTGACGAGCAACAAACGATTTATAAAGGAATACTGGAGGATCTAAGGACGGCCAATGAGCTTTTGACCAATGTGGACTTAAGTTCTTCGCCAATTGCAGCATCTGCGGATGTTTTTTATGGTGGTAACCCGGAAAAATGGAGGATGTTTGCCAATTCACTTCGATTGAGATATGCCATGAGATTGGATAACAAGCGTTCGGAGATGAATGCATTGGGCATAAACACCGTTGCAGAGTTTACAGCGGCTAGTGCTTTTGTTTTTCAGGACGGCTCAGATTCTGCTGTCATGGAATTTTTAGGAGTAGCAGGTTATAATGCAGCTCCGGGTGGGTCTTTGAATTCTTCAAATCCTGGATTTAGTAATAAGCCTTGCGCTACTCTCGTAGATAAATTGGTAAGTATTCAGGATCCGAGGCTAGAACGTTGGGTGTTGCCCGTGGTTAGGCAATGGGACGATACTGTTACGGAGCCTACACCCTTGGATTATGTTAATATCTATGGGGAGCCTCAAGATGTAACACGTGTTCCTCCTATTGCAGGCAATACATTGCCAATTGATTATTCGCTTTATGTTGGATTACCTCCAGGCTTGGCGGGTAGTATTGCGCTTGGATACAATAAAGGAGGTGATGTAACCCAATTTCCTTCAGAAGGAAGCCCATATATTTCCTTTTTGCACGGCAGGTACCGGGAGAATGTGGAGGATTACGTAAAAGTGCGATTAATGACGTATAGCGAGGTTGAATTTCTATTGGCCGAAGCGGCATTAAAAGGTGATTTTGGTATTTCAGGTGGTGCAGACGTACATTATCAAAATGCAATTAAAGCTTCTTGGGATGATTATGGTGTAGATTTAGCGAATTCAGGGAATGATTTTACGGCCTATTATAGCAATCAAGATGTAGACCTAAATGGTGCAACTGACAAATTGGAACGCATTATTTCTCAAAAATGGATTTCTGGTTGGATGGGTATCGAGTCTTGGTTCGATTGGAGAAGAACGGGCTATCCCGACCTTCAAACTGGGCCGGTTACTTTGTATGGTGATAAACTTCCATTGCGATATATGTATCCCTCACCAAATTTGGATCCTAAATACCTTGCCAATTATAATGAAGCGGTGGAAAGGTTGGAAATTACCCCGAATGTACCCACTGGCCAGAGTGGAGATCATTCATATTCCAAAATGTGGTTGCTTCAGGGAACTGGGAAACCATGGAATTAACAATGGCGTATAAAATTCCCTTTAATTGGTTGGGAAGCTGATACCCATTAATGTTGTTTGTCCCTATTGGGATAACTTAATGAAATAGGTATAGGCAAACCTGTGGAGTTATCTTCACAGGTTTTTTGTTGATCTCTTGTTAGGTCGTAAATTCAGTAATTTATTGCAGAACTTAAGTGCCGAGAAAAAATGTATTCTTAGGGTTGTGGGCCATATATTGATAATTGTGTAGCATACCTTTATTAAGTTGGCATTTAATTTGGTTAGAATTGCTAATTACGGCTGTTCAGATATGTTTTCGGGAGTTTTAATATATATATATGCAACCGAGGGTATGGATATTATAAAAGATGTGATGAGCTCGGACTATGTCCACATTCAAGTTGAATACCCTCCAAGAATGAGTGTAAGTTAGATAGTCAAACTCTTGAAAGATAGGAAATCGGGAAGCTTGGGCAAGAGGTTCTTCGATTAATGAAAGTCTATGGGAGTCGCGATATGATTAGGCGAGTTGTTAGGATGGAGTGCGGGCAATGTAACTTTTAAAGTGGCCAGTTACTATTTTCAGCCTCATCCACAGGATAGTCTGGGGAATTCCCATTTATACAGGGACTTTCAGTTCTTGTAAAGAAAACCACTATGCACTTTCAGTGCATAGTGGTTAGGTGAAAATTTCTTACTTTAACGATAAATGTTGTGATATGAAATTACTTAAAATCTCGGTTATAGGTATATTGTTTTTAGTGGGTTGTTCAGAAGGTCCTAAAAAAACAAAACACATTCCGTCAGAAAATCCTACCCCCAACATCATCCTTCTCATGGCCGATGACCAGGGCTGGGGAGATATGGCGTATAACGGCCATCCCCACCTAAAAACACCTAATTTGGATGCCATGGCCGCAAATGGGGCAGTTTTTGAACGTTTCTATTCGGCATCTGCGGTCTGTTCCCCTACACGTGGAAGCGTAATGACGGGCAGGCATCCACTACGTTATGGAATTTGCCATGCCAACTGCGGCCATATAAAACCTGAGGAAATCACCTTGGGGGAAATGGTCAAAGATTTGGGCTATACCACTGGCCATTTTGGTAAATGGCATTTGGGCACCCTGACGCGCGATATTGTGGAGGCCAATAGGGGAGGAAGGGAAAAATTTGATGGGGACTATGCCCCGCCCTGGGATCATGGTTTCGATGTTAGTTTTGTAACGGAATCCAAAGTACCCACATGGGACCCTATGGTTACGCCTCCCCAATCATCAGGTGATGTAAATGGGAATTTAATAGAAGGGGAACCTTTCAATACCTCCTACTGGACCGGACCTGGTAAAATTGCCAAGGAAAATCTGGAAGGGGACGACTCTAGAGTGATCATGGACAGGGCCATCCCCTTTATAGAAAATGCCGCAAAAAACGATAAACCATTTTTAAGTATTATTTGGTTCCATACTCCCCATTTGCCCGTTTTGGCAGGGGATGATGACAGAGCTCCCTACGCAGTCCTTTCAGAAGACCAACAGCATTATTATGGGGTTTTGACCGCCTTGGACAAACAGGTAGGGCGTTTGCGCGATAAGTTGCGGGAATTGGGAATTGCTGAAAATACGGTACTCTTCTATACCAGCGATAATGGTCCCGAGGGGAAATCTATTATCGGTAGGACACAAGGCCTTACCAAAGGACTCACGGGTAGAAAAAGAAGCTTGAATGAAGGCGGTATCAGGGTCCCAGGTATCATGGAATGGGAAGGAAAAATCGGGCCGGGAACAAAGGTGTATATCCCCTGCTTTACTTCCGATTATTTTCCGACGATCGCCAATATCTTGGGGGTGGACCTTAAGAAAAGTAATAGGCCCTATGATGGGGTGGATATGTTGCCCATTGTAAATGGCGAAGTAATTCGAAGAACGGAACCGTTGGCCTTCGATTTTCAGGGACAGGCAGCTCTAATAGATAATGAATACAAGATTTATAGCGATGATGGCGGACAGCATTTTGCCCTTTATAATATTCGGAACGATATGAGCGAAAGTAATAACCTGGCAAATGAGCAGCCCGAAAAGTTGAACGAAATGGTTGCCTATTGGAATCAATGGAAGGAATCTCAGTTAATGAGTGCTTCTGGCAAGGATTATTGACTATTTTAGCGACTGCACTATCAAATAATATTTTAAGATTAATTTTTACATACCAAAAATAACCTTTATGAGATTACTTTATTGCGTACCCTTACTTGTCATATTTTTGCTTGGATCCTGTAAACCATCTGGATCTGAAAAGGTCTCCGAGACTGAGGACAAGCCCAATATCGTTTTTTTATTTGCCGATGATCAGACCTTTGAAAGTATTAGGGCCCTGGGTTTTGATGAGGTCCATACCCCAAATTTGGATCGCTTGGTAAACGAAGGCACTACTTTTACCCATGCGTACAATATGGGCGGTTGGAATGGGGCCATCTGTGTGGCATCACGGGCCATGATCATTTCCGGATCCTATATTTGGAATGCACAGGATAAAAGCGCATTGTGGTCCAAAGGGGATAGCACGGCTTTGAACCAGACCTGGAGCAGGCTGCTCCAAAAACAGGGGTATGACACCTATATGACCGGCAAATGGCATGTACTGGCCCCTGCTGGAACTATTTTTAACGATGCACGGCACATACGTCCTGGAATGCCTGTAGATCGTGGTAATGAATTGGGTGCTGCCATAAAAAAATGGAAGGCGGAATCTGGGGATATGAAGGACTGGAACAACTATATGCCGGTTGGCTATGGCAGGCCAACGGGTCCGGACGATACCGAGTGGTCTCCAACTGATACCTTACAGGGAGGTTTTTGGGAAGGGGGCAAACATTGGAGCGAAGTGGTCCGTGATGATGCCCTGTCATTTATAGATTTGGCCACCAAAAAGGATGATCCCTTTTTTATGTACCTGGCCTTTAATGCAACCCATGATCCGCGGCAGGCACCCCAACGCTTTTTGGATATGTACCCTCTTGAGAATATTAAGGTACCCGAAAACTTTTTGCCGGAATATCCATATAAGGATGATATGGGCAATCCACCAGGTCTTCGGGATGAGGCGTTGGCTCCATTTCCTAGAACGGAATATGCCGTAAAGGTTCACCGCCAGGAATACTATGCCTTGTTGAGCCATATGGATGAGCAGATAGGGATGATTTTGGATTCTTTGGAGGCTAGCGGTAAGATGGACAATACCTATATCTTTTTCGGTGCGGACCATGGTCTGTCTGTTGGGCATCACGGCTTGATAGGGAAACAGAGTATGTTCGACCATAGTGTGCGTATTCCTATGATGTTGGTAGGTCCTGGTATTCCCAAGGGAAAAACTTTGGACCAGGATGTGTATTTACAGGATATTATGGCCACTTCCTTGGAATTGGCTGGTGTGGAGAAGCCAGACTATGTACAGTTCAATAGTTTTATGGATATCATTAAAGGGGAAAGAGCGGAGAGCCACTACAATGGTATTTATGGCGCCTATATAGATGTACAGCGTATGATCCGTAAGGATGGTTTCAAACTTTTGATCTACCCTAAAATTGATAAGGTGCTATTGTTCGATATGGAAAAAGATCCGAACGAAATGAACGACCTGGCCGCTAATCCTGAGTACAAGGAAAAGGTTAAATCACTTTTTGCCGATCTATTGGAACTTCAAAAAACAATGGATGATGAGCTCGATCTTAGTGGTTTATATGATAAAATGTTAGAATAAAGGAAATAACCAATCATGTTGATACAACGTATTCTTAGTGCTTTTGCCCTAGTTTTTTTATTTGGTTGTGGCGAAGCAGTAAAAACAAAATCCACCGAGGATCAAGGACCTCCTAACATACTGTTCATTTTGGTCGACGATCTGGGCAAGGAATGGATTAGTAGCTATGGGGCAGAGGATATAGAGACTCCAAATATAGATGCATTGGCCAAGTCTGGCCTCAAATTCAATAACGTGTATTCCATGCCGCAGTGTACTCCAACAAGGGTCACATTGCTTACTGGTCAATACCCGTTTAGGCATGGTTGGGTCAACCATTGGGATGTGCCGCGTTGGGGTGGGGGTGCCCATTTTGATGAAACAGAGAACCCTACCCTGGTAAATGAAATGAAAAGGGCTGGTTACAAGACTTGTATAGCCGGTAAATGGCAGATTGATGATTTTCGGGTAGAACCGGATGCGTTGGAGAAAGTGGGATTTGATGAATATTGTATGTGGACGGGTTATGAAGCGGGCATCGAGGCGAGCGCTGAAAGATACTGGGATCCCTATGTTTTTACCAAAGAGGGCAGCAAGACTTATCCCGGCGCTTTTGGTCCGGATATTTTTCGGGATTTTATAATCGACTTTCTACAAGAAAACAAGGAAGGTCCCATGTTCGTATATTATCCCATGGTATTGACCCATACGCCCTTGGTAAATACCCCGGACGAATCTGCAGATGATAATTTGGGCAAGCACAAGGCTATGGTCCACTATACCGATAAGATTGTTGGGCAACTGGTGAATGCCCTTGAGCAAAATGGTCTGTTGGAAAATACCATGATTGTCTTTACTACAGATAATGGTACCACTCAATCCATCACCGGTACTTACAAAGGTGAACAAGTAAAAGGTGGTAAATCCAAAACCTTGGAGTCTGGAATATGTGAGCCATTTATTGTAAGTTGGCCGGGACATATAAAAGCAGATCAAGAATCGAATGCACTTATCGATTTTACGGATATCCTGCCAACCTTTTTGGATCTTGCCGGGGTTAACTCAAAGGATAAATGGACAGATTTGAATGCTTCGCATATAATCGATGGTAAGTCTTTTAAGAATGTTTTGCTGCAGGGAGATGAAGCTTCCGAAAGAAAATGGATATTGGGAATGGGTGGCGGAAACAATGCGCGACTTACCGAAAATGGGGTGGAAAATCAATTTAAATTCAGGGATAGGGTACTCCGTGACGAACGGTACAAATTATACATAGATGCTAACCGTAAACCTGAAAAATTTTTCGATTTGATACAAGATCCCTTTGAGCGCTCTAACCTTGTAGACAGTCTGAAGACTGGAGAAAGGGAAAATAGCTTTAAAAACTTTATGGAGATTGTTAAATCTTTTCCATCGGAGGACAGTGATCCACAATATAAGAACAATCCACCACAGGAATGGGATGTGGAAATTACGGCAGAGAGCGGCACTTGGAAAATGTGATGCCCCAATCTTTCAGTACCTATAAATGTATTGGTACCTAGTATAGGGGCTACTCGATTGGTTGCATACTTTGGTCAATTGCTTTTGTGCGGTTTTTGAATGTTGTATTTATTGTGGAATATCTAGATATATACAATTGTTAGGGTACAATCTCTTCCATTAGGATTATTTTAGAACTTAGTTCCATTCGGTCCACTCCTTTTACTTCTAAAACGATCTGATAATATTTTGGAAGGCTTCCATATTTTTCAATTAAGGCCGATTCCAGTTCCTTAAGTAGTTTTGGGGAGGTAAAATATTTTAAACTCTGCGAAGCTGCCGTATCCCATATTCCGCCAAATAAATAAATGTTGTTATTATTGGGTCCTAGTGCTTTCGTTATAAAACCGTAATCTGTATGGTGTCCATTGGGGTCACCGTACGGACGGTAAACCGTTTCACTTCCATTTTGCTCATTCCTGTAAACAATACTCTGATCCTGATTGTTGTAGTATAGCGAGGGACCTGCTAGGTAGTCCTTGAATAGTCCAAAAGTTTTCATCATCCCAATCACTATAAAATTATTGTCCGGGAGTTCTTTCGGATTAAAGCGCACCATATTTCGAATAGTAAAATCTTTCTGGTTGTGCGAAAATATTTCGCTAAGATCTTTGATCCATAATGCGCTATTGTAAATAAGTAGACTATAGCTTAAAGGCTCATAGATTATATTAGTTTCGGACTGCTCCAAGAGAAATTTGTCATAGTCCTCCAAAGAATTGATAAAGGGATCCCTAATAATTTTTTGAGTACCTGTTTTGGTATTATCCTCTTGGTATATAAAAAGATCTCCCAGTAACACCATTAATGGCTTTTGGTCCATAAATAAATCCTTCCATAAACCGTTCTCGTTGATTGGGTTGATGTTGTGCTTCTCTGGATACAGGGAAATATTATATGCCAAGGATATGGTGAATAGTAATAAAAGGGTTAAGGTTATGCCCTTGGACCAAGAATAGGATTTCTTGGGTGCCAATATTTTTTTTTCTACAAATCTAACTTCGTAGCTCCCTTTGGGGATTTGAACAATAATCTTGTCTTCTTTGCCTTCCTTTGAGTAGTACTTGGCCAGTTTTTTACGGAGGTTATAGATGTAAACCCTTACCAAGGTACTCTGGGAAGGGTCAAAATCGGGTTTCCCAAGAATTTCCGAAGCGATAGTGGTTTCCTTCGGAATGTCTTCCTCTAGGGTGCTAGCTACCAAAAAGAGCAGAAGGTTGGCATAAGTATTGGAATGTCCAAACGATTTACTGTTTATTATTTTGGCAGTTATTTTATCATATGCTTTGTTCTTTTCCATAGATTATCCCTAAAAATATAAAGATAATCAATTATTATTAACAGTTAATAAAACAGTTTATTAACCCATTAACAGTTAAAAATGATGCATATATTTGATTTGAGCGATAATTTAATTATGAATTCAGTTCTGGCGACAGCGGGTGAAGTATATCGGTAATTATAGAGTTTAGACTTTTTTGTGCCGGCATGTAAGTGCATTTTGGTACTTATTGAGCTAAAACTTAGATTTTATGGTGGCTGTTGTCCTACGGTGAATAATAGATCAAGAACCAACAAATATTTTCATGAAGCATAGTACCGTTTATTTATTAATCAATTTGGCATTGGTTTTCAGTGGCTGTGGATGGAGTGCTCCGGAGGAAGTGGAGTTGGCTCTTGCGCAGACACCCGATATTATTGATTTTAACTATCATGTGAAACCTATACTTTCGGATAAATGTTTTGCATGCCATGGCCCGGATACGGATAACCAAAAATCTGATCTAAGGTTGGATATTGCCGAAAGCGCTTTGTCTGCCCATGGAGAATCCAACACTGTTGCTATTGTTCCTGGGAGACCTGCATCCAGTGATCTTATTAAACGTATACTTTCTGATAATCCATCAGACCAAATGCCACCTCCGGAGTCCAATCTATCCTTGACAACAAAAGAAATTGCCATTTTGGCCAAATGGATCGAGCAGGGAGCGGAATATAAGCCTCATTGGTCTTTCATAAAGCCTTATAAGCCGGAATTGCCATTGATAAAGGATAACAACTGGGCAAATAATGAACTGGATTATTTTATCCTGGATAGGCTGAAAAAGGAAAAGCTCAATCCGTCCGAACGGGCATCAAAGGAAACTTTAATTCGAAGGTTAAGCTTTGACTTAATTGGGCTACCTCCAAGCTTGGAACAAATTGAAAGTTTTAAAAAGGATACCTCAGAGGATGCCTATGAAAAGTTAGTGGATAGGCTATTGCAGAGCCCTGCTTATGGAGAGCGGATGGCAGCGGATTGGATGGACGTGGCGCGTTATGCGGAGAGTGATGGCTATCTGGATGACAAGCATAGGGATTTTAGTGCATACCGAGATTGGGTGATCAAGGCCTTTAACGAGAATATGTCCTACAAAGAATTTTCCAGCTTACAATTGGCGGGAGATCTTATACCGGAGCCGACCAAGGAAAGCATTTTGGCAACAGCGTTCAATAGGCTGCATAAAAGAAATTCCGAAGCCGGAATTATTTTTGAAGAGTATCGTGTGGAATATGTTGCCGATAGGGTATTAAGTGTAGGAAAGGCCTTTATGGGGCTTAGTATGGAATGCGCAAGGTGTCATGACCATAAGTACGATCCTATAAGTCAGAAAAACTATTACGAGATGTCCGCCTTTTTTAATAGCACCAATGAATTTGGTTCCGCTGTCTACGGTCCAGGTCAGGTACCGGGACCTTCACTTCTTCTAACGGACAGTGAGGCGGATAAGGTTCTGGCATATATTGATAGTGATATTAACAGTGCGGAGAAGAAACTCTATTCTCCGAAATCCTCGGAACCGGAGGGGTTCAAAAAGTGGTCGGCAAATCCGTCTGTTATAAGAAGTTCAATTGAAAATAATTATTCCAAAAGTCTTACGGCCTATTATCCTTTTGATTCTTTCGTGGAAAAAGGAAATAAAAAGTATGTAAGTCCAAATAGGGTAGTCGGTTCTGGTCCTGCGGTTATCAATGAACCAAATATTAAAAAAGCTGCCAAGAACAATGGTGTATTCTTGAATGATTTTACATCTATTAGCTTGCCGGAGAAGGTAGGATGGTTTGACCAGACCGATCCCTTTTCTATTTCCTTGAGTGTGTTTCCGGATACCCAATACGACGACGCTGCCTTATTTTATCATTGTGAAGATTTGCGATTGGGGCTAAAAGGGTACTCTATGTTCTTGGAAAACAACCGCCCAAAGTTTATTATGGCATTTTCTTGGCCAACCAATGCCATCCAGATTAAGGCTAAAGAGGAAATACCGGTAAAGGAATGGACAAATATTGCAGTGACCTACGATGGACTCGGGAAAGCAAACGGACTTCATATGTATCTCAATGGCAAAGAAATACCGGTAGAGGTAGAAATAGACCACCTTTATAAGTCCATATTGTTTAAGCCGGATCTGCATACCTATGGGTTCAATGGTTTCGGAATGGGAATCAGGAATCATATGAAGACCTTTATAAATGGAGGTATCGATGAGCTTAAAATTCACAATGCTGAACTTTCTGCTTTGGAAGTAAGTTATGGTTATGATTCCAATACCCTATCAGAAATTATTAATAATAGTTCCAGCACCAGAAATTGGTCCCTTTTAAAATCCCATTATTCTTTGAGGGAGAATAATGGACTTGAGAAGGTAAAGGAAAATATTCGCGAGCTAAACAGGAAGAAAAATAAGGTGATCGATACTATTCCGGAAATTATGGTCATGGGAGATTTGCCTGAACCGCGCCCTACTTATGTTTTGGATAGAGGGGTTTACGATTCCCATGGGACGGAGGTGTACCCGGATGTGCCCGAAGTTGTACTACCTTTTAGTGATAGTCTGCCAAAGAATAGACTGGGCCTTGTTAAATGGTTGTTTGATGAAAATAATCCCCTAACTGCCCGGGTCTATGTAAATAGATTGTGGCAGATGCATTTTGGGACGGGATTGGTGTCGTCATCTGATGATTTTGGAAATCAGGGCAATTTGCCGTCGCATCCAAAATTGTTGGATTGGTTGGCGGTTAAATTCATTGAATCTGGATGGGATATAAAAGCTATGAACAAATTAATTGTGATGTCTGCTACCTATCAGCAAAGCTCGGTATTAACACCCGAACTATTGGAAAGGGATAAAGAAAATGCATTGTTGGCACGGGGGCCAAGTTTTCGTATGTCTGCTGAAATGGTGCGGGACAATGCGTTGGCCATAAGTGGCCTTTTATCACCCAAGATCGGTGGTCCAAGTGTTTATCCGTATCAACCGGACGGACTTTGGGACGAAATAAGCAATAAACCATGGCGCTATAAATATCTACAGCAACCAGGGGAGGGGCTATATAGAAGGAGCTTGTATACCATATGGAAAAGAACATCGGGTCCGCCATCCATGTTGATTTTTGATGTTGGCGAAAGAGGGGTCTGTACTGTAAAGCGGAGGCAGACGAGTACCCCGCTACAGGCATTGGTTCTTCTTAATGATCCCCAGTATTTGGAAGCTTCTAGGGTAGTGGCAGAAAATTTAATTGAAAATTATAGTGGGGATGTAGATGCCCAATTGCAAAAAGCATTTGTTATGTGTACCGGCAGAAACCCCAATGATAGTGAACTAGGGGTTTTAAGTAAATTCCATAAGGAGGAATTGGAGCGTTTTTCCAAAGCCAAGGAAGATGCTATAGGCTATACCAATATAGGAAGCTCTGAAGTAAGGGCAGGTATAGACCCGGTTAAGTTGGCCGCATTGGCTACGGTAGTAAACGGGGTGATGAATACATATGAAGGTTATACGATTAGATAGATATTTAATATGGAAGATTTTAAAAAGCACATGGAATTTATGGAGACCCGTAGGGGATTTTTAAAGAAATCTGCACTTGGGTTCGGATCTGTAGCACTTGCCAGCCTAATGGGGCCATCATCCTTATATGGGAATGAACTTTTGGGAGGCGGTGCGCAAAACCTATTGGGCGGCTCTTTGGGCAGCACGCATTTTCCGGCCAAGGCAAAACGGGTAATTTATCTGTTTCAAAGCGGAGGTCCCTCGCAATTGGAGACCTTTGACTATAAACCGGAATTGGCAAAATGGCACGGGAAGGAAATACCTCCATCTGTCCAAGGAACCCAACGTAATTCCGGTATGGTGTCCAGCCAATCTACTTTTCCATTGGTTAAATCTATATACGACTTCAAACAATACGGACAATCGGGTGCATGGGTTAGTGAAATTTTTCCCTATACCGCCCAAGTAGTGGATGATCTATGCATTATTAACTCCATGCGAACCGATGCCATAAACCATGAACCTGCCGTAATGTTTCTGCAAACCGGTAGTCAGCAGAGTGGACGGCCGTCCATAGGTTCATGGCTTAGTTACGGATTGGCCAGTGACAATAAAAACCTTCCGAATTTTGTAGTCCTATTGTCCAAAGGTGGAGGAGCCCAACCTTTGAGTTCGGCTGCTTGGGGAAATGGTTTTTTGCCATCCCATCATCAAGGTGTTCAATTTAGGTCGGGCAAGGATCCTGTACTATATTTGAACAACCCCCACGGTGTACATGATGAAGATCGAAGAAGGGCTTTGGATTACGTTTCACAATTGAATAACCATCAATTTGATGTTTGGAAGGATCCAGAGATACAATCCAAAATCAATCAGTATGAAATGGCCTATAAGATGCAAAATTCGGTTCCTGATGCAGTGGATACCAGGGAGGAGCCCGATCATATTTATAAATTATACGGGGAAGATGCCAAAATACCTGGTACATATGCTGCCAATTGTTTGCAAGCCAGACGCTTGGCGGAAAGGGATGTGAAATTTATACAATTGTACCATATGGGTTGGGATCAACATGGTGGCCTTCCCGGAGGGATTAAAAAACAGGCCCTTGGCACAGATCAAGCGACTGCCGGCCTGATCAAGGATTTAAAACAAAGAGGCTTGTTGGAAGATACCCTGGTGGTCTGGGGCGGAGAATTTGGTCGAACCAGTTTTTCCCAAGGTAGATTAACAGCCGATAATTATGGTAGGGATCATCATCCTGGTTGTTTTACAATGTGGATGGCCGGGGCAGGTGTCAAGGCAGGTATGGTCTATGGTAAAACCGACGAATTTAGCTATAACGTAGTCCAGAATGAAGTGCATGTTCATGACTTTCAAGCCACCTTGCTGCACCTACTGGGAATAGACCATGAGCGACTTACTTTTAAACACCAAGGAAGAAGATTTAGATTAACAGATGTTCACGGCCATGTAGTCAAAGACATTCTTTCATAATATTGGCCACAATGATTACGCGAAGAAAATTTGTCAAAAAGTCCTCTATGGGAGGGAGTGCCCTATTGGCAGCAGCAGTGGTGCCCTTTTATATATTGCCGTCAAAACCCAAACTTGGGGAACAAATTTTGGGACATGGCGATTTTAAATATAAAGTGGAAACCCAATGGGGCAATTTGGATCCCAAGGCCTTTCCTGTTAATAACTGTCATGAAATGGTCATGGACAGAAAGGGGAGACTTTTTATGTTGACAGATCACCCTAAGAATAATGTATTGATTTACGATAGATCTGGGAAGTTGTTGGGGAGTTGGACATTGAATTTGTCCAGTGCACATGGCCTGACCATTCATGAGGCAGGTGGGGAGGAATACCTTTATATTACCGATCCAGGGAGTGGAAGGGTACTAAAAAGTACACTTGAGGGCGATGTTGTTTTTGAACTGGATGCTCCAGATAAAATAGGGGAATATGATGGGAGGATGTTCTTTAGGCCTACAGAAACCGCTATTGGCCCCAATGGGGATATTTATGTTGCAGATGGATATGGTTCACAATATATTTTGCAGTATAACTCAGAGGGTGAATTTATCAGAAAATTTGGAGGTGATAGTTTTTTGCAGCCGGATAAGTTTAAGCAAGTGCATGGGGTGACCTTGGATACAAGAGATCCCAATAACCCAAGCTTGTTGTGTACTGCCCGAATAAAAAATTCCTTTAAGAGATTTAGTCTGGACGGAAAATATTTAGAAACATTTTATTTGCCAGGCGCCTTTGTAAGTAGGCCTGTCATAGATGGGGATAATATTTACTCAGGGGTCTGTTTCGGCATGGAAAAGGGGAACTATAATTTGGCCTTAAACAAAGGGTTTGTTACTATTTTGGATAGGGAAAACAAGGTAGTGTCCAATCCAGGCGGGACCAAACCGAAATATAAAAATGGAAAACTTAAGTTGATGTTGCAAGATCAAACGGTATTCAAGAACTGTCATGACGTTTGTGTGGATGGGGATAAAAATTTATATGTCTGTCAATGGAATGCCAATGGAGTTTACCCTTATAAATTACATAGGATTTAGGTATGGATCAGATTACAGAAGTATCGGATTGGGTTATTTTTATAGGAAGGTTTCATCCCTTAATAGTCCATCTTCCCATCGGGATTATTTTGGTTGGTATTTCTATGTATTTCCTGGCCAAAAAAAAGAAGTTTTCACAATTGAAGGGCGCGGTGCCTTTCTTGATGGGTGCAGGAGCAGTTAGCGCTATTTTGTCATGCGTATTTGGTTATATGCTGTCCTTTCAGGGGGGCTATGACGCGGAGGCCTTAAATTCCCATCAGTGGATGGGGGTGGCACTGGCCGTTTTTGCTGTATTGGCCTTTGTTTTTATGGTATGGGAAAAAACAAAACGGATTGTGGTGCTGCAGTCCGGGCTTATGGTATTTCTATTAGTGGGACTGGGATATACCGGTCATATGGGGGGTAATTTAACCCATGGTGCTTCTTATCTTACACAGTACTCCCCTGATCCGTTGCGAAAGTTGGTGGGACTTCCACCTAAGCCCGAAAAAAGACCCCCGGTTACAGTCTTGGATTCTGCCGATATATTTCTGGATGTTGTTTCCCCAATACTTTCGGACTATTGTGTAAGTTGTCATAACCCAGGAAAGTCTAAAGGTGATCTGGTTCTTTCCTCTTATGACCGCATTATAAAAGGTGGGGAAAACGGACAAGGTGTTGTTATAGGGGATTTGAAAGAAAGTGAACTTTATAGAAGGGTAAGCCTTCCGGAGCATCATGATGATTTTATGCCGCCAGATGGCAAAAAACCACTTTCCGGGGAGCAGATAAAATTATTGGAATTATGGATAATGAACGGTGCTCCAGAAAAGGGGCAAATGGGTGATTTTCAAATCGAGGGCGATTATTTGTCGGCGGCGAACAAGGTTCTTGGATTGGAAGGGCATGGGGGGAATTCTTTGGCAAGGAAAGTGGAGCCGGCCGATTCTTTGATTGTGGCTTCCTTGAATGCCAAGGGTTATGTTATAAGGACAATAAGTGAAGGGAGTTATTTATTGGATGTCAGCTTTGTGGCCCAAAAGAACCTGGAAAATGTAAGTATTGAACAGCTGTTGCCATTAAAAGATCAAATTGTATATTTAAATTTGAATAACCGCAACCTAGGGGATAAAGATCTTGAGGTTATTGGACAGTTTGAAAACATGGTTAGATTAAACATTCATTCCAATCCCATAACCGATGAAGGCCTGTCCTTTTTGGCGAAACTTGAAAATTTAGAGGTTTTAAACCTTTACGGCACTCAAATAGGGGACAATGGATTGGAGAGGCTGGAATTGTTGCAGAAATTAAATCGCATATACTTATGGAATACTCAGGTTACTCCGGAAAAAGTTGAAAACCTTAAAGCAAAATACCCCGATTTGGAGATCAACATAGGCGAAGAAGCTTCCTAGATTTAATAAGGCAAATTGTCTTTATCACCATAGTCATTTTTGAAAAGTTTGGGCAATGTTTTGCCTTAACTATTGACATAAGCAAAAAAAATTCCAACCCATTTATTGGGTTGGAATTTATTGATCTATTCCGATATTCGCTAAATATATTAAACCCTTGGTAGGTCTCCCTCTCCTTTTAGCGGTAAATAGGACGTTCCCATGAGGTAAGTATCCACATGATAAGCCGCTTGCCTACCTTCGGAAATGGCCCAAACTATTAAGGATTGTCCTCTTCTTTGGTCACCGGCAACAAATACACCGGGAACGTTGGTCTTATAATCTGCTTCACTGGCTTTAATGTTGGTACGTGGATCGGCTTCAAGCCCCAATTGCTCGGCAACCGTCATTTCTGAACCTGTAAAGCCCATGGCTAAGAGGGCCAATTCACATTTCCACTCCTTTTCCGTGCCAGGAACTTCCTTAAGAATTGGTCGTTGCCCTGGTTGTGAAATCCACTCTACTTCTGAAGTAATAAGTCCTTTTAAATTACCGTTTTTATCACCAATAAATTTTTTGGTGGAAATGCTAAAAAATCGCTCTACACCTTCTTTGTGTGAGGAACTGGTTCTCAAGCGCATAGGCCAAAATGGCCAAGGTTGATCTTCCGGACGTCCTACTGGAGGTTTTCCTAATATTTCAAAGTTGGATACCGAAGTGGCACCGTGTCTAATAGAGGTTCCAATACAGTCAGATCCAGTATCTCCCCCGCCTATAACCACAACGTTCTTGCCAGTAGCTTTTATTTCTTCGCCCAGATCTTTAATTCCGTCTACGCGCTTATTATTTTGTTTTAAGAAATCCATGGCCTGTACTACTCCTTTAAGGTCTGCTCCTTCTATGGGCAATCCTCTTCTAACGGTTGCACCGCCGGAAAGTACAATGGCATCAAATTGATCTTTAAGTTCTGTGGCCAAAACATCAACGCCCACATGAACCCCGGTCTTAATGATGATTCCTTCTTCTTCTAAAATCTTAACCCTTCTGTCTATGATATTTTTTTCCATCTTAAAATCAGGAATACCATATCTTAGAAGACCTCCAACTTTTTCGTCCCTTTCAAAAAGGGTAACCAAGTGTCCTGCTCTGTTCAACTGTTGGGCCGCTGCAAGTCCTGCAGGTCCCGATCCGATAACGGCAACTGTTTTTCCAGTCCTGCTAGCGGGAGGTTCCGCTACTACCCAGCCTTTTTTGAAAGCTGTCTCAACAATGTTTTTCTCAATGTTCTCTATAGTTACCGGGTCTTCATTGATACCCAGTACACAGGCTTCCTCGCAAGGAGCTGGACAAAGCCTACCCGTAAACTCCGGGAAGTTGTTTGTGGAGTGCAATATTTCTGCGGCTTTTTCCCATTTGCCAAGGTAAACTGCGTCGTTGAAATCGGGTATTAAATTCCCTAACGGACATCCACTGTGACAAAAAGGAATACCACAGTCCATACATCTGGCACCTTGGTCCTTTAGCTCCTTTTCTTTCATTGGGAGCGTAAATTCCTTGTAGTTTTTTACCCTATCCTCTACAGGTGCGTATTCCTCTACTTTTCTATCGAATTCCAAAAATCCTGTTATCTTTCCCATATTTCGATTATATCGTTTCTAATTTTTCTTTTTCTAAACGTATCAATGCCTGCTTGTATTCTTCAGGGAAAATCCTGATAAATTTTGGTAGGCAATCTTCCCAATTTTCCAAAATCCTTTGGGCTATTGGGCTAAGTGTGGCATTATAGTGATTTTCTATGAGACCTTTCAATTCGGCAATATCATTATCGTCCTCTACTTTTAAGAGGTTTAAAGACTCCGTATTGCAATTTTTTCTAAAGGTATTTTTTTCATCAAAGATATACGCAATACCTCCACTCATTCCAGCTCCGAAGTTTCTTCCCACTTCACCAAGAATAACCGCTGTACCTCCTGTCATATACTCACAGCCATGGTCGCCAATACCTTCTACGACAGCTTGGGCTCCTGAATTTCTTACGCAGAATCGTTCACCTGCTTTTCCGTTTATATAGGCTTCACCTGAGGTTGCGCCATAAAGTGTAACATTTCCGGTAATTACGTTTTCCTCTGGTTTTAGAGTGGACTTGTACGGTACTTTTATAATCAACTTAGCTCCAGAAAGACCTTTTCCTAAATAATCGTTGGTGTTGCCATTCACGATCATAGTAAGGCCTTTGGTGGCAAATGCGCCAAAACTTTGTCCGGCCGAACCTGTGAAATTAAGTTTTAAGGTGTTTTCTGGCAAACCATCTACACCATAAATCTTTGAAATTTCATTACTGGTAATCGCTCCAACTGCCCTATCGGTATTATGGATAGGGAAATCCAAAGAGAGTTTCTCTTTTCTGAACAAGGCCGGATGTGCTTTTTCCAAAATTTCAAACTCAATGGACTTGTCAATATCATGTTGCTGCTTCTGGGTATTGTAGAATTTGGTTCCTTTTGGAACATCAACCTGATATAAAATTGGAGTAAGGTCTATACCTGCGGCTTTGTAGTGTTCCAAGGCTTTTTTACGGTCCAATTTCTGTACCTGTCCCACCATTTCGTCTATAGTCCTAAACCCTAATTGGGCCATTATTTCCCTTAGTTCCTGGGCTACAAAATACATATAGTTGACAACGTGCTCTGGCTTGCCTTCAAACTTTTTGCGCAGTTCCGGATTTTGAGTGGCAATTCCTACTGGGCAGGTATTTAAATGGCATACACGCATCATGATACATCCTGAGGCTACTAAGGGTGCGGTGGCAAATCCAAACTCTTCTGCACCCAATAGACAAGCTATGGCTACATCCCTTCCAGTTTTTAACTGACCATCACATTCCAATACTATCCTGTTCCTAAGGTCGTTTAGTACCAAGGTTTGTTGTGCTTCGGCAATTCCCAATTCCCATGGAAGTCCGGCATGCTTTAATGAGGTTAATGGGGAAGCCCCTGTACCCCCATCATGGCCAGATATAAGAATAACGTCCGCCTTTGCTTTGGATACACCTGCTGCTACCGTTCCTACTCCCACTTCAGATACCAATTTAACGTTGATCCTTGCCTCGCGATTTGCGGACTTTAAATCGAAAATCAATTGGGATAAATCTTCTATAGAGTATATATCATGGTGGGGTGGAGGTGAAATCAATCCCACATATGGCGTGGAATTCCTGGTTTTCGCAATGGACGGATTTACTTTTGGTCCGGGTAATTGCCCACCTTCGCCTGGTTTGGCCCCTTGTGCCATTTTAATCTGAATTTCTTGGGCGTTGGTCAAATAATTTGAGGTAACCCCAAATCTTCCGGAAGCGACCTGCTTTATGGCACTGTTTTTCCAGTCCCCTGTTTGGTTCTTGTAAAAACGTTCTGCATCTTCTCCACCTTCACCGGAATTACTTTTTCCGCCTATCCTGTTCATGGCGATAGCCAAATTTTCATGAGCTTCCTTGCTAATGGATCCATAAGACATTGCGCCAGTTTTAAAGCGCTTTACTATTTCTGTCCATGGCTCCACTTCGTCCAAAGGAATAGGGTCGTAATTGGAGAATTCAAAAAGACCGCGTATGGTCATCAAATCCTTGGATTGCTCGTTCACCATTTTGGCAAAATCATTATAGGATTCCGGCTCATTGTTTCTAACCGCCTTTTGCAGTTTGGCAATACTTAAGGGGTTGAAAAGATGTTTTTCACCATCCCTTCTCCAGCGATATTGTCCGCCGATTTCCAAATCTAGATTTGCGGCTATTTCTTTATCTAGGTAAGCCCTGTGATGACGCTTTGCAATTTCCTTCTCTATTTCATATAGCCCTATACCCTGAATTCTTGTAGGTGTGTTGGGGAAGTATTTGTCTACCGTAGAGGTGTTTATTCCAATACATTCGAACAATTGGGACCCCCTATACGAATTTAGGGTGGAAATTCCAATTTTGTTCATCACCTTAAGAATGCCCTTGCCTACGGCTTTGTTGTAGTTGCTAATGGCTTCTTCAAAAGAGTATTGGGTAATATCTTGTTCTTCAATTTGTTCCGCTATAATTTCGTTTACCAAATAAGGGTTTATTGCGCTGGCGCCAAATCCAAACAGTAAGGCAAAATGATGTACTTCCCTTGGTTCTGCAGATTCAATAATTACACTTAATTTGGAACGTTTCCCTAACCTTTGTAGTCCGCTGTTTACGTATGAACATGCCAATAATGCTGGAATAGGGGCTTTTTCCTTACTTACGTTTCTATCCGATAGTATAATGATATTGGCGCCCTCATCAATGGCTTGTTCCGCTTGGTGCAAAATCGATTCTAAGGCATCTTCAAGGCCATTATGCCCCTTTTCAATGTCGTAAAGCATTGGAATGGAAACTACCTTATAGTCTGGACTTGCATCGTAGTTTTTTATTTTATCCAAATCCTCCTTGGATATTACGGGATTTTTAATCTTTAATTTTCTACAATGAAGTTCGGAAAATTCAAAAATATTATGATCGCTTCCCAAGGTTAGGCTAATATCTGTAATTAGCTCCTCGCGAATACCATCCAATGGCGGGTTGGTAACTTGTGCGAACAATTGCTTAAAGTAATTGTATATTAGTTGCGGACGATCGGATAAAATAGCGATAGGAGTGTCAGACCCCATTGATCCCAATGGTTCTTTGGCCGTTTTTCCCATTGGAAGTATAATGGTATTTATATCTTCCAAGGTATATCCAAATACCGCTTTTCTCTTTTGTACCGATGCCTCATTTAAGAAAAGAGGACAATCATTGTAGGGAATATCCTTGAGGTGAACCAAATTCTTGTTCAGCCATTTTTGATAGGGATGCTTAACGGCAATTGCTTCCTTAATTTCCTCATCATTGACAATGCGTCCTTCCTCCATGTTTACCAAGAACATTTTTCCTGGCTCCAGTCTTCCGTGCATTTCAATATTTTCCGGCTCAAGGTCCACAACCCCAACTTCGGAAGACATAATTACATAACCGTCCTTGGTCACTGAGTATCGGGATGGGCGTAATCCATTTCTGTCCAATACGGCACCTATATAGTTTCCATCGGTGAAGGGGATGGAAGCAGGTCCGTCCCATGGCTCCATTAAGCAGGAGTGGTACTCATAGAATGCTTTTTTGGCTTCGGACATTTCCTCGTTCTTTTCCCAGGCCTCAGGTACCAATATCATCATTACCTCAGGGAGAGATCTTCCGGTCATCAACAATAGTTCAACAACCATGTCCATGGTGGCGGAATCCGATTTCCCAGGTAATATTATCGGGATAATATTTTTGATTTCGTCCCCAAACCAATCACTTTTCATTAATTCCTCCCTGGAGCGCATTCTTGTAACATTGCCTCTAAGGGTATTTATTTCCCCATTGTGGCACATATAGCGGAAAGGCTGGGCCAAATCCCAAGTAGGGAATGTATTGGTGGAAAATCGTTGATGCACAAGGGCCAATCTGGTGACTACCCTTGGGTCCATTAGGTCTTTATAATATAAACTGATGTCTTCCGGCATTAACAGCCCTTTGAAGATTATAATTTTGGTGGAAAGACTGGGTACATAGAAAAATTTGCTTTCCGACAATTTGGAAGCATTTACAGTATGTTCAGTAACCTTTCTGGCTATAAATAATTTTAAATTAAAGTGGAAGAAATCTTGTTCATCATTCTCTCGAGCAACAAATACTTGCTTTACGAAAGGTTCGGTCTCTGCAGCTATTCGTCCAGGTATGGATTTGTTCACAGGAACATCTCTCCATCCCAATAATTTTAGCCCTTGTTTTTTTATGTTGGATTCAAAAACATCGATACAGTAGTCACGTTGGTTTTCTTTTTGGGGTAAAAAGACATTACCTACGGCATAACTGCCCGGTTCAGGAAGTTCGAAGTTGCAAACATCCTGAAAAAAATCATGTGGGATATCTATTAGAATTCCAGCACCATCACCTGTTTTTCCATCCGAACTTACAGCTCCCCTGTGCTCTAGTTTTTCCAATATCTCTAAAGCCTTATGAATAATATCATTCGACTTTTTTCCTTTCAGACTACAAATAAATCCTGCGCCACAGTTATCATGTTCAAATTCCGGTAGGTACAATCCTTGTTTTCTCAGCTTCATAAATTATCATATTTATTCAAAAATATCAAAATATTTACATTTAATGCAGTGCAAACTTAAATAGTGCGAAAGAAATTCAACGTTTATAATTCAACGTTAAAAAAAATGCATATTCTGATATTTGAGCCCATTAAATTGGGATTTCCTCAATATTAAGCTTTATATATTGATTTTTTTCCTACTAATAGGGGGTTAATAATGTAAAATTGGTTTTTATTGGTTAATTCCCCTGTCTAGATTAGGGGTTGCTATTTATAATTTTATTTTTTTCAAGTCTTACCCCTTAAAAAATTAGGGATAAATCTAATTTAATGATTATTATCCTTTTAAAATACTACGCGAAATTACAATTTTTTGAATTTCGGAAGTGCCTTCGTAGATTTGGGTGATCTTGGCGTCCCTCATCATTCTTTCCACATGATAATCCTTAACAAAACCATTCCCGCCGTGTATTTGTACTGCTTCTACGGTGGTATCCATAGCCACCTGGGAAGCATAAAGTTTTGCCATGGCGCTCGATAAGTCATAACTATTGCCTTGATCCTTGTCCCATGCCGCTTTGTAGACCAAATGTCTGGCTGCTTCAATTTGCGTGTGCATATCTGCAAGTTTAAATGCTATGGCCTGATGGTTGCTTATTTCTGTGCCAAATGCTTTTCTTTCTTTCGAATATTTTAGTGCCAGTTCATAGGCACCTGCAGCAATGCCCAAAGCTTGCGCGGCTATTCCTATTCTGCCTCCGGCAAGAGTTTTCATGGCAAATTTAAAACCAAATCCGTCTTCGCCAATTCTATTTTCTTTGGGTACCTTCACATCGTTAAAGATTAGCGAGTGGGTGTCACTGCCCCTTATTCCCAATTTATTTTCCTTAGGGCCTATTTCAAAACCGGGCATGCCCTTTTCAACAATAAGGGCGTTTATACCCTTATGCCCCTTGGAGATATCGGTCTGGGCAATTACCAAATATATTTCAGCTGAATTTCCATTGGTAATCCAGTTTTTGGTGCCATTTAGAACATAGTGGTCCCCATGATCCTCAGCCGTTGTTTTTTGGGAAGTGGCATCACTGCCTGCTTCAGGTTCGGAAAGACAGAACGCCCCTATGCTCTGTCCTGTGGACAAACGGGTTAAATATTTTTCTTTTTGTTCTTCACTGCCAAACGTTTCCAACCCCCAACATACCAAGGAATTATTCACGGATACGATTACCGAGGCGGAGGCATCTATTTTGGAGAGTTCCTCCATAACCAGGGCGTAGGAAATAGTGTCTAGGCCGCTGCCTCCGTATTTAGGGTCTACCATCATTCCCATGAATCCCAGTTCCCCCATTTTCTTTACTTGTTCTGCCGGGAATTTCTGGGCATCATCCCTTTCTATAACCCCGGGTAGTAATTCATTTTGGGCAAAATCCCTTGCTGCCCTTTGTATCATCAACTGTTCTTCCGAAAGTGTAAAATCCATTTGTGTAGAAAAAAAATATGAGAATGTTACAAATATACGAGTATAGAATGGAATAATAATGGGGAATAAAAACATTAAAACCTAATCTATATTTTTATATTTGTTCGGTTTTAAACTTTTTTATCTGTAAAAGGACTTAACAATTATGAGACAACATTAGCTAGGCTGGTAAAATAAACCGAAGGGAGCAAAATGGCGCCCTTAATAGCAAATGAAATCAAATATATTAATTGTGAAGTGCAATGAAAGAGTTATTAAAAATATATGAAAATAAAGCCCCTGAAATTGTTTTCAACTGGAAAGACCCGGAAACGGAGGCTGAAGGGTGGACGGTAATAAATTCCCTTCGCGGAGGGGCCGCAGGTGGCGGTACCAGAATGAGGAAAGGATTGGATATGAACGAGGTCTTGTCTTTGGCAAAAACAATGGAGGTGAAATTTACGGTTTCGGGACCTCCCATTGGAGGTGCAAAATCCGGGATTAATTTTGATCCCCAGGATCCTAGAAAAAGTGGGGTGCTTAAGCGTTGGTATCATGCCGTAGCACCATTGTTGAAAAGTTATTACGGTACAGGAGGGGATTTGAACGTGGATGAGATCCAAGAGGTTATCCCTATTACGGAGGATGCTGGGGTTTGGCATCCGCAAGAGGGTGTTTTTAACGGGCATTTTAGACCTACCGAAGCGGACAAGATAAATAGGATCGGTCAGTTGAGATTGGGAGTTGTCAAGGTGTTGGAAGGAGAAGACTACTCGCCCTCGGTGGCCAGAAAATTTACGGTTGCGGATATGATAACCGGTTTTGGAGTGGCGGAAGCGGTTAAACATTATTATGATATACATGGAGGTTCTGTATATGGTAAAAGGGCTATTGTACAGGGGTTTGGCAATGTAGGTTCTGCGGCGGCCTTTTATTTGGCCAAAATGGGAGCTAAAGTGGTCGGGATTATAGATAGGGCAGGAGGGGTGATCAATGAGGACGGATATTCCTTGGAGGAAATAAGAACATTCTTTCTCAATAAAAAGGGAAATGAGCTTTTTGCGGATAATATTATTCCGTTTGCTGAAATGAACGATAGAATATGGAAATTGCCCGCCGAGATTTTTGTGCCCTGTGCTGCATCCCGCTTGGTGACAAAGGATCAGATATCCGAAATGATCAATGCCGGGTTACGTGTGATTAGCTGTGGGGCCAATGTGCCCTTTGCCGATAAAGAAATATTTTTTGGGCCAATAATGGAGTATACGGATGAGCGGGTAAGTCTAATTCCCGATTTTATATCCAACTGCGGAATGGCCCGAGTCTTTGCCTATTTTATGGAGGGAAGGGTGGCAATGGATGACGAACTTATTTTTAATGACACTTCAAATACCATTAGAAACGCAATTTTAAATATATTTGACCAAAATAAAACAAAAGTCAATCTCAGTAAAACCGGATTCGAGATTGCTTTGAAACAATTAATTTAAACCAATAATAGCATGGAGACCATTATTATTATTTTATTCGTTGCCGGTTACTTGGCAATAACATTGGAGCATAATCTTAAAATAGACAAATTAATCCCCGCTTTGGCTATGATGGCTCTGTTGTGGGCGGTTATAGCTTTGGCGCATATGCCCGTTTTTGAGGTCAATGCCGAGCTCCGGGAGTTGGAGGCGACCCACATAGATGAGATTTTGCTGCATCATCTTGGAAAAACGGCGGAAATATTGGTCTTCCTTCTAGGTGCCATGACCATTGTGGAAATAATAGATTACTTCGATGGTTTCGCAACTATAAAAGGTTTTATAAAAACTAGGAGCAAAAGAAAATTATTGTGGTTGTTCTCTATTTTGGCCTTTATACTTTCGGCTATTATTGATAACCTAACCGCTACCATTGTTTTGATAACCATTCTTCAGAAAGTGATCAACGACAGGGAAACCAGACTTTGGTTTGCCGGTATGATAATTATTGCTGCCAATGCGGGTGGTGCCTGGTCTCCCATTGGAGATGTAACCACTACCATGCTTTGGATCGCCAACAAGGTATCTGCGGCCCAATTGATAGAGCACGTTCTTTTACCTTCAATTATATGTATGGTTGTGCCTACCTTTATTGCGAGTAGGTACAAGGCATTTTCTGGGAATATTGATACTGACATGGATGAGGAGGAGCCAACTAAGTCCAAATACGGGGCTACCATGCTTTATTTGGGATTAGGCGCCATTATTTTTGTTCCCTTTTTTAAGACCATAACCCATTTGCCACCTTACGTTGGTATGATGCTTTCTTTGGCTTTGGTGGCTACATTTGCTGAGATTTATAGTAGTGCTAAATTCAGTATCTCCAACATTGATGGTGAAAGTGAGGCAGAATCACATCACAGTCCTGTACATAAATCCCTTTCCAAAATTGAATTGCCAAGTATTCTTTTCTTTTTGGGTATTTTAATGGCTGTTGCGGCTTTGGAATCTCTTGGGATGTTGTTCTATTTTGCTGGAACTTTGGATGAGGTAATGCCGATGTTGGGTACAGAGTCCGGCGGGGAATTGGTTTCGGATTTGGTGGTACTTTTCCTTGGTGTTGGTTCAGCGGTAATAGATAACGTGCCACTGGTCGCGGCCAGTATAGGAATGTTCTCCGTAGGAATGGATGACCCCGTTTGGCATTTCATTGCATATTCTGCAGGAACAGGTGGTAGTATGTTGATTATTGGTTCTGCAGCAGGTGTTGTTGCTATGGGAATGGAGAAAATTGACTTCTTCTGGTATTTGAAGAAAATAGCATGGTTGGCTTTCCTAGGATTTGCCGCCGGTGCCATAGGATTTATATTAATTAGAAATTTAGTGTTGAACGCATAATTTAATCGACAAAAGACCGTTATTAAGGCAACTTAAATAAAGAAAATATATGTTATTGATACAAGACCTGGCTCAAGAGACAGGATTAGAGGGAGTTGTGTCCGAGGAAAAGACGCTTTCTGTCATTGATTTAATAGTAAATGGCGGTACGGGAAGTATCTTGATCATAAGTGTTTTGTTTGTAATGCTTTTTGTGGCATTGTATATTTATTTTGAACGGATTTTTGCGATCAAGGCAGCTTCTAAGATAGATAGCAATTTTATGAACCAGATACGGGACCATGTTACCAATGGCAAATTGGATGCGGCCAAAATATTGTGTGCTCAAACAGATTCGCCGGTAGCTAGGTTAACTGAAAAGGGAATATCCAGAATAGGGAAGCCCTTGGACGATATTAACACCGCTATAGAAAATGCGGGTACACTGGAGGTGTATAAATTGGAAAAAAATGTGAGTGTTTTGGCTACCGTTGCCGGAGCAGCCCCAATGATCGGTTTTTTGGGAACCGTAATTGGTATGATTTTGGCATTCCATCAAATGGCAAGCAGTGGTGGACAGGCAGAAATGGGTTCTTTGGCTTCAGGTATTTATACGGCAATGACCACTACGGTAGCCGGACTTATTGTAGGTATTATAGCATACATAGGATATAATCATTTGGTAAACAGGACGGATAAGGTAGTGCATAAAATGGAAGCCAATGCGGTGGAATTCTTGGATTTGTTGAACGAACCTATTTAGAACATAACAAATGAAACTAAAAGGTAGAAATAAGGTTAGCCCAGATTTTAGCATGTCCTCTATGACGGATATAGTGTTTCTTTTGCTTATCTTCTTTATGCTAACTGCAAATTCGCCCAATGCGTTGGATTTGTTGTTGCCTAAAGCAAAGGGGAAATCTACAAATACCCAAAATGTATCTGTAAGCATCAATAAGAATCTGGAATATTTTGTGAACAACGAGAAGATAAACGGACAGTATATAGAAATTGAATTAAAAAAGGCACTAAAAGGGCAGGAGAAACCTACTATTATTCTTAGGGCAGAAGAGAGCGTTGCCATCAAAGAGGCGGTGAACGTTATGGATATTGCCAATAGAAATAATTACAAGGTTATTTTGGCAGTGCGACCAAATTAATGTCATTACTTAACACGAGACACGAGAAAAAATCATTTACACTTACCACAATTCTGTTGAGTGTACTATTGCTATTGCTTTTTTATATTGGACTCACCTATTTGGATCCTCCAATAGAAAATGGCATTTCCGTCAATTTTGGAACAACCGATTTTGGTAGTGGCACGGTACAGCCCAAAGAAAAGATTAAATCAGAACCTCTAAACACTCCTATTAAAGAGCCAAAAGTTGTGGAGGAGAAGGTAGAAGAGGTGGTAGAGCAGGTGCCGGAGGAGAAGGTAGCCAAGGAGAAACCTGCCGAAAAATTACTTACCCAAGAAAACGAGGAATCCATAAAAATTAAACAGCAGCAGGAAGCCAAACGCAAAGCAGACGAGGCTGCCAAAAAGGCCCAGGCCGAAGCGGAGCGGGTAGCCCGCGAAAAGAAGGAAGCCGAAGAAAAGGTTAGGAAGGAGCAACAGGCCAAAAAGAACAAGTTGGATGAGCTGATCGGAGGTATAAATAAGTCGGAAGGAACTGCTTCCGGTGGAGAAGGTGACGATAATAAGGCCGGGGATAAAGGCCAGCCAGACGGCGATCCATATGCAACCAGTTATTACGGAAGTCCCGGGTCGGGCAGTGGTACCGGAGGTTATGGACTCAATGGACGAACTTTGGTGAATAAAGGCAAGGTGCAACAAGAATGCAATGAAGAAGGAAGGGTTGTAGTGAAAATTGTTGTGGACCGAAATGGTAAAGTGGTTAGTGCTACCCCTGGGCAAAGAGGGACTACTAATACTCATCCCTGCTTGTTTGAACCTGCTAAGAAAACAGCTTTTATGCATCAATGGAACTTGGATTCCAATGCACCTAGTCAACAAGTTGGTTTTGTAGTGGTGAATTTTAAATTGGGGGAATAAAGTTTTTCCGCATTGCCCAAAATCAATTATCCTAAAGTATTTTTACATTTTCATTTACTCGATAATCGAGATTTAAATGCTCCGACGCTTGCCTGCCCGTTCCATTCAGGCGGGCGTCGAAATCAAAATTTAATTTCCTTTCAATGCCTCGTGGGCTTGCCCCGAGGTAGTTAACTTTTTTAATTAGATTAATTGAAGGTATTGCAAAGGAACTGTGTATTAACTTCAACAGAAGACTATAAATGACCTATCAGGAAACTTTGGAATGGATGTTCGCGCAACTGCCCATGTACCAGCAAAAGGGAATTTCTGCATTTAAGGGTAAGTTGGACAATATACTTGCCCTCTCCGCATATTTAGGGCATCCCGAACGAAAATTTAAAAGCATACATGTGGCAGGAACCAACGGGAAAGGGTCCAGCAGTCATATGCTGGCCTCAATTTTGCAGGAGGCTGGTTATAAGGTCGGTTTGTATACGTCTCCGCATTTAAAGGATTTTAGGGAGCGGATCAGGATTAACGGAATACCGGTCAGTAAGAAATTTGTAGTCGATTTTATAAAAAAAAATAAGCTTTTTTTTGAGGCACACGACCTTTCGTTTTTCGAAATGACAGTCGGAATGGCCTTTCAGTATTTTGAAAAGGAAAAAATTGATATAGCCATTGTAGAGGTTGGACTGGGAGGTCGTTTGGATTCTACCAATATAATTACTCCCGAAGTGTCATTGATTACGAATATAGGCTATGATCATGTGGAGATGTTGGGCGATACCATTGCCAAAATAGCCTTTGAGAAGGCGGGCATTATTAAACCAGGGATACCGGTGGTCATAAGTGAATTGCAGGAAGAGACAGCAACTGTTTTTAATAATATAGCAGGAGAAAGAGGCTCAAAAATAATTTTTGCAGGGGAAGTAATCCCTGGAAACTATAAAACTTCCTTGTTGGGGAGTTACCAGGCCAAAAACGTCAAGGGCGTGGTTGCTACCATTAAGGAATTGAAGGGTTTTGATATTAGGGAGGAACATATTGTTGATGGCTTGTTGAATGTTTCTGCTAATACGGGATTGCTTGGTAGATGGCAATATATTGGCGCAAACCCAACAGTTGTTTGTGATACGGCCCACAATACGGAAGGTTTGTCCAATGTTTTGGATCAAATAGAACAACAAAAATATACCGATCTTCATTTGGTAATTGGATTTGTAAAAGACAAGAATTTGGAACAAATTTTACCTCTTTTCCCAAAAAATGCCCATTATTATTTTTGCAGACCAAACATTCAGAGAGGTTTGGATGAACTTGTCCTAAAAACTAGGGCCTTGGAGTTTGGTTTGAAGGGCGACACTTATTCCTCTGTAAATGAAGCGGTTAATGCTGCTTTGGGCGTAGCAGATAAAACGGATTTTGTGTTCGTTGGGGGCAGTACTTTTGTTGTTGCAGAAATCGTATAAATTTTTTTATTTTTTCCTTTGGGGAAATTAAAAACTATTCTATATTTGCACCCGCCTACCGTTAGGCAGGCTCGCTTCTGGAGAAATTAGGAAGCGATTTTAAATACTGATTAATTAGGGCTCTTAGCTCAGCTGGTTCAGAGCACCTGCCTTACAAGCAGGGGGTCACTGGTTCGAACCCAGTAGGGCCCACAACACGAAACCTCCGTAAACACGGGGGTTTCGTCGTTTTAGAACTTTTCGTAAAAGGTGTAACTCTTTTCATTTGCACTCAATTTGCACTCAATATTTGGTCTTATATCGCTTTATATGGTTTGATTTGGAGATTCTATTGGATCAAGTCCAAAAGGGATCAAGGGATCAAGTCCAAAAGTTGGGTTTTTACCATTTTAAGAATATAATTTAATCAAGCGATATAAGAAGTATTCCGTATTCCTGACTCCCCTAAATTGTGATCTAAAAGCCTTTACTTTGGCATTAAAGGATTCTGCTGAAGCATTTGTACTTCTGTTTAAAAAATAGTTGAGTACAGAGCGGTAATTTAAAGCAATACTATTGGCTACCGTTTGGAAGCTCTTAAATCCTGACTCCTCTACATCTTTGTACCAGTGGGCTAGTTTGGTGTAAGCTACTTTAATATCTATGGCTTGGTTAAAAATATTCCTCAAGCCTTGAACAAGTCCATAAGCTTTCTTTAATTCTGGGTATTCATTAAACAATATCTGTCCCCTCTCTTTCTAATTTGGGATCAAGTCCAATTTCTGGGCATTTGGATATTTATGCAAATAATTGAGTTAACCTAAACAGGAAGAATTCTGTATTTCTAACACCTCTGAATTGCGCCCTGAATGCCTTTATTTTAGCGTTGAAGGATTCGGCGGACGCATTGGTGCTTCTATTTATAATATAGTTTAGGATAGACCTGTAGTTGAGGGCTATGGTATTGGCATTCGTATTGAATGCCCGGAACCCTGTATTTTCTACGTCCTTGTACCAATGGGCCAGTTTTGTATATGCCGTTTGAATGGAAGTTGCCGTATTGAATATGTTCCTGAGTCCTTGGACCAGGTCAAAGGCAGTCTTTATATCAGGGTATTGATCGAACAATATCCTGCTTCTTTCGGATTGGTTCCTGGTCGAATTGTTGGGCGATTTATAAAGGAGGTACCTACTTCTGGCCAAGAGTTGTTTTCTGGTGTCCCCGTTGCTGAATTCTTTTGGGACGAATGCCCTGTTCTTTTCTTTTGTCCGTTTTATCTGTTCGTTGTCTAGGCTTAATATGGACGAAATTCAGGATAGGTATATGTAATTGAATCATTTTTTTAATGCGAAGAAATCTCTTAATAAAAATTCTTATTTGAGAGATTATTAACTAATAATTATCCCGGATTTATGGGAAACCATCTATCGTTTTTCTTTATGCAATAATTTTTAACAATATTTTAATAAAAAATTAACAATATTTTGATCTCAAAGTTGTATGACCAATCAAAATTTGAACTATGTTTAACAGGAAAATTCTTCCTATGAAAATATTTTTACTTTCTTCGTTATTGATATTGTTGCATACCGATCTGGTTGCGCAACAAAAGCTTAAGTTTACCTATGATACGGCCGGGAACCAAACCCTAAGGGACCGGGTATGTCTTACCTGTTTAAAGGCCGTTATGCCCGAAATGGATTCCCTACTTGTAGGTGCCACTGTGGAGGAGGAAGTATCCGACCTTTTTGATTTTGAAATGACCGCCTATCCCAACCCTGTAACGGAGACCCTGTTCGTGGAATGGTTTCCCAATGAACGTTTAAAGCCCAAGGAGTTACAGCTGTTTACGGTAGATGGCAGGCATTTATCCACCATACCTATCCATACCATGCGAGGGGAGCAGCCCGTTTATTTTAAAGATAATCCCCCTGGTCTTTACCTGCTCAAGGTACTGTTCGAGAACGGAGAGCGCCGGACCATTAGAGTAGTCAAAAGCTGAGCTCAAGGCCGTTATCTCCCTAATAATAACCTAACCAATAAGTATGAAATGTCCATTATCAATTTGTTGCCAACCAACCGATATTATAACGAGGACATTACATCTGACCTTTGAAAAACTATAAGTATTAACAGATGAAAAAGATTTTGATCTTCTCCGTATTCTCCATAGGTTCTTTTGGAGTATACGCCCAGACCGATTACACCGTAATCCCTTTGGAAGCGACCCCTATTACGGTTGTCGAACGCACCGAGGACAAATCGGCCCCTCCAATGGAAGTGGATATGGGTACGAACATGGAAGCCATGGGCGCGGGAGCGGGAGGTTCCGAAATCTCGGAAACTACCGGGGATCTTTCAGTTTCCCTTACTGGAGGAGCCACCTATTCCGTTCCCATCAAGGTACCGCCGGGAATCAATGGGGTAGTCCCTACGATCGCACTTTCGTACAATAGCCAGGGAAGCAATGGCCTTGCGGGTTTTGGTTGGAACGTTTCGGGCATTTCAGTGATCACACGGATCCCTTCCACCAAGTTCCATGACAACAATATTGATCCGGTCGATTTTGACAACTTGGACCGTTTTGCCTTGGACGGGCAACGCCTGCTCTTGAAATCCGGTACTTATGGGGCCAACGGAGCGGTCTATGAGACCGAAAACTTCTCCAATCTGAAAATAGTTTCCAACGGAGTCTCCACCTATGGGTCGGCCTACGGCCCCCTGTCCTTCACTGTCACCTATCCCGACGGTTCCGTAGCCAAATACGGAAATAGTACCAATAGCCGGTCCAGGACGGATTATGCCATTACGAGTTGGCAGGATCCTCAGGGCGTCATGGTCGATTATACCTATATAACGGAGGATAATTCCTTGAGCATCTCCACCATAAAATATGGTCATAGAACGGGAGGCACCGCTCCCAATGAGATAGCCTTTGCCTATAAGGCACGTAAACGTCCCGAACAGTCCTTTATAGGGGGGCAGGACTTCCGCAGGAAGAAAATCCTCTACACGATCAATGTGAAGTCCGGGACCGTAGGCTATCGCAATTATGTGCTGGCCCATAATTTCAATACGTTAGGGTTTGAAAGGTTAACGAGCATTACCGAAAAGAGCGGGGACAATTCCCTAAGTCATAGCCCAGTGGTATTTTCATATTCCGATAGTCCGTCGACTTTGGATTATTCCGCCGTAACCACCAGCCTGAACCTTGTAGACCTTGAGCAGCGCAATGCCGAAATGGTGCCCCTTGATTTTGATGGTGATGGCAAAATGGATTTTATAGTTTATCCCAAGGCAAAGTACCTACGTAATAAGATCTGGCTGTTCAAGGATATTAGGAGTGGCAACACCAACATAGGTGATCAGATTACGACTCCGATCTTTGAGGATATTTTCCCGATGACCTACCTCAATTCGACGAACCAATTGGAAAAGTCCCAAGGTTTTGGATTGATTACCCATACAGGGACCAATCAGGTGCTGTTTAAGGTAAACGGACAGAACACCTATTACCCGGCCGCACAATATTATGAAAAGTCATGGTACGCGCCTATTACCTCAAATCAGCAGTACTGTACGGATCCCCCAACCATTAGCCGGATTCCCATGGACTATATTTCCGGAGATTTCAACGGGGACGGCCTGACCGATGTTATGGCCATTGGTCGGTCCGGTTATACCTATTCCTATTGTACTACCGATCCGTGCCAATGCACGAGCACTACGATTACGACCTCACCCGCCCATTTTATAAATCTGGACAGTAGGATTCCTACAGGATTTGCCAATCTTGCAGGTTCGCTGACTGTGCCTTATACAGGAGCGGATAATCTCCTTACGGCAGATATTGACGGGGATGGAAAGACGGAGATCCTGCACATAAAGACCGGAAAGATCTATGTTTATGGCCTAAATACCAGTAATAGCCTTTCCCTTCGGTGGACTACTACCGATACCAGGATTCGGACGGACTATCCCATTTTCCCCGGCGACTTTAACGGGGACGGCAAAACGGACCTCATGGTCCCAACTGCCAATAATAGCACTACCTTTGCCCAGTTCCTTTCTATGGGGACTGGTTTTGATAAAAGGGAATCGGTCCATCCGTTTACCTATAAGCAGTACAGTATAGCAACGAGCCCCATCAATTCGTTCGATCTGATCCCCACCGATATCAACGGGGACGGACGTACGGACATGCTCGAATACAGTACGGTAACTTCCAATGGCAGTACCAATGGTACCCAGACCCTTAAGATGTACTATAACACCTTTTCAACGGCGACAGATGTAACGCCCAAGTTCTCGTATATAGCGTCCAAATCCAAGACCGGGAATCTGGTGCATTTGCCTATCCCTATTTTTTTGAATTATGACCGGCCCAATGACAATTTGGATTTTGTGACCATCAGTAACAAATGGCTTACGGCTTTCAGTTTTGGAAAGGACAATCGTAAGGATATGTTGCTCAACAGCATCAATAATAATGGTGTTACCCATACCATTACCTATCGTGACCTTGATCCCGATATACAGGCGAGCGATACGTATGCTTTTTATGAGACCCGATCGGATCAGGTTTATCCTTTTGTGGATATTGATGTGGCCAGGGGAACCAAGTTGGTAGCCACTCTTCAACGTTCGGTAAGCGGAACCACTACCATCAAGCAACATTTCGCCTACCAAGGGGCCGTTGCCCATGCAGATGGTCTCGGGTTCATGGGTTTTATAGGGCTTGCCCGCAGCGATTGGAGCACCCAGGATTCGGACCGGATCTGGAACATTACCAAGCACGATATCTCCAAACGTGGAGCAGTATCCAGTAGTTATTCCATGGCCAATTATTTTACTCTTAATGCCATACCTCCTGATTATATCGCAAAGACTTCCTATGTGAACGCCTCCACCCTGGCCGCGAACAAGGTATTCAAGCTTAGCAATACCTCGAATCTGACCCAGAACGGCCTGGACGGGACCGCCATTACTACCAGCTACCTCTATGATACCTATAACAACCCTACCAAGATTACTGTGGATTATTCCGGACAGGGAAGCAGTGTTACAGACCTTACTTATGGTAACAGTACGGGAACCACCTATTATATCGGGCGGCCCCTTACCAAAAAGAATACTACTACCATTGGAGGGAACGCTTTCTCCACAGAGGAAAAGTACACTTATATAGGCTACCTCGTACTAAAAAAGGAAACCAAGGGCAATGGCACGGCCTTTGACTCGGAGATCTATACCTATGATCCTACTGGTTTTGGCAATATAAAGACAAAGACCGTTACTCCGAATGGCGAAACGGCACGACTGCTAAAGTTCGATTACGATGCCTCTGGACGCTATTTGGTTAAAAGCTACGATGTGGAAAACCTGGCCACGACCTATGAATACAATACCACCACCGGCACCCTGAAGAAGGAGACGAACCCCTACGGTCTGGTTACCGAGTATTTATACGATACTTGGAACCGGCTTATCAAGGTAACGGACTATATGGGAAAGAATGCCAATACTACTTATGTGGAAACCTCCAATACTTATACCGTGACCGTTACTGCCGATGACGGTGGCAGTACCATCGCTGTTTATGACCCGCTCAAAAGACTGACCAAGGAAAGTCAAAAGGACGTCCTGGGGCAATGGGTGAACAAAAGCTACCAGTACGACAAGTTCGACCGTTTATGGAAGGAGAGCGAACCTTTTATAGGTTCGGCGGCAAGTCAATGGAACACTATCGAGTACGACCTTTACGGCAGGCCCAAAACGTTGACCTCCTATACCGGAAAGGTGACGAACATCAGTTATCCCGGACAAACGGTCACGGTGAATGACGGTACCAAGACCGTTTCCACTACCAAGAATGCCCTGGGGAACGTAACCCAGGTTACCGATCCGGGCGGCACCATAACCTATACCTATTTTGGCAACGGGGCCATGAAGTCCAGTACCTATTCCGGTATCGCCCAAACCATAGAACAGGACGGCTGGGGGAGAAGGACAAAATTGATAGATCCTTCCGCTGGGACTTATACCTATGCGTACAATGGATTTGGAGAACTCACCAAAGAAACGACTCCCAAAGGAGTGACCGATTATGAATATGACGATTTTGGTAAGCTGACACAAAAAGAGGTGACGGGTGATGCCGGCACCAATATGGTAATCGATTATGAATATAATGATACGGCCGCCAACAGGCTTACAAAGGAGATCCTTACCAATGCCGACGGCAATAATAGCAGTACCACCTATACCTACGAACTTTCCGGTCACAGAAGGTTGTTGAATATCATTGAGTCCAACACCCAGGCCAGATTTACCAAATGGTTTACCTATGATCCCTTTGGGAATGTGGCTACGGAGGAAAGTGAGGGCCGATTGTTAAGTAATAACAAGTTCAACAAGATCAAGGTAAAGAATACCTATGCCAACGGGCAGTTGAAGAACGTGAACGACTTTACTACCAACGAGGAACTGTGGAACATTTCCGGCCTCAATGCCCGTGGGCAGGTGACCACCTCTACTATGGGGGTGGCCCTAAAGCGTACCAATACGTATGATACCTATGGTTATCTCACCCAGGCCCTTGCCCAAAAGAACGTAACCACCTCTCCAGTAGAGCTGATGAAGCTCACCTTTAACTTTAATGTGCAGCGGGGCATCCTCAACAGTCGCACCAACAGCCTATTTGCCTGGACGGAAAACTTCACCTATGATGCCCAGGACCGGTTGCTCAGCTTTAACGACAATAACGGGGCCAAGAACCAGAATTACGATAGTAAGGGACGCATCAACACCCTCTCAAACCTAGGGACCTTTACCTATAACAGCACTAATTATCAGAGTACAGGACTGACCCTGAACCCTACCGGGGAGACCTATTACAACAATTATACCACCCAGAACATCACCTACAACGCCTTTAAGAGCCCCGTGGAGATCTATGAGAACGGCAAGGATCGGATCAACTTCCAGTACAATTCGGGCATGGGCCGTGCCACCATGTACTACGGTGGTACCCAGGCTACCAAGGAGGACCGCCCTTTTAGGAAGTACTATTCCGAAGACGGAAGTATGGAGATCAAATGGGAAAAGGCCACGGGTAGGACTACTTTCGTCACCTATGTTGGCGGGGATGCATATTCCTCGCCGGTAATCTACCATTCGGATCAGGGCAGTACCACCACGGCCCAATACCTGTACCTGCACAGGGATTATTTGGGCAGCATCTTGGGGATAACGGACAAAAATGGTACTTTTAAGGAGAAGCGGCATTTTGATGCCTGGGGCAATATCGTTAAGTTGACGGACGGGAACAATGTGGCCCTGACGAAATTCATCGTTCTGGACCGTGGCTATACAGGGCATGAGCACCTGCAGGGCGTAAACCTGATCCACATGAACGGGCGGCTCTACGATTCCATGCTGCACCGGTTCTTGATGCCGGACAATTTTGTGCAGGACCCGTATAATACCCAAAATTACAACAGATATGCATATGTAATGCACAATCCGCTCATGTACGTCGACTTTAGCGGGGAGTATTCCGAAGGGAACGGGACCGGGAATTGGCTTTGGGGCGGTGCTGTCTTGGTCGCTTCCGCCATTGGTAGCTGGGCAGACGAAATTAAGGATGCGCAGATCGGCCGGTGGCTGAACAGGAATTTCGGGAAACCTGTGGAGAAGTGGGTGAACAAACATATTGTTAAGCCCTTCCGTAAGTTGTTCGGTTGGGGTGATGGCGGTAGGCGTGCCGCCCCGGAAGTATATTATGCGGATATGCCCATGGGCAGTGGTGGCGGCCCCAATAATTTGGCTATCTTTGGTGCATCGGGGGGAGGTGGAATGTCTCCTGGTATTGACCCAAGGCCGAGATCTATGCTTGAGATGGCGCCCAAGCAGGATTTCAGTGGTTTATGGGGCGGAGTAAATTATTTTTTGAACGGTGGAGTTGTTGATGGTTTTCGCTATGATTACGGTGGAAATGTTGTCGGGGTGGCTCCTACTATGGGGATAGTTCCTACGCCGACCATTGGCAACCTTGGTACTTATGCTCAACTTGCAAAGATGACAAAAGGATTTAAAGGAGTAATACAAGCTCATCATTTAACCGAAGTACGTCATTTAAAAAGTCTTGCATTATCTTCTAGAAATGCACCTGCGGTGATATTAACTCGTACTGACCATGCAGCTATGACCAAAACTTTACAGCAGTTATTGCCTTATGGACAAACCTATACGAAAACTCAAATTATAGCGGCTTATAAACAAGCTTATAGCAATTATCCCGAATGGCTAACTGCTGCCTTAAAATATTTAAAATAAAAAAAATGAAATATTATGTTTTTACATATACTGGAAAACCTATTGGTGAAAGCGGCGAAAATTTAGGTACAAAGTATAATTTTGATAATGCATGTGAAATTTGTGGTTCCGGCGCTATAGTCGAGGAAAAGTTAAGGTGCAGCAAAATAGATACAACATTAAAGGACATTTTTCAAACGTTGGATGGGGATTATATTATTTCCGAAAACCTTTATAATCGAATGATTAACGACAATATTGATGTAGTAAATTTGAAAAATGTTTCAAATAGAAGGGGAGATAACTTACCGTTTTACCATTTTTTCTCTGCCATTAGGTTACCTAAAGCATATGAAACCAAAGGTCTGATATTAGAAAACCAATGTAAAGTATGTAAAAGGGATGGTCATTTTAATGATATGGTCATGGGAAATTTGGAAGATCATACACCTTCCAAAATCTTACCGGTCCAATTGCTTTACAATAAAAGAGATTTAGATTTAATTCATCAATTTGATATTTTATCCACATGGGAACATATGGGTATATCGAATAAAAAAGCAACTGGTAATTTGGTGGTAAGGTATGCTAGACCTATGCTTGTTGTAAGTGATTCTATAAAGGAGATAATGGAAAAGCTCCAGTTGGAAAATCTGAAATTTGAACCTATCAAAACTCTTTTATAACCCTTAGGAGCATGTTATTAGAGGCTTTACTTTGTGCAAGCTTTTGCTTATGCTGGTAAGGTAGGGCTATCAAAAATTGTTGAATTTAGAGTTGTCCTAAAAAGGGTAAGGCTACATTATGATGAGAAGGGCGGAAGTGAAGTTGATTAACTGATTTTCGGGGAAGAAGAGATTAGGGTGAATGATAGAAGTATATTGCCACAATTAAAAGATAGAACTATTTGGGGAAAAGATGATTCCAATAGACCAAAGCAAGGACATTACGCCATAACCAATAATATTAACGAGGCACTTAAACTATACGAATGGATCGGAGCTAGATCTTCCTCTGAATGGTCCTTTGCCGATGCGAATACAGATGTCGGGCGTATGGCCCTCATCGGTACTCTACACGAAAAATCGGCCGGTGTAGTTCCCTATCCCAATAAAGGAGGTTTTGGAAATTTTACGATCAATCGTTTCTCTCATTCCCACCATGGTACTTCATGGGCGGATTTTAATTACTCGTTCAAGGATGCGAATTATGCGAAATACATGAGAACTTTAAATCCAAAGGCCAAGTTCGACCTTTATGCCCCATTGATTACAAAAAAAAGATACAATGAACATGTTAAAAGCAAATCTGGTTATAAACCTATCAATTATGAGTCGCTTAAATTTATTCCTATTATTACTGATTAGTTCATCTATTGTACATACCTCATGTGAAAGCCAGAACGATTTTATGTCGATTTTTGAGAGAGCACTCAATTCCGATAACTTGTTAGTGGATAATGAATTTGTGGATAGGTTTGAAGAAAAACTGTTGGAGAATTACCCAGATAGAGGTTTGGTCATAAGGGAGATCAACGATAGGCTGGTGCCTGCATTTGAGGATTTTTCCGATATTGGCGGAGGGGATAAGGGGAACTTTGTAATCTTTATAACAAAGGATTTTTTTTTTGGTAAATTATCAAAGTGACAAGATCGATGTAGAAATGAAGAATTATATAGAAACATTAAAGAGGGAAAGTATGAATGTTGGAGTTATTGATTTGATTATGTTGAGTCCGGAAAAGGAAAAAATCACATATCAAGAATGCGAAATGTTCATATCCTCAATAAGGGAAGCCGATAAATCCCTTGATTTTGTACGGGATAGTATATCCAAAAAAAGATACGGGAATTCTTTTTTTAACTTGGATGCCAAGAAAAAGGAGGCTATTAGGGATGAATACAAAAAAATCTTCATTCTTTATCTGTTTAATGAGATTGATTCATTTTTCTTGCCTCCTCCTCCAGTCTCAGAGGGATTTGAAGAACAAAAGTAAGGCCATTGGGTCATACAATCCTCCTTAATATGTCCGGAACCACCTGTCCTAAAAACCATAACATCCCAACATTGAAAAGATAGAAAATGAAGACTAGGGTAATGAAGATAAATCCAATCTATTTCTTAGGGACCTTTTGCGGAAACGGTCAAGAAAGAAAAAAAGTCAAAATAGATTTAAATTGTACGTGTCTCATCAACTTTGTTTAAAAAAAACATCTACCTTAACGTATTTAATCTAGAAATTGAAAAATGGCTTGCCAAAGCGGCATATTAGTTCCATTTAACTGACCTCGGGGACGGCCACTTAATTTACACTGGAACAAATATCAATTACTTCCACGTTGGGATCTATTATTTTTGTAAGGACAATTAGATTTTGTGGGAAATGGAATTCAGCACGCCCATACAAACCATAGTCTATCATTAGTAGTCGTTGAGTCAATTCCCAATCTACGGGCATGCACGCCTAAACTTTCTTAAGGGCTTAAGGGCACCAATGGGCAATTAGGTTTGGATTCTTGTTTCCTTGTCTTTCCTAAAGTTAATCAATCTCCGATGGATTTGGTTCTTAATCCCGACGCGGTCAGGGATAAGGACTTTTTCTCCCTTACCACATCCATTTTTGTCCATTGAAATGTTCCATAGCCTCCTCGTTGCACTTGAAAGGATTAAAAACACCAATGAATAAATAATAAATGGATTGGCGCAGTCACGATATCTGTATATATGCAAATATGTCAATATAAATATATGGGTATATGTTTATAGGTAGATAGGATTTGAGAAATCGGAATGTATTTTTGTTTTAAATTAGGTACAAATCCGACCCGCCCATTTTGAGTAATATATCAGTAAAAAAGAATTCAAATATTTATCTTCGAAGAAGATAGCAAGTTATGTTTTAAGCATCTTAAAACTCCTACTTCTGGCGAAGTGAAAACGATGTCTCAAGCAGACAGGCGATAATAATTGAATGATAAAATGGCAATTAATAAGGCAGGATAAAACGTTATAGGGAAAAGAAACGTGAGTATTACTTAACACTTAGTTTCAATGGTGCGGAACTAGCTGATTTCAAATATTGATCCCTTAGGATGCTTTTTTATGTGAAGGGGAAATAAGGGAAATGAGATAAATTCTACTTCACCAATTTAAATCCGAGTAAAACTTATGAGAAATCCATTATTACATTAAATGCTTAATGTAGAACTTAAATTTCCAATCTTTCCTGATATTCATCCATTATATGGGTGGGGAGGTTTTTGATATATATTTCCGTGGTGCTAATATCACTGTGCCCAAGCATCTTGCTCAGTGCATTTATGGGGACATCATTGAGAATAAGGTTCGTTGCCATAGAATGGCGGCTTACATAACTTGTTAAACGCTCTTCAATTCCACAAAGCTCGGCAATCTCTTTTAGTCGTTTGTTGTATCGCTTTCTTTCCCATTGGACATCATTAAATTGATCCTGGATTTCTTTGCGCTTTACTATTGGAAAAATATGGGTGGTCTTGTCCTTGCCCATCAAATAATGATCCATAATCGATGATAACTGTGGAGTAACCTTAATATCATAATGTCTGGCAGTTTTTTGTCTACGGTATTGGATTCGCCCGTCTATGATATTTTCCACTTTTAAAAAGGCTATATCAATAAATGAAATACCGTTCATGAGGTAAGAGCACAAAAAATAATTCCTGGCGTTGAATAATGGAGAATCAACATCTAATTTTAAATCTAAGATACGCTTGATCTTTTCCTTGCTAATGGCCCGTTTTGCCGTTGGCTCGGATTTTATCTTGTATTTCCTAAAGGGGTAAGAATCCGCGGGCACTATCCCCTGATGAATGGCTTTGTTATAAATGGCCCGGAACGTTCTCATATACATGGATAATCCATTTATGCTATTTCCTTTTTTTAAATGCGCCGTTTCAAATCGTTTTAGATAGGTATAGGTCATCTCTTCAAAACGGAGAGACTCCTTTTTGTTGAAATTCTTCAATGCGCCAAGGGCACATCTATAGGCTTTAGCGTTACCGAAGCGATTCGCTTCCTCCATTTCACCTATTAATCGATCGGTAAAATCAAAAAAGGAAATCGTGATGGTCGGCTTGGTCAAGGTGTTTTTGAGTTCGGTGATGCTCAGTCCACCTAACTGTCCATTTTCTTCCAGTTCATTAATCCCATCCCTTAATTCTGTTTTTTTCTTTGTAAGGAGGTTGTTTAAGCGTGCAACGGAAGACACGCCGTTATAGGTTTTTTTAACTTCGCGGTTCTTCTCGTTCCAGTACTCGGGCGGAACGGCAAATCCCGTTGAAATGGCAATCGTCTTTCGATGGTGGCTTAGTCTAAAGATAATCGGGCACATACCATCTTTGCGCTTACGCCTTGTGTCCATGGAAAGAGTGATGTTTGTTTTCATATTCTAAAGATATAAAAATTTGCACTCAATTTGCACTCAAAATCAGGTATAATATGGTTTAATATGAATCCTTATGAAATACATAATGTTGATAATCAGTATTATACATATATTTTGAAACAAATAAATACAATAATCCTCCTTCTTACAAGCAGGGGGTCACTGGTTCGAACCCAGTAGGGCCCACAGTAACAAAGATAAGCTTTTCAAGAAATTGGAAAGCTTTTTCTTTTTTACGGGTACAACATAGGTACAACAATATTATTTTTTATTTATTAAATTTAGTTCAGGCATACACTTCTTCAGGTTTGAACATAATAGATGAAATAATAGATCGGCTGGACGCTCTGGATAAATTTAAAGAGCGGTTCAAAACTTGGTACTACTTTAAGGATACCCAAGTAGCACTGGCGATCATTCTGTTTTTGATCCTGATCGGAACAGTCCTTTATTTTATTTTCGATGTAGGCCTTCCCTGGTATTGGTCCCTGATCTTTGTTTGCTCATTATGTATCGGTATACTTTATTTGATTGTCCGATATACCAGAAATAAAAGGAAGAATATTGGAACGGTTGGGGCAGTACCCATCAAAACCATTGGGCTGGACTTCAACCGGATGGTCCTGGATAACATTTACTATGTCCTTAGGGGCTACGAAAAGATCGATGTCGAAAAGACCGGAATCGATAATTTCCATTCCGTGCTTACCCAACAATTTGAGGACACGGACTCGGAAATACATTTCATTGCCATGAACTGGGGGGAAGTACGGTATGTATTGTCAAAGTTCAAGGAAAAATGCGGTGTGGAATATTCAACTTTTGAGAAATCCAATAAATTGTTCTTGGATGGAAAGCCTCTTACCGCAAAAAAACTTTCTAACAACGGTCTAAGAAAGCATCCTGCCAAATACTTCACCGATAAGATCGATAACTGCTTTCCAAGGTAAAAAAGGGTGTATCTGTGAATTGTAGGGGTGTATGTCCCCTTTTATTATGTCTTCCCTTGTCATCCAGCTATATTGGTCTTCGAATTCAATATCGTAAAAGGCCCTTTACTCATCATTAATTTCTAAAACGTGAAACCATGAATGAGCAAACAAATGTAATGTCCGATCCAGACGCGGACAAATCGGTCATTGAACTGTTAAAGGAAATAAAGGGGCTTATGG
>Ga0208032_1000147_pt1 | contig 53889 bp, 58 predicted proteins | sample MalvirAntarct_66_FD_184254 | JGI IMG/M metagenome (GOLD analysis project Ga0208032, IMG submission 184254) | Marine viral communities from the Global Malaspina Expedition - Malaspina viral metaG Antarct_66 (SPAdes) (version 2) | ecosystem: Environmental > Aquatic > Marine > Oceanic | place: West... | reverse complement strand
GAATAAGTGAGTTATTTTTAATCAAATTATTATTTTATAATACTTATAATTAATATAAACTTTTACTTATGAATATAACGTTTCGACAGTTACAAATATTTAGGGTCGTCGCTAAAAGCTTAAGTTTCACCCATGCTGCTGAAGAGTTATTCCTTTCACAACCAGCCGTATCTATGCAGGTAAAGCAGTTAGAGAATGTAGTAGGAATCCCACTCTACGAACAACTTGGTAAAACGATACACTTAACGGAAGCTGGAAAGTTAATGTATCTATTCAGCATTGAGATTCACCGACAATTTAATGAAACCAAAAAGGAATTAGACGATTTAAAAGGCATAGAAGGCGGATTGCTACAAGTATCAGTGGCAACTACAGTTAATTACTACGCGGCACGTTTGTTATCAAAGTATTGTCAAAAATACAACCGAGTTCGGATAAATCTCGACGTAACAAATCGTGCAACTTTACTAGCAAAACTAGAATGTAACGAAACAGATATCGTGTTAATGGGCTCAGTGCCTAATAATTCAGATTTAGTTGTGGAACCTTTTATGGAAAACCCATTAGTGATAATTGCACCACCAAATCATCCATTAGTTGATGAGAAACGAATTCCTATAAGAAAAATAAAGGACGATACCCTTTTGATGCGTGAAGTTGGATCTGGAACTCGATTAGCTATGGAACGTTTTTTCCTCGAAAAGAAAAATTTTAAATTAATAAGCATGATCGAAATGAATAGTAATGAAGCTATCAAACAAAGCGTAGAAGCAGGACTTGGCTTAGGAATTGTGTCTCAACACACAATCGAACTAGAACAAGAAATTGGTAGACTTAAAGTATTAGACGTAGCCAATTTCCCCATAATGGAAGACTGGAATATTATTTATAGAAAAGGAAAACGACTTTCTGCTGCCGCAGAATCATTTAGGCAATTTATCCACAAGAATGAAAATTAAAATTATTGATAGAATGCGTAATTCAACCCATTACAAATCAGCGTTTTCTTTATAAGGAAACACTGCATGTCCGTATCGTAATGTCAACGCTGCAACTGTTAATACAAGCATCGCTACAGACAACCAAATCACATCAATCGCATCCAGTTCTTTTAAGTCTAATATTATAAACCTCGCGATAGCAACAATAGCAATATAAATAGGATAGCGCACAGGTAGCTTTCCACTAGTTAGATACAACGCAACCATCGACATAACTTCTAAGTATATAAATAACAATAAAATATCGTGAAGCTCAACTCGTTGCCTGATATATAATGATTCAAGTTCCTGGAATACAGCCACAATCACAGCAAGTGTGATCAGTGACAAGCCTAACCATTCAATCCATTGAATACATTTCATTATAGGATGTTTACACGTGAGCTTTGCCTTAGCCATTATCGCCACCACTTAATATAGGAAATATTTTTAGCAAATTAACAGTAATTCCATATGCGCCTAGCATTAATACTGTTGAGACAAGCATTGAAATAATAAAATTTATATTAAATTTAATTAACAATGGTAGTGCGATAAAAAATACTAACGATGGAATCACTAGCCAAAAAATTTGAGTAGATAATTGTGCGATTCGTACAGAATTTCCTGTTTCTACATATAGCCAAATAAATGCTAAATAAGAAATTATTGGTAAAGAAGCTATTAAACCGCCTAGCAAGGTGTCGCGCTTACTAACTTCAGTGACTAATATGATGATTGCAGCCGTTAGGAGTACTTTTACTAGGTAATAAATCATTTGATGACTTAATTAGAGCTCAAGTGATAATGCAGAATAATTCTGATCCCACTTTACTTCTATCGTCCTAGCTTCATTAGAATCAACTTTATTATGTTGTAGAAATTCTATAGCATTTACTACTCTATCGCCTTTAGTATTAATAATCTTCATAAGCAATCCTCCAGCCATTTGCTGAACAGGCATCAAAAAATAATTAGATTCTCTATGAATGAGCACTACGGAATCTGCGGAATTAAAATATGTGTCGTAAACATCACTATCAATATACAGATTGCCATTTTTTAATATGATACTAGTCATAATTATACTTTAAGGTATTGTTCCATACGCTCGCAAATTAACTCAACTACTCTATTAACCGAATGCTCTACGCTATCTGAAAGTCCAATCCCAAATTCTAACGTCTCTGCTTCAATTAAGTAAACTGTAACGTCTGCGGGAAATTCTTCTTTAAATATTTTTCTACCTGCGTATAAAGCATTATCCCATCTAAAGTCATGTAAATTATAACTAGGCTCAGGTAGAGCTTCTAATTCTGAGCCGGGAACCTCAAATATTTGCCCAGGATCTGAGTTAGAATTACTAGCATCAATAATAATTAGCGCATCACTGCCTCGTGCTTGAAACATAATGTCCATCCCAGCAGTTCCTGAATCAAATAATTGCACTTTACCTTTAGGCCATTTTGACCTAAATGCATGTAATTTTTGAACAACAGCTATTCCTACACCGTCGTCTTTTCGATTAACATTCCCACATCCAATGATTGATAGCATTTCACACGATATAATCTAGTTTTAGATATTATTATTTATACTCTATCGTAATTCTAATATTTATTCCTTTCTAAATTATAGTGTATTTTTAGCAATAAATTAGAATCGATATCCAAGACCAAAACCTAATATAAAGGCATCGTAGTCAAGTTCATCTTCGACACTTAAAGCATCTATATCGACATCAGCTTCGAATGTGAGATATTTTAAATCAAGGTTTAAACTTAAGTTTTCATTTAACATATAATCCATGCCAACTTGCGCGACCAGTCCAAATGTATTCTCCACATCAACATCAAGAGCATCCAACATTCCAGATTCACCATAGAAATAGTTGTAATTAAATCCTGCACCAATATATGGTCGTACAGTATTATGAGGTGCAAAATGATACTGCAATGTAAATATAGGTGGAATGAGATCTACAGATCCTAAGTCACCAACATCCGAATCAACATCTGGACTTAAAAAAGTGGCTAACACATTAACTGCAATATTGTCTGTAAAGAAATAAGAAATATCAATCGCGAGTGATGCCTCATCATCTACATCTAAATCTAAGCCAATAGAAGAATCCGAATCAGAGTTAGGAAATACTCCAATCACTGTTGTTCTAAGCAACCAATCACCTTGTTCTGCATAACTTATGGATTGAAATGAAAGTATCAAAATTATAGTTAACCCAATAAAATATTTTTTTGAAATCATATTTACCTCTTAAATTTATATTAAATTCTCCACAACCTGCAGGACCAATCTTCTTCTACAGGAAGCATTAATTCTGGTAACTCACAAAACTTTTTGTGTACAAGATAGTACATACAGGTTTCACAAGCTTGTTCTAAGTCTTCATCTCCGAATGGATGCAACGTAAAGCCAGCAACAATTAATTTATTGTCAAAATCATCAGTCTTTACTTTTTGCAGTCGTGAAACGACATCAAGAATCTCTTCATGGGAATATGCTCGAGGTTCTACTTCTGTTTCTAATCGATTTAGCCTTTGCTTTAAATCTTCTCGTAGCGTGTCATTATCAATCATGACAATCAGTATCTATGAAACTAGATTCTCCACAATCGACACCACCAATCTGCTTCAACAGGAACTGCAAGCTCAGGAAGGTCACACCATTTACGATGAACTAAGTAATACATACACTCAAGACAGCGCTGCTCATCGGGTCCATAAGGATGATCAACAAAACCAGAAATCACTAATTTCTCTTCTAAGTTATCTTCATTGAGTCCTCGAAGTTCAACTAGAATATTTTCGAATTGATGATTGTCTTCTGGAAAAGGTTCTGTCTGTGTTTCCAAACCTTTTTCCATAAGCCTCGCTATTCGATCACGTAATGCATCGTCGTCTGCGTTACTCACTTGCTCTCCTCCACTTTATATTTTGTTGTTGTTTCGAGAGAGCACCGACTTAATCGTAAGCCGGTGCATTTTCGAACGACACTTAGGAGGTTTTAAATCGAGCCAACTCTTTACCTGTTTTTGCATCATGTGCATGCACAGTACAAACCAGGCAGGAATCATATGAGCGAGCTACATGTCCAACTTCAACAGGATCACTTGGGTCTGCGATAGGTGTTCCAATGAGAGCTTCCTCAATAGGTCCTCGTTCACCCTCTCCCGTGCGTGGGCCAACGTTCCATGTCGTTGGCGCGATGATTTGATAGTTTTTAATCTTGCCATCTTTCACATCGATCCAATGACAAAGTGCTCCACGAATTGCTTCTGTCGCACCCCACCCTTGTCCATCAGTTTCCTTAGGCTTAATATAAAATGGTTCATCAAGTCTAAGTTCACGCAAACATCTTTCCATTTGTCTGTAAACATATTTAGCTTCGTGCATACGTGCAAAATGGCGTAAAAGAACATTTGATCCACCCATTTTCTTGTACATATCAAGCACTAAACCATCTTTGTGTTGCCAATCTTCCATGTGGTTGCCACCATAAACAAGCTCTCTTGCTAGAGGACCCGCTTCTAGATGACCATTCTCGTCATGCATAACTGCTGTTGACCAAGAATACTTACCGTTAAAGTCTTGCTTATTGTTTGCTGTCGCTTTTGTTGTTCTATCAAACGGATGTGTCGGCCCACCCTCTTCGTCATACCATGCATGTGTTACATCTTCTCTAGCAAAGCTTTGATCCATTAACTTATGAGAATCAGTCGATCCGTCATACACACCACTAGGCATTTGCACTGCACCATTACGCCCCTCAATGGTAGGTTTGTTATATTTATCTTCGTGTGGCAAATAACCCCACGTAACAAATTTTTCTAAACCTTTCCCAAATTTATCTAAACCGACATCAACACCCATACGCCAGAACAAACCCAAATCTGAATTAGCATGTTCTGGTTTCTCATCCATCCAAGCCATGAAATCGTCATAGGTTTGAATTTCTTCATAACGTTCTAAAGAACAACCAAGCCACATTGGCTCTAGCCAGTTAGTTCGAAAGTGTTCTAGGATAGACCACGCTCTTGTCACATCAGTTAAAGTAGGTGAACACATCACACCACCTGGGACCATGTAACTTGAATGCGGCCATTGACCACCTAGCATGGCGTAAATTTCCACAGGTCGACCAGAAATAGTCACACCAGCTTCATAATTGGTGCCTGTAAATGGCGCCCAACGTTTTACTGCCTCTTCATAGAATGGACTATTACGATAGTTTTTGTTGGTCATATCGATTTGGAATAGACCATAGTGATGTCGCGGAAGACTTTGTAAGCTTTCCGCTAATTGCCCTAAGTTTCGAGCAATAATTGCATTTCTAGGTACTTCTGTTCCCCATGCAGTATCAAGTGCCCACGCGGCACAAGTGAGGTGTGAAGCACCACAAATTCCACATGCTCTTGGTGTAACCACCAAACCTGCTTGTGGATCTTTATCTCTTAATATAATTTCAAATCCTCTAAATAATTCTGCTGACGTCCAGGCATTGACAACAACACCATCTTCAACATCGACGCGAACATCAAGGTCTCCTTCAACGCGGCCGACAGGTGAAATATCTAGAGTCTGTACTTGTGCTGACATTATTGTGACTCCTTATTTTAATTTAAACGACAAAGATGTCTTGTTCTGCCCATGCTGGCATCGCGGCTTTCGCTGCAGCAGTAAGCTTGACGTATCCTTTTTTATCTACACCAGACGGTAAGTCTTTGGGTACACCCATTACCGTTTGTGTTTTGAAAACAGTGCCTGGGGCTAGATCAAAGAATGGGAACTCTGGCTCGGTACACCCTAAGCAAGGCATGCCTGCTCGAGTTTTAGAAGATACTCGGTTCCATAAAATACGATTACATGGAGAGTGTGTCATTGGCCCTCGACAACCTAAATCATAGAACAAGCATCCTTTACGTTGACCGAATTCAGTAGTCGAGACCTTATATGCAAAATGCATATTTCTTGTGCATCCTGTTTGAGTAAAGCTTTGAAAGAATGTTTTTGGTCGTTGAAATTCATCAAGAGCTAAGTCACCTGCACGTCCGGTAGCAATACCTACAAGAATTTGTGTAACCCAATCAGGATGACATGGACAGCCAGGAATATTAATAACAGGTAATCCTGCTTTACTTTTGAAATCCGCACCTAAAAACCCACCATGATCACGTTTTAAAAATTGCAATCCTTGAGACTCAGAAGGATTCGGTGCAGTAGCTGGAATACCTCCCCATGTAGCACAGTCACCTATTCCGACAACAAAATCCGCAGCATCTGATAATTCACGCACCCAATCGCGCATAGGCCGACCTGCAAATCGATTCCATTCACCGCTTCCATCAGGTGCATTAACCACCGTTCCTTCAAAAACAAAAATATCCAGTTTTATTTTTCCTGAGATGCAATCTCTTAACATTTGTTGAAGATTGTCTCCGAGCTCCATGCCAAGTGATGGATGCCATAAAACATTCATTCCAAAGTCTGTTACTAGATCACAAGCGCTGGGTTCTTCAGCGTTAAGAAAGGACATGGTGTTTCCTGAACAGGCACCACCCTGTAACCACATAATGTTGGCCATGACACTCCTCCGTTATTATTAACGTAATTCTGTAAAGCTACGTTTTACTTAAATTACTATGCAGCAAGTTGTGTGCCAACTATTTATTTTTTGCGATTACATTATTTTTCAATCAATTAAAGTTCATTTTAAAATTAGTATTAAAGATTATTGATACCAATGCAAAGAAAGTATACATACGATATTGCAAACAATGTTTACAAACGATATATATAAACGGCAATACTAAAACTATCCATTTCGATTCCCACATTGAGGACACTCGCATTCACCCACATAGCCATACCAGATGCCTTTGCAGCGACTGCACCAATGACCTTTTAAATTAGGTTGTATGTATCCAAGCTGTTCCGCTAGTTTTGATATGCCAAGTTCACGCACTCCATCTTTAGTTTTTTTAGTACGTGTTCTTGATTGAGGAAACCCAACCACTGATTTAGAAGATGATTTATCTTTCTCGTCTTGATCTGTCACAACAACCACATAATAGTTTATGCAGCACTTTGTTCAATATTTAATTTGTAGCGCTTGATTTTATTTGATAACCCAACACGAGATAGGCCTAGCTCAGACGCCGCACGACTTTGATTCCATCGCAAACGTTTCAAAGTACCCAATATGATTTTTGCTTCCAGGTGCTCAACCTTCTCTTTTAATGAGATTCCATCAAGCTCGAGCTGTATCTTATCTGTTTTTATAGTCGGTTTTAACGTACGAAGCTCCACAGAAAGATGCTCTTCAGACAGAAATGTTCCACTCTCTGTAAACGCAAGAATACGTTTTATTTCAGTTTCTAACTCTCGAACATTACCAGGCCAATCATGAAGTCTCAGTTGCTCCAATACTGCTGGCGATATTCCTAACACTTGACGATTGGATTGTGCAGAAAACTGCTTCACCATGTACTCAGCAAGAACATCAATATCTTCTTTACGTTTTCTAAGTGGCGGAATATTTAATTGAAAACCATTTAAGCGATAAAATAAATCTTTCCTGAATTTACCTTTATTAATTAACGACTCAATGGACTCATTACTTGCGGCAATCACTCGCACATCACATTTAATTGTAGTATCACTTCCTAGCGGTTTAACTTCTCCTTCTTGTAAAAAACGCAACAAGCTCACTTGGAAAGTTGGTGATACAGATGATATTTCATCTAGAAAAACAGTGCCGCCATCAGCTGCTGGAAACAATCCAAGACGATCACTCACAGCTCCCGTGAATGCACCCCGTTTATGTCCAAATAATTCTGAATGTAATAATTCATCAGACATTCCACCACAATTTTGCACCATTAATGGTTGATTTTTTCGATCGCTATTGTAGTGAATGCCACGGGCCATAAGTTCTTTACCCGTACCCGTTTCACCTTGAATTAAGATAGGGAGATTTGTGTTTGCTGCTTTTTTTGCAGCGTTACAAAGTGTCGCCATATTTGGGCTGCAATAAACAATCTGTTCAAAACGCGCACCTTCTGTGACATCTTGATCTGCTAATTTTTGATGTCTTCGCAATACATCTTCTGCAATTTTAAAGTCTCGACTTAGATGTCGGTGTCGGTATGATAGCTCTCGATTCTCCAATGTCCTGCGAACAAGCAACTCAATTTGTTCTACTGAAAACTCTTTAGGAACAAACTGATAAATTGCAGCCTCATTAATCGCTTTCTTTAAAGAATTTCGGTCTAGTGATCCTGCAATTAAACGAACTGTTTCTGGATGACTAATGCGTGATTCTCGTAATATTTTTAATGCATCAAAATCTGATCTGCCATGCTGGCAAATAATTAAGTCCACTTCTTCAGAATCAAGCACCGGTAACACGTCTGCCTCGCTGTCTACTGTATGAATACTGTAATGAAGACCGAGAAAACGGTTTAATTCGACTGCGTCTTTAGCAGAGAAACCGGCAATAACAATAGTAGATGCTTCATTATCCATCGTTTTTACACTTAAATGTGTTAACTAAGTATGCAATATATATAGTTTCTATGTGCCTTACAAGCGATAACTTTATTTAGTGCATACTTAGCTTACATATTGAATATATTCTTGACATAATTGCAAAGTATAGCTTAGGGTACACAAAATTCAATCATATCTTGAGGAGGATGAACGTGGCACAGCAAGTACCAGACCACGAATTTTCTCAAGCACTGAAAGCAATAGAAGAAGAAAATATCAGTGTGGAAGAAAAAGTAGAGATGCTTTTGCATATTGCAAATGGCCTCCAAGTTAAACCCAAATCACCTCAACAGCTGCAAAACGCTGTTACTTTGTTAAACAAAGCATATGAACTTTGTCCTGCTACGGAAGTGTTAATTGCCGCGAGAATTCAAGCGCGCAGAGGTACTGCCTTACAAATAATTCCTTCATCAACGAGTGAATATCTACAAAAAGCAAGAGACGAATTTGAAGCTGCATTGCCAGTGCTCAACCAGCTGGGCAACAATGAAGAAACTGCAGAAGCAGAAATGAATCTCGGTCTAACCATTCAAACTTTAGCCAGTATCAATGCAGGTTTAATTACAGATGCAATATCAGCATATCAACGCTCACTCAAAATATTTACGCAAGAAAAGTACCCAAAAGAATACGCGATTCTTCATAACAACTTAGCGACAGCATATTTATCAATACCAATTACTGATGAAAAAGCAAAAATGCGAGAAGCACTAGCTGTTCAATCGTTTGAAGAGGCATTGAAAGTAGTTACTTTGGTTGACCAACCAAGCGAATATGCGATGTTACAGAATAACTTAGGCAATGCATTGCAGTATGTATCAAGCAGTCATGCCGTTGAAAATAATTTGCGCGCACTAGATGCATACGATGAAGCATTAAAAGTACGTACGGTTAAAGACACTCCCCTCGAATATGCAAATACAATTTGCAATAAAGCTAATTGCCTTCGCAATTTGCCAGACGATATTGAAAGTCCCGAGACAGGAAATATGAAACATTTACAACTTGCACGTGACTTGTATTTGCAAGCGCAGAGTATTTTTAACCAGTTTGGTGATTCATCTAAGGCTGTTGTGATAGAAGACATGCTGACAGAAGTAAATCAAGACTTACTCGGCTCTACCACACAACCCAAGAATGAAAATGGTTTTGGTGAATCAAGAATTTAATTTTAGCAGTCAGCATCGGAGATAAACATGAGTGACATATTAAATATGCTTAGTTCAGACGAATTAACAATTGTTACGGCAATAACTGTTGTAATCATTGCATTCGTTGTAAGCGCAATTGGTGGCGCCATTGGTGGCATTATAATTGGCGGAAAACATCTTGGCTACGACCTTGCCGCAATGATGGGAGCATTTTACGGACCTGTTAACGCAGTGCCTGCTGCAATATTAGCGATTATTATTTTGTTATTCATATAAGGAAAATTTCATGTTCGATATGTTCAAAAGTTCAGTAGCACTATTTCTACAAGGGCGCTTATTTCAAGATGTGCGCTGTGTGCTTTGCCAACTCATAATAGGTGTTGTTATTACCATTACGGTTTTTATTGCGCTTCACTTTTTCAGTAACCCACTATGGCTTTCGATTGTGATCGCAAGTTTTATCGGTGGCCTTATACAGCCTTTCTTGTTTAAAAACCTGAAATACGCTTAATAATTATTTCAATGTCCTCTACTGCTGATAATTTATTTACAGAATCAATTCCTTCATTAGAATCATTGACTCGCGATATTGATTCACTTGAAGGTGTGGTTGAAAATTGGGATGAACAACAACGATTAACTGTAGAAGCATTGATACGTGCACATGATGATTTAAATAAAGAAGCTTTTCGCCGCTTAATTCAGTCATTAAAAGTTGATCCAGCTGCTGCAACATTATTAATGCAAGCAGTATCAGATGAAGTTATATATGCGGTACTTAGACATCACGAAATTGTCAAACCTTCACTAAATGAAAGAATTGAAGCAGCATTAGATTCAGTTCGCCCTTCTTTAGAAAGTCATGGAGGAAATGTGGAGGTTGTCAATATTAACCCTCCGAATTCAGTTGAAATTAGATTGCTCGGCGCATGCGATGGTTGTCCAGCATCTTCTCTTACATTGTCTGAAGGTGTCGAAAAAGCTATACAAGAATACTGCCCTGAAATTACAGAGATAAAAAAAGCTAAAGGTGGGATTTCAGCAAAACCTGCCGATGTTGTTCCTGTTAATTTTATTAGCCCCTTTGCACGTAACGATGATTCAGACTGGTTGCGCGCATGTTTATTAGAAGAAGTTCCTGAAGGTGACATTAAAGTACTAACACTAAATAGTAATGAAATAATATTGAGTCGATTTGATAACAAAGTGACCTGTTATCAAAATGCATGCGCGCACTTAGGCCTACCTTTGGATATGGGTGAAATCTCAAATGGCATATTGATTTGCCCGCATCATGGCTTCAAGTATTCATTAGAATCGGGAGAATGTTTAACGGCGCCTGAAGTTCAATTACAAACACATGCTGTACGAGTAATGGATAATCATGTGGAAGTGAGACTGTCATGAGCGTTCAACAAGTTAAGCTAAAAATCTCTCCACAACCTTCCTTAAAGGTATCCAAAGATACCATTACCCCCCACGAACAATTTGTTGAAGAAAAACCTATTGTCGTACTGGGTGCTGGACGAAATCCAGAGTTAATTGAAACAGGCATTCAACCTACAAGTAAAACCTGTTTTGGTCCTCGAGGTGGCGCTGTTGTTGATAAAAATGGATGTTTATGGGTGAGCGACACTGGTCATCATCGTTTACTGGGATGGAAAAGTATTCCAACAACTGATCAAACACCTGCAGATTGGGTAATTGGGCAGCCCAATTTTAAGCATGAAGGTAGAAATGCAAAAGGTGAAGTCACTGCATCCACTTTGAATGTTCCTACTGGAATTAGCATATGTGGTGATGGTATCGCTGTGGCTGATGCATGGAATCATCGTGTACTTATTTGGAAGGATGTCCCAAATAATAATAATGTTCCTGCAGATATAGTTTTAGGCCAAAGTGATTTTTCTAGCAATGAAGGTAATCAAGGACAACCCTCTGCTTCTGCGAATAGTTTTCATTGGCCATATGGCGTTGCATGGATTGATGAATATTTATGCGTGGCTGATTCAGAGAATCGCCGCGTATTGATATGGAAAGGCATACCACAAGAAAATAATCAGCCAGCAGATATAGTTCTCGGCCAAAAAGATTTTACAACTCGTGATGAAAATGCCGGAGGCGAACCCAATGCCATGAGTATGCGTTGGCCTCATGGAATTGCAATGTGGGCAGGACATTTTTGTGTATCAGATGCAGGTAACAATCGCATTATGATATGGAAAGGTATACCGAATTCTAATGGTGCAGAATGCGACTATGTTATAGGACAAACTACTACTGACATCGTCGATCACAACCAATCTTTGTATTGGCCTAGAGATAACGCATTAAACATGCCTTACGCAATAGCAACAAAAGGCGATTGGTTGATCACTGCGGATACTGCTAATTCACGATTACTTGCATGGCATATTGATGATTTAGCGAATGGCGCATCTGCTAGAGCGCTACTTGGACAAGTCAATTTTAATGAAAAAGGTGACAATCGCTGGCAACCTGCCTGTGCTGATAGTCTTTGCTGGCCGTATGGCATTCAAATTCATAATGATCATTTAGTCGTTGCAGATTCAGGCAATAATCGTATTAGCATTTGGAGGCTTACTTTATGAGTGAGCTTGCCTTTAAAAATAAACCAGAAAATCTAGAAGCGAGAGATATTCGCATTCAAGGAATTGTTCAAGGCGTTGGATTTCGCCCAACTGTTTGGAAACTTGCAAATAAATTTGGGTTACAAGGAGAAGTATTTAATGATGGAAAGGGTGTACAAATATATGTTTGGGGCACTAACGAATCTATTAATGAGTTTATTCAGAATATTTTAGATCATTGTCCGCCACTGGCACGTATTGACCATATTGAACACACCCCATTCACAAAAACTTGTTCAACAGAGACTTTTTCAATTGTACGTAGTCAAAACAATCAGGTTGAAACTAATGTTGTTGCTGATGCTGCAACTTGTCCTGAATGTATAGAAGAAACGCTTAACCCTTTTAGTCGTCGATATCGTTATCCTTTTACAAACTGCACACACTGTGGACCCAGGTTCTCCATTATTTCAAGCATCCCGTATGACCGTAAGCACACAAGCATGTCAGGATTTGAAATGTGTGAAGAGTGTAACAAAGAATATACAGACCCAAAAAATCGACGCTTTCATGCACAACCCAATGCTTGTTATGTGTGTGGGCCTAAGGCTTGGTTAGAACGCAGCGATGGCAATGCATTATGCACAGAAAATCTAACTCAACTTGATGATGTCGATGCTGCCTGCTCTCTATTACAACAAGGAAAAATTATTGCGATTAAAGGCATTGGTGGATTTCACTTAGCCTGTGATGCAACCAATAATGAGGCAGTAGAATTACTTCGAAAGAAAAAGCGTCGCTATCATAAGCCATTCGCTTTAATGGCTCGCGAACTGTCTATCATCCAACAGTATTGTGTTGTCTCAGATAAAGAAGAGTCACTTCTAAAAAGCTCAGGCGCACCTATTGTTATATTGAATAACAATAAAAACACACTTCCTGAAGCTGTTGCTCCAAATCAAAATACTTATGGCTTCATGCTTCCTTACACACCGCTGCATCACTTATTGTTGAAAAGAATGCAACGTCCAATCATTTTAACGTCAGGCAATGTGTCAGATGAACCTCAATGCATTAAAGATGATGACGCGAAAGCACGTCTTAGTAATATTGCAGAATATTTTTTAACTCATAATCGAGAAATCGTAAATCGTGTAGACGACTCCGTAGTTCGTATTATCGCAGAACAACCACGCTTACTTCGTCGTGCCCGTGGTTACGCGCCTGCCAGCATCTCACTACCCAGCGGGTTTGAACAATGCCCTGATTTATTAGCAATGGGTGGCGAGCTAAAAAACACTTTTTGTTTAGTCAAAAATAATCACGCATTCTTATCACAGCATATTGGTGATTTAGAAGAGGCATCCACATATGCCGACTACCAAAAGAATTTAAATCTTTATGCTAAACTTTATCAACACACTCCTGAATTACTCATTGTTGATAAACACCCTGAATATTTATCTACAAAGCTGGGTAAAAAATTATCTGAAAGTGAAGATATTCCATTGCAGACAGTACAGCATCATCATGCGCATATCGCAGCGTGCCTTGCTGAGAACAACTGGCCACTCAATGCCGAAAAAGTATTAGGTGTTGCTTTAGATGGGTTAGGTCTAGGCGAACTAACAGACACTAATACAGCTCATTCAATTTGGGGCGGAGAATTTTTCATTGCAGATTATTGCAATGCAGAACGAGTTGGAACTTTTAAACCTGTTGCTATGCTAGGTGGAGAAAAGGCAATTTACGAACCCTGGCGTAATACTTATGCCCATTTAATGTCAGAACTGGGTTGGGATAACTTAAAAATCAATTATGCTGAGTTAGCACTGGTACGTTTCTTAGAGTCAAAACCTTTAGAAACCTTTAATACCATGCTAGAAACCAATTCAAATTCACCTTTGGCCAGCTCATGTGGACGATTATTTGATGCCGTAGCTGCTGCATTAGGCATATGTAAAGATTCTATTTCTTATGAAGGACAAGCTGCAATTGAATTGGAATCACTTGTTGATACTGATACTTTATACAATGAAGACGAGTTACTTGCTTATCCTTTTGCAATCCCAAATTTAGATTCTCATATCCCTTACATTGAGCCTCTTGCTATGTGGCAAGCCTTACTGGGTGACTTGATTCTAAACACACCTATAGAAGTAATGGCTGCACGATTCCATAAAGGCCTAGCAAAAATCATTGTAACCATGATTAAAAAGCTAACGACAACAAATGATGAAAGAATCCTAAATACTATTGCATTAAGTGGCGGCGTATTTCAAAACAAGATTTTATTAGAACAAGTCGTCATGAAGCTTGAACAAGAAGATTTTAATGTGCTTACACACAAGCTGGTTCCTGCTAATGATGGTGGGTTAGCGTTAGGGCAAGCTGCAATTGGTGCAGCAAGCTATTTGAATAACAAAAGAGATTAATTATGTGTCTTGGAATACCAGGTCAAATTACTGAAATTATCGACGCAGAAAAAAAACAAGCTTTAGTCGATGTGTCAGGCGTTAAACGCCCAATCAATATTGCTTGCATTGTTTCAGAGTCACACGCAGTGGATGATTGCGTTGGTGACTGGGTCCTTGTTCACGTGGGATTTGCAATGAGCATTATCAATGAAGAAGAAGCCAAGAAAACATTAGACCTTTTAACGGAGTTAGGTGAAGCCCAAGCTGAAATTGAGTCTATGCGTATAGGGACGAATTATCAGAGATGAGTGAAAATACATCAAATAAGATTAAAGAACTTTATCCGTTCTTACATGGAGATAAAAAAGACGCTCTACAAGAAAACTCTGCATTGCTTGAATCAGTAAAACAAAAATCGACACATAGTATTGCGGTTAAACAAAATTTCTTTGAAAAAAATATGCAATCGATTGTCGATACAGCAAATTCCATTGCAGCTGTTTATTCTCAACAAGGACGCATGCTATGCATGGGTAATGGCGGATCTAGTTGTGATGCTGCTCATTTTGCGGTTGAATTTCAACATCCTGTTACTACTGGCCGCCCTGCTCTTCCTGCCATCAATCTCACTACTGATACTGCCATGATTAGTGCTGTTGCCAATGATATCGGCAGCGCACATATTTTTGTTCGCCAACTGGAAGCTCATGGCACTACTAAAGATGGCTTAATTGGGTTTTCTACTAGTGGTAATTCATCCAACTTAATGAATGCTTTTGAAAAAGCGAAAGAAATTGGCATGACTACTATTGGCCTTGCAGGTGGAGATGGTGGAGAGATGAAATCCAGCCGCTTAGTTGATCACTGTCTGGTGGTAGAAACGGATTCCATCCATCGCGTACAAGAAGTCCACGTAGCTACTTATCATATTCTATGGGATTTAACGCATACGCTCCTTGCTGATGTTCGCGGCAAATTAGGAGCTAACAAATTATGAAGTTTGTTGACGAATTTCGAAATCCTGATAAAGCAAAAACACTAATAAGCAATATTGAATCATTAGTTGCAAAATTAGATGTGTCAGAAAAACAGCCTCTCCAACTGATGGAATTTTGTGGAGGACATACTCACACTATTTTTCGCTATGGCGTTGAACAAATGCTGCCGAAAGAAATTGAATTAGTGCACGGTCCAGGTTGCCCAGTATGTGTACTTCCTATGGGTCGTGTAGATGATTGTGTTGCATTAGCAGAACGTCCTAATGTTATTTTTACAACTTTCGGTGACGCAATGCGTGTACCAGGCTCTAAAAAAAGTCTGTTACAAGCGAAGGCGGACGGTGCTGATATCCGCATGGTGTACTCCCCATTAGATGCACTCAGTCTCGCACGAGAAAATTCAGACAAAGAAGTTATCTTTTTTGCACTCGGCTTTGAAACCACAATGCCAAGTACAGCGCTAACTGTATTGCAGGCTGAACAGGAAAATACTACAAACTTTTCACTGTTTTGCAATCACATTACAACCGTCCCTACGATTAAAGCGATTCTAGATTCGCCTGATATGAAGATAGATGGTTTTCTCGCACCTGGTCATGTCAGTATGGTTGTTGGCGAGCAACCCTTTGAATTTGTCGCGCAAACGTACAACAAACCCATTGTTGTCACAGGTTTTGAACCATTAGATATTCTTCATTCAATTTGGATGTTGTTAAAACAACTTGTTGAACAACGAGTAGAAGTAGAAAACCAATACGCACGTATAGTTCCTTCAGAAGGTAACGAACCCGGTCTGGATGCTATTTCAAAAGTATTCGAGCTACGTGAATTCTTTGAGTGGCGTGGCCTCGGCTCTATTGATCATTCAGGCGTACGAATGCGAGACACGTATTCACGTTTTGATGCTGAACGAAAGTTTTCTGTACCTAACTTGAAAATCGCAGATCCTAAATCCTGTCAATGTGGTGAAGTTTTAAAAGGCTCAATCAGACCGTGGGAATGCAAAGTGTTTGGTAATGCGTGCACGCCAGAAACCCCTATGGGTGCACTCATGGTATCTACTGAAGGTGCATGCGCTGCGTACTATAACTTTGGCAACTTAACTGAATTACTGCATAAAAGAAAATTAAAAGAAACTGCATAACATTATGAGTACTGCAACCGCGACAAAACCAATTCATAAAAAACTGCATGCAGAGTCCATTACGTTGGCGCATGGAAGTGGCGGCAAAGCAATGCGCGATCTCATTGATGAGATATTCGTTAAAGAATTTGCCAATGACCATCTCACATTACTCGAAGATCAAGCACGATTTGATCTACTAGCCTTGCAGGCACATGGTGATCGATTAGCCATCACCACGGACTCCTATGTTATCGATCCTCTATTCATTCCAGGTGGCGACATCGGCAAACTCGCAGTCACGGGTACAGTAAACGATTTAGCTGTCAGTGGTGCAAAACCATTATACTTAACTTGTGGAATGATTCTTGAAGAAGGATTAGCCATCGATGATTTACGTCGTATTGTTCGCTCAATGCAAATCACGGCTCAACAAGCGGGAGTAAAAATTGTAACTGGTGATACTAAAGTTGTTCATCGAGGTGCAGCAGATAAACTATTTATTAATACGGCAGGAATTGGTGTCATCCCAAAAGGGATAAACATTAATTCAACTCACGCAAAACCGGGGGACGCTGTGATCATTAATGGTTATGTAGGTGACCATGGTGCAGCTGTTGTTGATGCAAGAGGAGAAATGTCGCTTAACAATACTATTGAAACTGACTGTTGCCCACTAAACTCACTAATTGATTCGATGCTTGAAGTCTGCCCCGATATTCACTGCATGCGTGATGCAACTCGCGGCGGCATTGTCACTGTCCTAAATGAGTTTGCGCAAAGCAGTCAAGTGGGTATACGTATTCACGAGGATGCTATTCCTATTCGAAATGATGTACGTGGGATGTGCGAAATCCTTGGTCTGGATCCGCTATACCTTGCTAATGAAGGCAAAGTTGTCACGATCACGCCTAAAGATAAAGCTGGGGAATTAATTAATGCCATGCAAGAACATTCAGCAGGCATCCATAGTGCTGTTATTGGCGAAGTCACAGAAACACCCAAAGACACTGTTATCTTGTCAACATCATTTGGCGGCGAAAGAATTGTCGACATGCTTGTAGGCGAACAGCTTCCGAGGATATGTTGATGAAATCTGTACAGTTAACACAAGAAAAAGAACAGCGATTTCTGCGTATCAATGAAAATGGCCAAACATGTATTCTTGATCATCAAGGCCTCCTTGATTTTCACAAAGGCGATTCATTGTGGGGTTGCGCTGTTGGATTTCGTGCAATGCAAGCTGCAGAACAACTTTTTTCAGAGAACGCCACACCTTGGGATAGATTTCATCTTTATATTGTAAGTGCACACCCAGGACCAGGCGTGAAAGACGCCATTGAATTTGTAACCCATTGCATCAGCAAAAACCGTTTTCGTCTTACAGAGCATGCCGAAACTTCTGAAGGTTGCGATAGAGATATGAAATTCGAGTGGTGGATAAGTGACGGACGCGCAACTGCCAACATTAAACTTCGTGAAAATTTCGTGCCAGAAAAGTTTTTTACGATTTTAGATCGAATAAAAGATCCCTCACATACACAACAAGACAAAAAAGAATTCGATCAATGCAAATCTGAACTTAGTGATTTGCTTTGGCAAACCACCATAACGTCTGCATTTACATCCGAATTCTTACCTTCACCACTTTCGATCGGAGCGCTTCCCGATGCATGAACTTGGTATTACAAGAAATATTGTTTCTATAGTGAGTGAACATGCAGGCGCGAACAAAGTTAAAAGAGTGTCATTACAAATAGGAAAATTATCTGCAATCATGCCTGATGCTATTCGATTTTGTTTCGATATTTGTAGCAAAGACACACAAGTAGAAGGTGCATCGTTAACCATAGAAGAAATTCCAGGTGTTGCTCGGTGTGAAGAATGTGGTGAGGAATTTGAAATTGGACAACTATTCGGCCGCTGCGAATGTGGTAGCAACAAAATTCAATGTATCGCCGGAGAAGAAATGAAAATTAAAGAAATGGAGGTGTACTAATGTGTACTACTTGCGGATGCTCAGATGATGCTAAAACGACTGTGACAAACCTTGAATCTGGATTAGTTTCGACAATTTCCGGACATGATCATGCACATGGCCATAATCATGAGCACCCTCATGACCATACCCATACTCACGATCATGAGCACCCTCATGACCATACCCATACTCACGATCATGAGCACCCTCATGACCATACCCATACTCACGATCATGAGCACCCTCATGACCATACCCATACTCACGATCATGAGCACCCTCATGACCATACCCATACTCACGATCATGAGCACCCTCATGACCATACCCATACTCACGATCATGAGCACCCTCATGACCATAAGCATAGCCACGATCATGAACACCCTCATGACCATAAGCATAGCAACGATCATGAACACCCTCATCATGACCATACACATAGTCATGGTCACTCACACGATCATGCACAAGCCCATGGAACAACTATTCAATTAGAAGAAGAGATTCTTGCAAAAAATAATTTGCTTGCTGAACGTAACAGAGGCTGGTTCGAAGGAAGAAATATTCTTGCCTTAAATCTAGTGAGTTCACCTGGATCTGGCAAAACAACATTACTACAAAAAACGATTACAGACCTTAAACAAGATTTACCTATCAATGTTATAGAAGGAGATCAAGAAACTACTAATGATGCTCAACGCATTAAAGAAACCGGTTGCAAAGTAGTTCAAATCAATACTGGAACTGGGTGTCACTTAGAAGCAGACATGCTTGAACGTGGTTTGAAGGAATTACAGCCACCTACAGATTCTGTCGTCATGATAGAAAATGTAGGCAATCTGGTTTGCCCTGCATTATTTGATTTAGGTGAACGCCATAAAGTGGCAATCTTATCTGTCACTGAAGGAGAAGATAAACCAATAAAATATCCGCACATGTTTCGTGCATCAGACATTATGCTTTTAAATAAAATTGATCTACTTCCCCATCTGAATTTTGATGTAGAGGCCTGTATTCAACATGCGCAATCAGTCAATCCAAACATCAAAGTATTTCAAGTCTCTGCCACCACTGGAGAAGGAATGGAAACTTGGTATCAATGGATAAGGAATCAAGTCAATAACACTCAGCTTGACATTATTGACATGCCGTACAAAGAAGCAACCAAGTCAGCATGATGAGCAGCATTCTATTCTTAGGCATTCTCATCGGTATGCGTCATGCCTTTGAAGCGGACCACGTAGCTGCAGTCGCTTCACTTGTTTCCAAGGAAAATTCTATCAGCAACTCCATTAAACAAGGCGCTATTTGGGGACTAGGCCATACTCTTACTCTATTCATATTTGGCTCTATAGTGATTTTAATGGACACTAAAATGCCAGAACGGATGGCTCTCGGACTAGAGTTTATTGTTGGGATAATGCTTGTAATTTTAGGAATTGATGTAATACGAAGACTTTTGAAAGATAAAGTACATTTTCATACCCACAGACATGATAGTGGTGAAGAACATTTTCATGCGCATTCTCACAAAGATAAAATTAATCACGACCCCAATGAACACCGTCATGATCATAAACGACCGTTTCCATTTCGCGCTTTACTCGTAGGCTTAATGCATGGGATGGCAGGATCAGCAGCACTAATATTATTAGTTCTACAGACAGTCAAATCACCACTAACTGGTTTACTTTACATGCTGTTGTTTGGTTTTGGCTCATTGATTGGTATGGCTGTTCTGTCAGCCATAATTGCGATACCACTTCAATATACCTCAAGAGGGTTAACTTGGTTACATTATGGATTTCATATAGCTATTGGATTTACGACGATCATTTTAGGCAGCGTTCTTTCTTATGAAAGTCGAACATTCATGCTTTAACATTAATCCTGCATTTGCTATCAAATTTAAGAGTAATTTCTCAGAACTCTCTATGAGATAATACTGCAACCTAGCATTCATAAGGACGCAATTATTTACTCAATCTCCATTTATACAATGAATACAGCCCCTTACTCTTTATATTAACCTGTATGCCAAGTTGATTGAAATTTTCTTGGTTAATTAGGAAAGCATTGGATAAAGATTGCATACAATTGAAACAAACATGGTGATTACACAACAAACAAGTACAGAGCCATTGGTAAGCATAAAATTTAATTTATTTTTCTTTAATATGCGTTGGAGCTCATCAAATTCTTCTTTAGTATTCATATATTGCTGACCTCTTCTTCGTTAGTCGATGTCATTGTTGTTTCCTATCGTTAATCAATACACTGCACATTTGGAACAAATCTTGCGCGCGATTTAAAAATAAAAATAGCGTAACAGAGACAGCGCTACGAAATTTTGATTCGTCATGTCCTTGATATGACTTTGTGGCAATCCTGTGCACCAGGTATGCTGTGTGGCTGTATCATTAGCTCGCGCATCATTTATTTAAGTTTTTTTATTTGCATAATTTATCATACTCAAAGTCGAAAAATATGTGAATGTAAACCCCTGTTATTATTTGCAAAATTTTTCAGAAAAGTCGGTCGCCCCGCCACCCGCATAACAATCGCCAGGGAGGACCCGTAAAGCTATATTGGTACGCATTTACAATCCTCTTTCAAAATAGCTTTTAACAAATTCATCTACGGCCAAGTTAATTTCATACTTCGATACACATGGATGCAAATGCTCATACATTTCTATTGACTCTCGTATATTGTTAATTAAATTATTGCCATGCACTACTTGATGCATCTTCCCTAGTGGTTCTTTACATACAATACAGTTTTCTACACCCGCACTATTTACACAGTTACTTTCCACCTTCTCTATTGATGAATTCATAATATTTGACCTCCTTAGTGTCTACGAATACTCATTTTTCTTGAATTAATATATTCATACAGTCGTTCACAAATGATTTTGCTGATTTGAGCGATCCCTCTCTACTACATTCTTTATTGCTAAATGGAACTTCTATAACAGTTTGCTTTTGGCTAATTTCTGCGCTCATATTTTTTAATACTGTTATCAGATAACTTTTAGGGTTATGTGGCTTATTGGCAATCACCTGATTGAATGCATAGCACATGTTTTCCTTGCCAAACCTATTTGTTAACTTTGTTACAAATCTGGTGTTGACATCTTTTCTTCCATGGACATGGTTGAAGAATTGTTTTGCAAGATCATCAAAGTCATTATCTTGTGTGACAGATTTCATTTCTGTTGGGGGTGAGTTTGGTTTCTTATAGGTTCTTATGGTTTGGGTGTCACTGTGACACTGTATTGTGTCCTGAGTGACACCATTATATGTCTGAGTGACACCCTTGCCTTCCCCTACAGCGTCAACCTGACACTGTTCTACCGCGTCGGAGTGGCACTGTTCAATATTAATTTTGTATCTATTAGGACGCCTTTGACCACCGGAACTTCGAACAATCTTAATTAGTTTTTCTTTTTCAAGAGTCGCAAGAGATCTTTGAACTGTTCTTCGAGCTAATCCGGTATCTTTTGAGATTGTTTCTATCGCCGGCCAACATTGATAACCTTTTTGATCATTTGCACGATCGCAAATATTTACTAAAACTAACTTAATACTAGACGTCAATGGCTGCTTCCACGCCCATGTTACACATTTATTACTCATAGATATGAACCAGAAATAGTCCTGAGTCACGTGTGTAGTTAGCATTCACTGAATGGTTAATAATATTATTTTCACTCAACATGGATTGATGTAGGATAGAAATCCTCTACTGGTCGACCACTGAGCCAAGCTAAGTATTTCTCCTCAATTATATAAACGCGTTTGCCGCGCCGAAAGAGTGCTCCAGATTCTTCCAATCCATTTACTTTTCTTCGAGCAATATGAACTCTGATTGCTTTTTCTGTCAGGCCATCATGTTTAATTGAAAGCTTCTTAACTGTGGTGATGTGCATTGGCCTATTCTCCTTTGATCCCTTATATCAATGAAGAAAAGCTTAAATTAGATATTCAATATTTGACAGTAGAATCGATTTCCAAATTTTCGGAAACTAAATATGCTTGACAGTTATTTTACTATTTGTTTTAGAGGAAGATCGTGTTTTCGGAGAATTCGAGAAACTTGAGCTATATCATTACTCTTCCTCAACCCAAGTTTTGGTGTGACATCTAATGCTAACTGATTAGTATTTTCATACTCTTTCATATCCATTAGTTGCTCTGCAGCCGAAACAACTTCATATTCATTATAATCACCAGCTTTTACATCACCAAAGTTACCCCAATAAAGATACTGGATGCCTGCAGATGTAGCCCAAAAAGTAATTCTAGAAATAAAGAGCCCAGCCATCAGAAAATCTCTATTATCTAACAGAGTTTTGAGCTCACCAATGTCATTTAATAAATGTACAGCTGCTTCCTCAGAACAAATTTTACTGCCATCATCACCTGATTGAATCGCAAAGAAAAAATACTCTAAATCGTTATCAATGAGATCTCTTCCTTTAAGGAACTTTCTTCCTTCTTTTGAATTAATGATTTTTGTTGCTTTAAACTCATAATAATTTATTAAATCAGTAATCCATTTTATTTTTTCTTCCTCGGTTCTATGTTCACCCATCACATGCATTGTGGTCACTGCAGTTTCTCCAAATTCATCCTTTCTATTGCTTCAAACGTGTGATCTTCAGTTAAATGCGCATATCTGTTCACCATTGCTAATGTTTTATGGCCTAAAATTTGTTTAATCGTAAGTAATGACTCACCATTCATTGCAAGATAGCTTGCAGCAGTATGTCTGAGGTCATGAAAACGAAAGTCTTTAATATCTGCTCTCTTTAGAGAAGTCTCAAATGCGTTTCTTATATTTGCTATTCCGTTTCCCGCTCTATTTGGAAAAACATATACTGCATGTCTAACTTTACTACTCTTTATATCTTTCAAAGCAACTGCCACAGGTTCGAAAAGAGGAAGTGTACGTGGTTGCTTGTTTTTCGTTTCTACTATTGATATACGCCTTTTATTTAAATTAACTTGTTCCCAAGTAAGGGAAATAATCTCTCCAAGACGTGCACCAGTACTCAATGCAATTAACACAACTATATAAAGGTGGGGATTCTTACTCGCTTTGCACTCTTTTAATAGACGTTCTCGCTCATCGTCACTTAAAAATCGAATTCGCCCATCTGATTCTTTACATCGTGTAACATTCTCCATTGGACTTCTTTGAATCCAGTGGTAATCACGCACAGCATATTTAAAACATAAACTGAGGGCAGCGAGATATCGATTCACTGTGGCAGGACTTCTTAGCTTGCCTCGATAGGTTTCTTCATTGAGTAATTTTTCTTTAACTTCGGAAATATGTGCCGGTGTCACTTTTGTCACACCAAGCAAGCCGATTTCTTCACTCCAACGAGTGAGCATCTGAATGACTTTAAGTTGGTCTTTGTTGTTTGGCTTATGAGGAAGAGAGTAATCAATGAAGCGGTTAATCATATCTGAGACAGTTTTCTTTTTGCCATCAGATGGAAGATGATCACCTGCAAGCAGCTTAGCTTCTGTTTCAACTAGCCATTCACGTGCATTGGATTTCTTATCAAAAGATTTGGAATGTTCTGGATACCCCTTCAGACGAAGACGAGCTCGAAATGATTTCTTCCCGTTTTTAGTAACGCGAGTTTCGATCGGCATAGAGCACCCTTATTGATTCTCCGTGCCCCAAGCATGCCCCAAATTACAATTTGATGCAAATTTGATCGATTATCATATCTAGAAATATTTTAAATAACCACTATATCTTATTGTTAAATAAGGATAATAAATGGTGCCCGGGGCCGGAATCGAACCGGCACGCCCGTGAAGGCGAGGGATTTTAAGTCCCTTGCGTCTACCAATTCCGCCACCCGGGCATTGGGAGCGGTTTTTATTAAACCGAACAAATGTCACTTGCGTAGCATTTGTTGTACAAGTATTGGCCACTTGTGTGTTCGTTGATATTGATTGTTTACAGAATTGAATGTAAGAGAACATCCAAAAGGCCATAATTCAATAATTATCAACTGCTTATCTATTCACTGTTTCTAAAGCATATAAACATGGTTTGTTAAACTCATGTTTTATATAGATTTAAGGTTCTTAGAGAAAGTGAATTGAGGCGAGGATAGTACTGATAATACCCTGCCCGATCAAGTGCAATCTAACTGTCTGTTACCCGCTTATTATGTGTTCAGTTATTGCTGCTATAATGAACTCTATAAGACATGTTCATAACATTATTACTATGGGTCTGGATTTTTAGTGAGGTCTGTCTGTAGAAACGCACAGGTGTAGATAATCTAAAGTAACGCTTAATCTATATATATGATTATCCAGGCAGTCAGTTTGGCATTTAGTTAATTAATAGTCACTGCTCCTGCTTCTTGTCTTGGACTGAACGGCCTTATTAAGCCCATATATTCAGATTGATTATATTAGGAAGCTCATTAATTGTATTTCAACAACTATTATGCGTTCACATTATGCAAAGATGCCCGTTGCATTTATTATTTGCCAGCTTTATAGTTAACTTAAATAATAATTAATATTCGCACTTATTGAACATTTTATGAGCAAGCCGACTACATATACCACCCCTGATAAAGGCATCACTGGTTTCTGGAAAGAGCTTGTTAACCTTTACCCCACCATGACGGATAAAGACAAAGCATTCATGAGGCAACAGGCCGATAAACTTGCCTATTCAGCAGAAGATGCTGAATCATAAAATATTCAAAAACTCATCATTACTGCCTGGCATTTAAAGATACTGTACCAGGTGCGCTCAAAATAACATTTAGCACGAATTTACTCGTACTGATTCCCTCACCCACCCCATAAATCTCGCCTGCAAATATTCAGGGCAATGTTTGAAACTTAAATACAGATAAAGGCTGGATACGTCATGTACGGCTGTGCTTAAACCCGTATTAAGATATATTTGGGTTACACATTCGTTTTGATGTGGAGGCGAGTAGCGGAATCGAACCGCTGTACACGGCTTTGCAGGCCGCTGCATCACCACTCTGCCAACTCGCCGTGGTATGAACTACTTGGTCTTCAGTATAAGAACGATGATGACACCTGTTCTTATGTGATAATCTACTTAATAATGTTACTGTAACTTACTAATATTTAACAAGTAATTATCTATTCCAGGCTAATAGCGTTAGCCTGCTTCGCGAAGTTGCGAATTATAACCAATATTTTTTACATCGTTTGGTTTATTTAAACGCCTGCACCTTCTCCTGAATTCACACGATTCAGCACTGTCATGGTTGCATACAGGCTTAATCTTTACGGTATTGATTAGATGAATTCGTTCGAATTGGAGCGGGAAACGAGATTCGAACTCGCGACCCCAACCTTGGCAAGGTTGTGCTCTACCACTGAGCTATTCCCGCAATTTGGCGTAGGCGGGTATTCTAGTGCAATTCAGAGGTGTGTCAACGAAGCGTTTGTTTATATTTGTAATTTACGTGACATACATACTAATTAATTATCCGCTTCTGTTATTGGTCACTCAAAATAGCACCAATTGCCGCTATTCTGATCTAAATGCCGCCCTCAGATAGTCGATCATCGAAATCACTGTCAACAGAGCTGCGAGGTCTAGCAACCACTGCCCGATGACAAACGTAGGTGCGCCCATAATCGGGTGATACCAAAGCAGAAATATAATGGCGATGATCTGTACTGTGGTTTTCACTTTACCCAGATACGAAACAGAGACTTTGCCGCGGCTGCCCACACTGGCCATCCACTCACGCAAGGCAGAGACGGTAATCTCCCGCCCTATAATAATAAGTGCCGGTATCAGCACGTGCATGGTCGGGTGGCGGTACACCACGATGACCAGCGCACAGGCAACAATCAGTTTGTCGGCGACCGGGTCAAGAAATGCACCGAAGGCAGACGTTTGATTTAACTTCCTGGCAAGATAACCATCCAGCAGATCTGTCAGCCCGGCTATTGTAAAAATTATCGCCGCAATGGGCATGGCGTAAGGTATGGATGAAAAGTACGCAACTATCAGTAAAGGAATTAATCCGATACGCAGTAACGTAAGCATATTTGGTATGGTGTAGGGCATTTTTTTATTTAATGGCTATGCAGTATTTCATGGATGGATTGCGCCAGCTGTTTACTGATCCCGTTAACTTTGGCGAGTTCCTGTTCACTTGCCCGCTCGATGCCACGCATGCCTCCAAAATGTTTTAACAAACTCTGGCGGCGCTTAGGCCCCAACCCCGGAATTCCCTGTAATGGAGACATTGTACGCGATTTGTTTCTGCGTTTCCGGTGGTTTGTTATTGCAAAGCGGTGCGCTTCATCACGAATCTGTTGTATCAAATGTAATGCGAGTGAATCACCACCTAAATGTATGGGTTGTTTATCACCCAGTATGAATAACTGTTCCATGCCAGGCTTTCTTTCCACACCTTTGGCCACGCCAACAACCAGCACATCCGTCACCTGCAGTTCCTCCATAACTTGGCCTGCCTGTGTGAGCTGGCCTTTGCCGCCATCAATAAATAATATGTCAGGTAGCTTGCCCTCGCCTTTTTTTAGCCTTGTGTAACGGCGTGTTAACGCCTGCAGCATGGCGGCATAGTCATCGCCTGGCGTGATGCCATCAATATTGAATTTACGGTATTCGGACTTGCTCGGCCCTTCGCGGTTAAATACAACACAGGATGCGACTGTCAGCTCACCTGAAGTATGGCTGATATCAAAACACTCCATACGCTGGACAGGCTCAGGTAGTTTGAATATCTCCTCCAGTGCTGCAAAGCGTTGTTCCATACCAGACTGGCTGGCCAGCCGGGACTCAAAAGCGGTGGCAACATTTTTATTTGCGAATTCCAGCCAGCGTGCACGCTTGCCACGCACGGATGAGGTGATTTTTACTTTTGCTTCACGCTGATTCGAAAGCATTTCTGCGAGCACATCACTTTCGGCAGGTTCATGGGCGGTAATAATTTCTTCCGGCGGCCGGCGATGCAAATAGTACTGCCCTATAAATGCTGACAGGAGTTCCTGCTCGTTATAGTGCGCGGGTATTTTTGGAAAGAAACATTTATTTCCCAAGTTCATTTTGTTGCGCACCTGAAATACCTGAACACACGCCAGTGAATCACGCAGGCGGCAGGTAATAATGTCGCAATCACTGGAAAGATCACTTACATATTGCTGTTGCGAGACTTGTCTTAGCGCATCAATCTGATCACGCAATTTGGCAGCATGTTCAAATTCCAGATCTTCAGAGGCTTTCTCCATTTCAGAAACAAGGTGGTTAATTACCTGTTCACTTTTTCCCTGTAAAAATTGTCGCGCGAAATCGACATCTTTTTCATAGATCTTCTCGCTGACCATATTCACACACGGTGCGGAGCATCTTTCTATCTGATACTGCAAACATGGACGCGAGCGGTTGCGGTAATAACTTTCACTGCACTGGCGCACCTTAAAGGTTTTTTGCAGCAGGCTGAGTGTTTCCCGCACTGCCCCTACACTCGCATAAGGGCCAAAGTATTCACCTTTGTTTTTCTTTGACCCACGATAAAAACTCAGGCTTGGGAATTCATGACTGGACAATAATATATAAGGGTAACTTTTATCGTCGCGTAACAGAATATTATATTTAGGCCGGTGCTCCTTGATCAGGTTATTTTCCATCAACAAGGCTTCTGCTTCTGTATTGGTCACGGTGACTTCCATCGCCGCGACCTGTTGAATCATTTGTTTGATTCGGGGGCTAATGCTGCCCCGGTTAAAATAGGAAGAGACCCGCTTTTTAAGATTCTTGGCTTTGCCCACATAGAGAATCGTCGCATCACTATTCAGCATGCGATACACACCAGGTTGTTGTGTGAGCGTTTTTAAAAACGCTTTATCATCAAATTGCTGAGGAGTGTCAGACATGTTTTAAATGTGATATCGCTATGAGTCAATCAGTGCTCTGATTTTAGCGAAGACTGCTTCAAATTGTTTCACCGTCAGACGTTTGGTGGATGTGTTGTAACGACTGCAATGGTATGAATCCACTAAAATAAACTGATCAGGCAGATAATGCACGGCCCCATGAGAAAAAGGGTAATCTTTTAAACGCAGGCCCAGTGAACGCAATGTTGTTTCATGTGCAATGCGCCCAAGCGCCAGCACAATATTATCTGATGACAGATCAAGCAGTTCCTGCTGAATATACTGGTTGCAGGTTTTTATTTCTGCCGGTGTGGGTTTGTTTTGCGGCGGCACACATTTCACTGCATTGGTAATGCGCGCATCCAGCAGTTTCAAACCATCTTTAACGTGTTTTGATTCTGGCGCTGATGAAAATCCAAACTTATGTAATGTCTGGTACAGCAGAATCCCCGCATAGTCTCCTGTAAAGGGCCTTCCTGTTGCATTTGCCCCATGCAACCCCGGCGCCAGCCCTACAATTAAAAGTTTTGCATTATCATCACCAAATGGCGGTACGGGTTTACAGAAGTAATCCGGATACTTTTTTTTTGATTCGGCCAGGTAGTCTGCAAGCCGGTCACATTGCTTACAACGAGTTGAGAATTTTTTTACTGCCACTGTTTAGTATCCGTGTCATTGGGTTGTTTCATACCTATGGTTAATATTCAGCATGAATTTCGAATTTGATGAAGTATTGAATACTACTGGATTCCCGCCTTCGCGGGAATGACGGGAAAGCGGTTGTGTGGGAATGACATGGTGGATTATAACCAGGGAAAGTATTCAGTGGTTTTATCTTCACCGATGACAAGTGAGTTTGCAGTAACTTTTATGTACTGCTGGATTCCCGCCTACGCGGGAATGACGTGAAGGCGGTTATGCGGAATGACGTGATGGATTATAGCCAGGGAAAGTATTCAGTAGTTTTATCTTCACCGATGGCAAGTGAGTTTGCAGTAACTTTCATGTACTGCTGGATTCCCGCCTACGCGGGAATGACGTGAAGGCGGTTATGCGGAATGACGTGATGGATTATAGCCAGGGTAACTATTCAGTGGTTTTATTTCCGCCGATGGTGAGTATGTTTGCGGTTACTTTGCGGTGAGTTGTTGAATATCGCCATGAAAGTTTGCAGCTTTATTCCAGTGAGTCGTTAAATATTATCGAGATTGATATTACCGAATTCGTCATCCCCGTGAAAACGGGGATCTAGACATAATCAAGATTTATACCTTACTCAACAAACACTGGATTCCCGCCTTCGCGGGAATGACGGGAAGGCGGTTGTGTGGGTATGACGAGAAAGCGGTTATGCGGGAATGACGGGTGGTGGTTATGTGGGTATGACGAGAAAGCGGTTATGCGTGAATAACGGGATGGTGGTTGCGTGGGAATGGTGGGATGCATGAATTATGACTAATGTACTTCTTGGTTTTTTCTTCACTGCTGGCAAGTAAGTTTGCGATTACTTTTCTGTGAGTTGTTGAATATCGCCATGAAAGTTTGCAGCTTTATTCCAGTGAGGCGTTGAATATCACCATGATTGATACTATCAAAATCGTCATCCCCGTGAAAACGGGGATCCAGCGGTGATAAACGATCTCTCAATACTGTACTGATAACCTCTCACCATGTTTCACAGTAATGAAACATGTATTGAAATGTCACCAACCAAATCCACAACTACACAGCAAAAGCTGCCAGCATTTCAATAAAAACGTTACAACTTCATCTCAACAAGTTGCACAACCCCACTACTAGAAAATAAGCAGTGCTGAACCCCAGGTAAATCCGCCACCGAAGGCTTCCAGAATCACTGATTCACCTTTCTTGATTCTGCCATCACGAACGGCAGTATCCAGTGCCAGTGGAATTGAGGCGGCTGATGTATTGCCATGCTTATCAACCGTTACGACAACGCGATCCATCGGCAGTTTCAGTTTTTTTGCTGTCGCCTGAATAATTCGTGTATTCGCCTGATGTGGTACCAGCCAGTCAATCTGTGTTTTGTCGAAATTGTTTGCCGCTAATGTTTCGTCTGCAATTTTGCCTAATGTATTGACTGCCATCTTGAAGACTTCATTGCCTTTCATGTAAATGTAGGCTTCGCCCTGTTTCAGTAGATCGTAGCCTTCTGAAATACCACGTGGAACATGCAATAGATGCTCATAGGCACCATCAGCATGTAAATGCGTTGATAGTATTCCGGGTTCGTCACTTGCTTCCAGCACAACAGCACCGCCGCCATCTGCAAACAACACGCAGGTACTGCGGTCAGTCCAGTCAACAATGCGGGAAAGTGTTTCTGCACCAATAACCAGTGCGGTTTTCACTGTTCCTGCTTTAATAAAATTATCTGCAATAGCCAGAGCGTACACGAAACCAGTACAAACAGCCTGCACATCGAATGCCGGGCATCCATGTATATCCAGACGTTTTTGAATCAGACACGCGGTGCTTGGAAATACTTTATCGGGTGTTGTTGTCGCGACAATTATCAGGTCGATTTCATCTTTGGTTTTGTGTGCCATTTCCATAGCACGGCGTGCCGCAACGACACCTAGATCTGCTGTCGTTTCACCTTCAGCAGCAATATGACGTTCTGTAATGCCTGTCCTGTCCTGAATCCATTCATCCGAGGTATCCACCATGGCTTCAAGGTCTGCATTAGTCAGAATTTTTTCTGGCAGGTAGCTTCCGGTACCAATAATTTTTGAATATTTCATGTCACGTCACGCTAAATAGTGTTCTAGTTGTTTATCAATCAATGTTGGTACACTTTTCTTTGCTTCTATATATGCAATTGAAATAGCATTTTCAAATGAGAATGCATCCGCACCACCATGGCTTTTTATTACGATACCTTTCAGACCCAGCAGCGAAGCACCATTATAGCGTCGTGGATCAATGGAATTTTTAAATTCATTCAGTATCGGTGTTGCCAGTAACGCAATAAATTTTGTAAATAAATTTTTAGTAAATGATTTTTTGGCATAGCTGGATATAAGTCTGGCCACACCTTCACTGGTTTTAAGTGAAACATTTCCTACAAACCCATCACAGGCAATCACATCCACTTCCCCGCAGAAAATATCGTCACCTTCTACATAGCCAATATAATTTAACGAGCTATTGCTTAACAAAATATTCGCTTCTTTAACCTGGTCATTTCCTTTGATCGCTTCTGAACCTACATTGAGCAGGCCCACTCTGGGCGCGGCTATTTCATCTACTGCACTGGCCAAAACTGAGCCCATTACTGCGAATTGAAATAGGTTTTCTGCTTTACAGTCAACGTTGGCGCCCAGATCAAGCATATAGGTATGACCATTCATTGCTGGTAAAGTTGTGTTTATTGCGGGACGGTCTATGCCTGCCAGGGTATGAAGTACATATCTTGCGGTTGCCATCAGAGCGCCTGTATTACCTGCGCTCACGCACGCCTGCGCCTGATCTTCTTTGACGAGATTAATTGCCACGCGCATTGAGGAATCTTTTTTGGAACGCAGTGCCTGTGCAGGTGGCTCATTCATTTCTACCACTTGCGTCGTATGATGAATTGTAAGTCGATCAGATTCACTACCGGAAGCCTGTTCCAGTTCGAATTCAATCAGTTCCTGGTCACCCACCAGAATCAGATTCAGGTCAGGATATTTTTGTAATGCATTTAATGCTGCTGGCACAACCACTTTGGGGCCAAAGTCTCCGCCCATGGCATCTAGCGCAATTGAATTACTCATGAGAATAGGAATCAGTAACGCAACACCACAGGAGTGTTGCGTTAGCAATATTTAACACTGGTCTAAAAGTGGTACGCGAGACGAATTAATCTTCGTCTTCGTCTACTTCGTCTTGCTTAATGACTTGACGACCACGATAGTAACCATCAGGGCTGATGTGATGTCTGCGATGAGTTTCACCAGTCGTTGGCTCGATAGAAAGAGTTTCAGCTTTTAATGCATCATGTGCACGGCGCATGCCTCTTTTCGATGGTGTTTTCCGGTTCTGTTGTACTGCCATTGGTGATCTCCGATCTATCTTTAAAGTTTTAAGTCTTTTAGCTTGGCAAACGGATTTTCTTTTTTATCCGTTGGCACTTCATCAAATTCATGCATCCACTGCTTCACAGAGGATTCACAGTTTTCCGTATCTGTATGTTTCACAACAATTGGCATGGAAAGAATAATTTCATCTTCGATTAAAGTCGCAGTAGTAATTACCTGGCCTTCATACTCGAAGATCTCATGACCCTCTTCACTCGCCAACTCTAATGAATCTGGCGTGATTAACAGCAACTGAAACTGCCCGCTAATAGGTACAGTTGCATTCTCCATGCATCGTTGGCACGATTGCACGACCTCGCCTTCAATAGTACCTTTAACCATAGGAAACTGTAGCGACGACATTGAAAATGCCATTGTTACGTAAAACTCACCGTCCGATTCAGGGGCTAATTCCATTAGCCTCGGCATATCCTGGACGGGTATATTTCCTGCGAACTGACGCCCTCGATTAGCAAATAATACTGGGTCAAAACGCAAAGGTAGATCGTTGCTCATTCGGCGGCCAAGTGTATAGATTGACTTAAGTTTCGTCAAAGTTTTTACTGAAATCAACCACTTCTTAAGCTTGTTTTACTCAATAAATTGGAAAATCACCTATGACCCGTCTGATTCTTGCCTCTGGTTCCCCCTATCGAAAGGAATTACTGCAAAGATTATATATTGAATTTGAATGCATCTCCCCCGAAATAGATGAATCTAGCCTCGAAAATGAACAACCTGGTGCCTATGTTCAGAGACTAGCGATTGAAAAAGCAGCAGAAATTGGCAAGTCACATGCAGATTGCTTAATTATTGGCTCAGATCAATGCTGCGTAAATAATAATATTATTCTCGGAAAACCGCGTGACCGGAATAATGCGATTGAACAACTCCGTGCCGCCTCTGGAAAACGGATCGAATTTCTAACAGGCGTGTCTATTCAACACCCCAAGTCTGGTCGGCACCAGGAATGGATGGATACATTTAGCGTAGAATTTCGACAACTGTCTATAGATGAAATTGAACGTTATCTGGACGTCGAGCAACCTTTTAACTGTGCCGGCAGTTTCAAGTCTGAAAAACTAGGGATTTCTCTGTGCCAATCAATGCAGGGAAATGACCCCACTGCGTTGATTGGTTTGCCGCTGATTAAAGTAGCGCAAAGCTTAAGGGAGTTTGGCTTACAGGTACCTTAGATATCTAACCAAATACGGGATCACTAGTCTAATTATCATCACTAATAGAATTGTCTTCACAATTCAATTTCGTCATCGATATTTAGATCCATCATCGTTACTCAAACGCGTCATCCCCGTGAAAACGGGGATCCAGCAGAAATAAAAGTTTTATACGCGACTCAGCTAACGCTGGATTCCCGCCTGTCTTAGAAATTGCTCCTGCATTTCTAATATTCCCGCCATCCGTGGCGGTTACGCGGGAATGACGGAATGTGACTGGAGGGATGGAATGTCGTTGGGAATGATGGAGCGTAATCGGGAAGATGAAATGTCGACATATGGTGTCAATAACCAAGTTCATCATCACTAACCAAATTCGTCATCGATATTCAAATCCATCATCGTTACTCAAACACGTCATCCCCGTGAAAACGGGGATCCAGCAGAAATAAAAGTTTCATATGCGACTCAGCTAATGCTGGATTCCCGCCTGCGCGGGAATGACGGAGTGTGACTGGGAAGATGGAATATTGTTGGGAATAGCGAAGTGTGATCGGACGAAGCGAGATCGAGAAAATGTCGATATATGGTGTCAATAACCATCTACATCATCGCTAACCAAATTCGTCATCGATATTCAAATCCATCATCGTTACTAAAACGCGTCATCCCCGTGAAAACGGGGATCCAGCAGAAATAAAAGTTTCATATGCGACTTAACTAACGCTGGATTCCCGCCTGTATTAGAAATTGCTCCTGCATTTCTAATATTCCCGCCATCCGTGGCGGTTGCGCGGGAATGACGGAATGTGATCGGACGGAGCGAGATCGAGAAAATGTCGCAATATGAGGTCAATAACCAAGTTCATCATTGCTAACCAAATCCATTATCGATATTCAAATCCGTCATCGTTATCCAAGCACGTCATCCCCGTGAACACGGGGATCCAGCAGAAATAAAAGTTTCATACACGACTCAGCTAATGCTGGATTCCCGCCTATGCGGGAATGACGGGTGTGACTGAGAAAATGGAATGTCATTGGGAATGACGGGGCATGATTGGTGAAGATGGAATATTGTTGGGAATGACAGAATGTGATCGGAGGGATTGATTTCGCCGGGAATAACGGAGTCTGACTGGAGGGATGGAATGTCATTGGGAATGATGGAGCGTAATCGGGAAGATGAAATGTCGCTATATGGTGTCAATAACCAAGTTCATCATCGCTAACCAAATCCATTATCGATATTCAAATCCATCATCGTTACTCAAACGCGTCATCCCCGTGAAAACGGGGATCCAGCAGAAATAAAAGTTTTATACGCGACTTAACTAACGCTGGATTCCCGCCTGTATTAGAAATTGCTCCTGCATTTCTAATATTCCCGCCATCCGTGGCGGTTGCACGGGAATGACGGGATGTGGCTGGTGAGATGGAATGTCGTTGGGAATGACGGTATGTGACAAGTAACCTGGTCGTTTGTTAAGTCACTCATGCAATTATCCCTGCGACAAATTTCATCAATAAGCCTGCACTAGCGAAGTCTTATCCCCTCTAGCCAGAGTTGTAATTGTGCTCCCATTGAACTGCCGATACGCCCGGCGAGACGTTGAAAAATATCTTCCTGAAAAGAATAATCCACGATTTGTTCCACACCAACTACTTCACGTGCTACGTAACCGGCGCTACCCAGGCCATCTACCAGGCCGAGTTCCATTGCTTTTTTGCCTGTCCAGAATAAACCGGTAAATAGCGCAGGATCATCGGATAGGCGATCCCCTCTTCCTTCTTTAACCACGTCGATAAATTCCTGGTGAATTTCATTTAACATGGTTTGTACGTGCTGTTTTTCTACCGGGTCTTCAGGCGAGAATGGATCCAGTACCGCCTTGTGTTCGCCCGCGGTTAACAGTCTCCGCTCAATGCCTAGTTTTTCAATTGTGCCTTCAAAACCAAAGCCATCCATGCGCACACCGATTGAACCAACAATGCTGGATTCATTGGCAAAAATCTTATCGGCTGCCACAGCAACATAAACACCCCCAGAAGCACAGATGTCAGATACCACTGCGTATATGGGTTTGGTTGGATACATTTCGCGGAGTCGCGTAATTTCAGAATTGATATAGGCAGACTGAACAGGTGACCCGCCAGGAGAATTGATATTCAGGATCACGGCCGCAGAGTTTTCATTTTCAAAGGCAGCACGTAAACCAGATACAACATTATTTGCACTGGACTCCGCACCATCGGCAATCACTCCAGTCAAATTCACCAGTGCTGTATGACGCTGAGTAGAGATCAGATTGTTTGTATTTTTGGAACCTACAACTGCAACTAAAAATACAACTAAATAAACGACGAAAAATAATTTGAAAAATATCCCCCAGCGTCTGGCACGACGTTGCTCTTTGAGCCCGGCATTGGCCAGTTCAACAATGGCATCGCGCTCCCAATTTGGCTTTGATTCATCCATGTAATTAAGTTACCTCTAGATTAAAATAAAGTTATGTCAAAATCTTTGATTGTTCGAATTGTAGCATGTATGCAGTAATACCCGCTTTTTCTACTCGCCTTTCCTTAACCGTTTACACAGGTTTTTCAACTCATCCGGGAGTGGCGATCGAAATTCCATTGTCTGGCTCAGGCTGGATAAATGAAGCTTCAAATAAGCAGCATGCAGAAACATTCTCTGCAATCCGAGTTTTTGCATGATGCGGTTATATTCAAAATTACCGTAACGTTTATCACCCGCGACAGGATGACCTTCCAATTGTGCATGTACTCTAATCTGGTGGGTACGACCCGTTAAGATGCTGGCCGACATCAAGGTATGTTTTTTGAATCTTTCTTTGGTTGTGAAAACTGTAATTGCAACTTTTCCATCGTCCGCACCAATCATTTTTGAACCAATAGCATTGTTTGCCTGTTTTTCTAATGCATGCTCTACAGTGTGTTTTTTAACCTTCCAGTCGCCCTGGGTTAAAAACACATATTCCTTCTCTGATTCTTTGGCATGCAATGCGGACTGAATATCCAGTAAGGCACGTCTTGATTTGGCCAATACCAGGCAACCGCTGGTGTCCTTATCGATACGATGGGCTAATTCCAGAAATGGCTGATGCTCCCTGCCAGCACGAAAAATCTCAATCACGCCGCGATGGTCACCGCTACCACTGTGGACAGCAATGCCTGCTGGTTTATTGATCACCAGTAAATGTTCGTCTTCATACACTATCTGTTGATCCAGGCGCTCAATGAGTGCTGCTGGTATGTTGCGAGCCGTTTCCCTGGATTGTTCCCCGGAAATAGGTGGTAATCTGACCATATCTCCCAATTTAACCCGATAAACCGGTTTAACACGCCCTTTGTTAACCCTCACTTCGCCACTTCGTAGCGCCCGGTAGATTCTGCTTTTAGGCACTCTGGTAAAATGAGAGAGCAGAAAGTTGTCAATTCTCTGGCCTGCATGTCCCTCATCTACTTCTACTAGTTTTACTTTGCTTACAGTCACTTATATTTAAAACCTGGGGTCATTGCCGGTGATCGAAATGATTGATATAGTTAGTATATTAAGCTGTTTGGGTATTGTACTCATACACTTCTCAAACCTCTCTCGGCGGCACCTGAATGGTACAACGCAAAAGAGCTTACAGTTTAATTACCTTACGTCTGAATGTAATAACACAATCAGAGTTTATATAGATTTTACTACCGTCACGACGGACAAAGTAAATTAATAAAAGAATGTTCATTCTACTTTCGATCTGCAATTTCACAGTGAACTCTCTAAGAGTCGTCACTACGTTGTGCATGGATGGCGGCCTGTTAGGTTACTGTCTGGTTGGACACGTTAAGCGCAATGGGGTTACACCTTACCTGCAATTGGAAGCAGAAGTAGAAAACCGAGACCACTATGAAAAGAATCCTAGTCAATGCTACACAGCAAGAAGAATTGCGTGTTGCGATGGTCGATGGCCAAAAGCTATACGATCTAGATATCGAAGTTCCTTCCCAGGAACAGAAGAAAGCCAATATATACAAAGGCGTTATTACTCGCGTTGAACCGAGTCTTGAAGCGGCCTTTGTAAACTATGGCGTAGAACGCCATGGCTTCCTGCCGTTTAAGGAAATATCCAAATTATATTTCAAAAACAATAATACGCCTGCCGGCGAACGTCCTCCCATTAAAGATCTGATTGAGGAAGGTCAGCAACTGATCGTTCAGGTTGAACGTGAAGAGCGTGGCAATAAAGGCGCTGCACTCACCACCTTTATTAGTCTGGCTGGACGTTATCTGGTGTTAATGCCAAACAATCCCCGCGCCGGTGGAGTCTCTCGCCGTATTGAGGGTGATGACCGCAAGGAAGTTCGCGAAGCGTTAAATCAAGTCAAAATACCTGACGGCATGGGCGCAATTGTACGCACTGCCGGAGTTGGTCGTACCAGTGAAGAACTTGGCTGGGACATTGCCTATCTGGAAAAAGTGTGGACAGCCATAGAAGCTGCTGCTGCAGAGAAACAGGAGCCTTTCCTGATTTACCAGGAAAGTAACGCAATGATTCGCGCCTTGCGTGATCACTTTCGTAATGACATTAATGAAATCATTATTGATGATGCCAAAGTATACAGTGACGCACATCACTTCCTGGAACAGGTCATGCCAAATGATCTTCGCAAACTCAAGTTGTACGAAGACCATGTGCCACTGTTTAACCGATACCAGATTGAAGCCCAGATTGAATCCGCTTTTCAGCGTGAAGTAAATTTACCTTCCGGTGGTGCTATCGTCATTGATCACACCGAAGCATTACTCTCCATCGATATCAACTCTGCACGTGCAACAAAAGGCAGTGATATTGAGCAGACGGCATTGCAGACCAACCTTGAAGCCGCAGACGAAATAGCACGCCAGTTACGTCTACGCGATTTGGGGGGATTAATTGTAGTTGATTTTATTGACATGCTTGCCAACAAAAATCAGCGGGAAGTGGAAAATCGATTACGTGACGCAGTTGAAGTTGACCGTGCACGCATTCAGCTTGGTCGCATCTCGCGTTTTGGACTACTAGAGATGTCGCGCCAGCGACTACGTCCCTCGCTAGGTGAATCCAGCCAGATTGTATGTCCGCGATGTACTGGTCACGGAACCATTCGCACCAGCGAATCACTTGCACTTGCGATTCTACGATTACTCGAAGAAGAAGCAATGAAAGACAAAACCGGTAAAGTAATTGCGCGTGTTCCGGTTGATGTGGGCACATTCCTCCTCAATGAAAAACGTCTGTCATTACAGGAAATAGAACATCGCCATAAGATTGATTTAATTATCGTACCTCAGGCCAATCTGGAAACTCCACACTTCGAAGTCCAGCGTGTACGCACTGACGATAAGGACGTTGAAGGAAAAACAAGCTATGAACTTAGCACCAGTGAAGAAGAAAATATAGAAATTACGACAACGACGCGCAGACCTGTTGATAAACCCGCCGTCTCTACTGTCAGCATGGATGCTCCCGCCCCTGCACCCGTTCAAAGCGAACCACCTAAGACGGAAGTAACACCATCAAAGGGTGTTGTGGGTAAATTATTTGGCTGGTTATTCGAAGATACGACAAAAAAAGAAGAAGAAGAAAAGAAAGCCAAAGAAAAGGAACAAAGCTCTCAACCGCGCCGCGGAAGACAAAATAACAACCGTAACCGCAATAGCAGTAATCGACGCAGAAACCCTAATCAGCGTAATCAAAGCCGAAACAGAAATGAGCGCAACAGTAACCGCGATGAGAAACAGTCGGCCGATGGTAATAAAGGACGATCAGAGAATCGCAATCGAAACAGAAACCGCAACCGTTCTGATTCATCGCGATCAAAAAATCGTAATCAGAATGCTGATCAATCCAGTCAGGAAGACTCTGGCAATGTTGCTCCGAAGGAACCCAAGGCAGCTAAAGCAGAAAATAGTCCTGCCAGTAATTCACCTACCCCTGCAAAAGACGGTAACGCTGAAAATAAAGCCGTTCAAAGTCAGCAGGCTAATAACACTCCTAAACCTGGTGCAGAAACAGCACAGGCAGAAAGAAAACCGGCTAGCAGTGAAAACTGATTAATCAGCTTACGGTTAAGTTATGTTAGAGGTGATGTCGCTTACGCATCACCTTTAATAAATTCCAGCAACATTCTTCAATCATTTCAAATACGCCATCAAACAGATCACTATCCCGATAATACGGATCTGGTACTTCCTCACCTGTTTTTTCCGGATGATAATTGAGGAACAGTTCTATTTTGTCACGATGCGTCAATGGGGCTTTGACCTGCAGAAAGCTTAAATTTGCATTGTCCATCGGCAAAATATAATTGTACTTATTAAAGTCTTCATCCTTGACCTTTCGCGCTCTGGAAGACGCAATGTCATAACCCTTTTCCACCGCTGATGCACATGCTCTGGGGTCTGGCTTTTCGCCTTCATGATAGGCATGAGTTCCGGCTGAATCGACACTGATAAGATCTTCCAGTCCATGTGTGCGAACCAAGTGCCTGAATACCCCTTCTGCTGTCGGTGAACGGCATATGTTTCCCATGCACACAAATAACACCTTGATCTTTTCGTCTTCAGCCACAGTGTCTCCCCTATCCTTGTGGATCTATTCTTGCCGTTGCCAGCGCCCATAAAATTGCTTTTCCGCACCACAATGCCAGATAAAATATAAATACTCGCTTCCAGATTTCCACGGATTCGAAATTCAAATTATCGACTGTGTGTTGTTTAATAACATCAAACGACTGTCCGCCTACAAATATTTCGTAAGCCGGGATCAGTACAAATGAAATTAACAATGCAATAAATAAGAATAAAAATACTCGCCTGATAAATGTCGACATACGATTTAACTTAAAAATTCTATGCGTTGTCCAATATTTTCCTGAGAGGTTAATTTACCATTAGCATAAACTATTGTGCCGTTGACAATTGTCGTATCTATCCTGGATCTAAATTCAAATCCGTCAAATGGTGACCACCCACACTTGTACATGACTTTTTCTGGTGTATCAGTACAGCCCTGATTCATGTCTACCAATATAATATCAGCCCAGTAACCTTCTCTTAAAAAGCCTCTGTCAATAATACCAAATCGTTTTGCTACGCTATGACTGGATGCTTCCACTAACCGTTCTATGGACAGTTTTTTATCCTGAACAAGTTCCAGCAAGCTGGTAAATGCGTATTGGACCAAAGGCAACCCAGCAGCGGTCTTGAAGTAGTCACCTGTCTTTTCAGCCAATGTATGTGGTGCATGGTCTGTTGCGACAACATCGATTCTACCTTCTGCCAATGCTTTAACCAATGCATCTCTGTCCTGCTTGCGTTTAATGGCAGGATTACATTTAATAAATCCTCCACGTTGCGCGTAATCCTCTTCGCTGAAGAACAAGTGGTGTGCACACACCTCGACAGTAATCTGCTTATCTTCGATCGGATCAGTATTAAAAAACTCCAGCTCTTTCGCAGTAGTAAGATGAAGCACCTGCAATTTAGTGTTGTATTTTTTTGCCAGGTTCGTAGCTTTAAGCGAAGATAAATAACATGCTTCTTCTGAGCGGATTTTCGGGTGCATTTCCATCGGAATGTTTTCCCCGTATTCTTCCCTGTATTTATCTTCATTAGCATAAATTGTTGGGCTATCCTCACAGTGAGTGACTACAACCGTCTGAGCATTCGCAAATATTTTCTCTAGCACATCATCTTTATTGACAAGCATGTTGCCCGTAGATGCACCCATGAAAATTTTAATGCCACAGGTAACACCCGGAGTAAGTTTAGCCAGCTCATCTGCGTTGTCATTGGTGGCACCAAGATAAAACGCGTAATTACCTGCGCATTTTCCAGCAGCATACTGAAATTTTTCTTCCAGCCGCTCAAGAGTGACTGTTGGAGGTTTCACATTTGGCATATCAAAGAAGCTGGTGATTCCACCTGCAATGGCGGCTCTGGATTCTGTAGCAAGCCCTCCTTTATGACTTAGTCCGGGCTCGCGAAAATGCACCTGGTCATCAATCATTCCAGGTAAAACCAGCTTGCCTTTGGCATCAACTACCTGATCGGCTGAGCGTGAGTGCAGATTACTGCCTATTTCTGCGATGCGGCCATCTTTTATTAATATGTCTTGCTCGGAAATTACACCTTCATTGACGACTGTGCCGTTGACTATAAGTATGGACAAAATTGCACCTATTTATGGCTAGTATGTAGTGATATGGTCAGGAGTTATCATACTAGAATTAATTCGTATCTGGAGCATTGATAATTTAATCTCTATTGACCACGAAAATCTCTCTCGATACACGTTCACATAGAACTTGTACATTAACACACACTAAAACAATGCATAAGACTTTACAGCTATAAATAGCATTAAGTTTAGCGATATTCATATATCACTGGTGACACGTTTGATCGCTTCAAAGTTTCATTTTACGTCACAAAACCATCATATTTGCTTGTTACCGTGCAGCGTCTCTAATTCATATTAAATAAAAAGGGAAATTACGCTGTGAAATTTAAATTAAGCCTATTCGCTAGTGCATTAGTCTTATCCAGTATGGCTCACGCAAGTTATGAACCATTTAAAATCAATTCATTTGCAACCTTCAGCAATGAAGACGTCGAATTTGATGAGAGCGCTGCCGAGATTGTCGCATTTGATTCAACCAGTCAGAAATTTTTTATTGTCAACGCGCAAAATAATACTATTGATGTATTAGCAATTGATGATGAATATGTGTTTGGAAAAGACGAGTCATGCAATGACGGCAGTCTTGATTTATCTCTTACGAATGTCAGTGGCGGCCCTAACAGTGTGGCAGTTTACAATGGCCTCGTTGCCGTGGCAGTTGAAGATGATCCCAAGCAGAATCCTGGTGAAGTTGCATTTTACAATGCTGCTGACTGCAGTTTCATAAGATCAGTACAAGTTGGTGCACTGCCCGATATGCTCACTTTCACTGAAAATGGAATGAAAGTCATTGTTGCCAATGAAGGTGAACCCAATGATGCATATGATATCGACCCTGAAGGATCAGTTAGCATAATAGATATTAGCGCCGGCCCTTTATTAGCCACCGTTGCGACTGCTGATTTCCGGGCGTTTAATGGAAAAGAGCAACAACTCAGAAAAAGCGGCGTCAGAATTTTTGGTCCAAATGCCAATGCCTCCATGGACCTGGAACCGGAGTACATTACTACCGTGGACGGTCTGGCTTATGTCACATTGCAGGAAAACAATGCACTTGCTGTTGTCGACATTGAACTCGCCAAAGTTATTTCCATTAATTCATTTGGCACCAAGAAATTCAACAAAAGACGTAATGCGCTGGATTACACAAATGAAGATGATGCGATAAACATTGTTCCAGCACCACTGTTTGGTATGTACCAGCCGGATGCAGTCGCCTCATTCACATATTACGGTGACACTTTTATTGTTACTGCCAATGAAGGTGATGCACGTGATTATGATGGGTTCAGCGAAGAAGTAAGGGTAGAAGACCTGTCGCTGGATGCTGATCTGCTTGCAAAATTCCCGGGTTTCGCAGACGAAGATGATTTAGGCCGACCACGCGCGACTAACGTAGATGGTGATATCGACAACGATGGTGACGTAGATAAAGTACACATGTTTGGTGCACGTTCAATCACTCTCTGGAAATTTAATCATCGCGGCAAACTACGCAAAGTAGCAGATACCGGATCTGTTCTTGAACGAGCCATTGCTGACCAGTTTCCGGCATTATTTAATGCCAATAATGATGAAGATGGAATAGACAGCAGAAGTGATGACAAAGGCCCGGAACCAGAAGCGCTGATTGTTGAGTTTATTGGGGGTGTTCCTTATGCATTTGTTGGTCTGGAGCGTGCATCATTAATTGCTATCTTTGATCTAAGCTGGCCAGAAAAACCAAAGCTTGTGCAATTATTTGGTAATCGGGTCAGTGGTGCCAATTCGGCAAAATCACTCAAAGATGATGACGAATTTGTTGTAAGACCTGGCCTGGATCTTGGCCCAGAAAGCCTTGAATATATTCCGGCTCATCAAAGCCCGAATGGCAAGCCATTATTGGCGGTTGCCAACGAAGTCAGTGGTACAACAACTTTGTATACCATTGAGTTACATTATTAATACCAGCTTACATCAGTATCATTTGGTCACCCCGGAATCATCGGGGTGACTTTTTTATCTTGCACAAAGTCTTCGAACCTTCAAGACTTCCTGAATTTCAATTAAATTGAATATTTAATACAAAGATGTCTGCAACTCTTCAAGCGACACTTTAACCTCAGGTAGTGACTGATCTGCGACTGGGTCCTGAAATTTCTCACATGACCAACCCCAGGATTCCTGCTTCTGAATAAACTCATCCGCTTTTGTTTCACAAAAACCTGCTTCAGACTGAGCACTCCATAATATTTGCTCACCTTGACCTTTATCGTATCTGACTTCACAGGGCACGGATTGTTGTTCATTATGATAGGTAATTTTAATCAGTCGCTTTTCACCATGATTATCACAAACATAATTTTCACTTGCGGAAACGTTGAATGCTGCAGCCAGGAAAACGAGCAGCAAAATAGAAGGTATTGATTTCATAATCCAATCACTCCAGATAATGTGAATGAGATCACATTGTTGCTTTATTAAGCACTAGAGGATAGGACCAAATATACCGTTCATACATTGGAAATTACGTTTCAGATAGTTTACACACGCCACCACTAGCAGAAGCAGTCTCAAAACCTGTGTGCTTATCGAATGGAGATAAATCTATTTAGCCTGCACCCGGATTACTTTTAAGTGCCACAAAAAGTTTTATATTCACCAAATTCCCTGGGTGCCGGCTGAGTATATTCATCCCTGCCTGACTGATATTCGTAAGGATTACTTAAGACTTCCAGCAATATTTCAAATTTATTGTAATCTTCATTCGACATTGCCTGCTGGATGGCTTCTTCAACTTTGTGGTTGCGAGGAATATAGACAGGATTCACCCGGTCCATCAAGGAAACTTTCTCTTCTATAGTAAGCGACTCATCTCGGCATCTTGCATGCCAGCGATTTAACCATTCTTCAAACTTCAGTACGTTTGAAAAATGGTTATGAGCAGCCTCATTGTCACCTGCAAGAACTTTGGAAAGATTCCTAAAGAACGATGTGTAATCAACATGGTACTCATGCATGATGGCAAGCAAGTCATTTATCAATTCCAGATCATTTTCCTCTGCATTCCTGATACCCAGTTTTAACCCCATGCCTTGCAACCATTGATTGCTGTACTTTTTGGGAAACTCATTCAAGACATTCGTGGCTAATTCAATGGCGTGATCCTGATTCGGATGAATTAACGCTAATAGGGTTTCAGCCAATCGTGCAAGATTCCACTGACCAATTGACGGTTGATTATGTAATGCATAGCGTCCCTGCCTGTCGATAGAACTGTATACTGCAGACGGATTGTAAGCATCTATGAATGCACAGGGGCCATAATCAATTGTTTCACCGGATATGGCCATATTGTCGGTATTCATAACACCGTGTACAAAGCCTATTAACATCCATTTAGATATCAACGAAGCCTGTGCATCACACACGGCTTCCAGTAAGTTTAAATACGGATTATCCCGCTCTTTTAGATCTGGATAGTGTCGTTCAATTGTGTAGTCCGCGAGTTGGCGTACTTTATCTATTTCTCCACGCGATGCGAAAAACTGAAAAGTACCGATTCGAATATGACTGGCGGCAACCCGCGTGAATACGGCTCCTGGTATCGGTGTCTCCCGCATAATCTGTTCTCCGGTGGTAACAGCAGCTAACGCACGGGTAGTTGGCACACCCAGCGCATGCATTGCTTCACTTAACAGATATTCGCGCAATACAGGCCCCACACCTGCTTTACCATCACCGCCACGCGAGTAAGGCGTACGACCAGACCCCTTTAACTGAATATCAAAACGCTGGCCATTTTTATCCACTACTTCACCTAGCAAGAGAGCACGCCCATCCCCCAGTTGAGGAGAGAACCCACCAAACTGATGGCCTGCATATACTTGAGCTAAAGGTGAGGAACCATCTGGCAACTCATTACCAGAAAAGATTTTTAGTTGTTCATTCGACGATAGATGATCCACATCCAGGTTGAGTTGAGTGGCGAGCGTATTATTAAACCTGATTAACCTGGGTGCTGGCACAACGGCACTATGACATGAGCTGTAAAACCCTTCCATTTGGCGGGCATAGCTATTATCGAAATTGAATAACATGTATTTGAGGTCTTGTTTAAATTTGAAAGGTTAACTTATTAAACAAACTATGATGAGCGATCATATTTAATGATAATCGCCAAATAAATATTGCATGGATAGCTAAGATATAATCACAATTTTCATCATAAGTTATAGTGATTATATCTGATTATACAGGCAGGATAAATAAAACTTTAATTAACACGTGCAATGCATGACATTTTAATTGTCGTATAGACAGTTACCAGGAAAACAGTTCACATAGAATGACTAATGCATATAAACATTTACGCAAACTAAATTCTTCACTTATGTCATATAATTTTTAATTCTTTGCTCTTTTTCTCTTACTAACGGTATAACCTTTTCTCCAAACTCAATCAGCTCAGTTTCGTAATGGAGAAAGCCGCAAAGAATAACTTTAACGCCAAGATTTTTTAATTGGATAATTCGGTCAGAAACGGATTCTGGCGTTCCAATTAATCCCGTTTTGAACCCATCATTATATTGCACTAAATCTTCAAAGGTAGAGTTTACCCACATGCCCTCACCTTCCATTGTTTCTCTTCCTGCATGACGCACATCATCACCGAACTTTTTTACTGCATCAACATCGGCATGAATAATAATATCTCTAAGTGTTTCAGATGCTTCAGACATAGTATCTCTTATAATACAAAATCCATTTGCACCAAATTTTAATTCGCTCGGATCTCTGCCACTTTCTACTGCACTCAATCTGGAATCTTCGATTATTTCCGAAAAACCTTTATTTGTATTCCCGTTCATTAACAGGCAGTCTGCTACACGTCCTGCCATTCTGCGTGCATCTTTAGAATTACCTCCCTGAAATACGACAGGCCTGTGTAATGGTTTTGGTAACATTGGTGCGTTATTGACTTGATAAAAGTTTCCATGGAATGAGAACTCATCTTCTGTCCACATACCTTTTAGCACTCTTACAAACTCTTCAGAACGACGATACCGTTCACTATGCTCCAGCCAGGGTAGACCGTATCCAGTAAACTCACTCTTAAACCATCCACTTGCAATATTTATTGATGCTCTTCCCTGGCTACAAACATCAAGTGACGCCTGCATTTTTGCTACAACTGCCGGATGCCATAACCCAGGATGCACTGCAGTAATCGCTTCCAGTTTCTTTGTGTTCTGCAGAATGATATTTGAAATCGTAAATGCATCGTGCTGGTGATCAGCGCCATAACTTGCAAACCATCGCGTTTGCGCCAACGCGGTGATGAATCCCGCTTTTTCAGCATACTTTGCATAACGAATATTTGCTTCGGGTGTCCAGTCAGTATTCATAGGCAATGAACTGATAACTAATCCACCGGACATATTTGGAACCCAGTAGGCAAATTCAATTTGATCAGACTCAAACCAAGCAGATGACTTTAGTCTGTTTTCTATATTAGGTAGCAGCTTATTTACTTGCGTCATTACTCTTACCGCACATTAGCTTTGTAATACATTTGAAAAAGATATCCAACTCCATGAGTGATATTGAAATACTATTAGTGAATTCAGAATGCGGTCGTTTTTTTTCATTATTAAAGAAAAGTGCATGATCTATGCCATAAGCATTCATGATTAAAATGCTTGCAAATAAGGGTTATATGCAAGTTTTAATGAGATCGGGTTGTGAGTGAAGTTACAAAAAGAAACTCGTTTCTTTTTGATACATGTATATCAGTATATATTTTCAAATATCAAAGAAATATAAATTTAGCGACAGCTTAATTAAGTTTGATTTTCTGAGTTAACATTCAGTCATTGTAGTTAAAATTTTATAGCTGCTTTCTTTGCTTAACTTACGAAACGTGAAATGACTCTAATACTCTACAATTAAGTTCTACAACTTATTCGCAGCATCAATCTCACCTATTAAATACATTTATAATAGATGCAGGAAAAATATCGGGCTAATAGAATTTTGATAAAGAGGCCTCATAATTATAATGACAATTTTATTAAATAGTATAATATGCAAAGTTATGCACATACTTAAACTATGTACGATGAAATATATACTCCCTCAATATGTAATTAGCTGCTTGTATGGGATTTCTATCAAATTATAGTATTAAATTTGAAGTGCCTGATGTGGGTATCGTCATTATTGATGATACTGACCAGGCAATTTGCGATCTTGTGCATGAAAAAAATAACGAACTGAAAAATATGTGTCCTGAAATTCTGCGTCGTTTACCCCAGTTCAATATAGAAAAATTTAAAATTCAGAATAATTCATATGGAATAGCCACATGGCATGATGAATATCCTGACCATGATTTGTATGTCACCCAGTGCAAACGATATATTTTTTTCCAATATGGTCCCCTTTATACAGCAGGATTTATTCTGCACCGTGATGGGTCGATTGTTCATGCTACGGATAGTGATTTAAGAGAGTATAAATAGTGCTTAAAACTATATATCTCTATGGTCAGCGCACTAAATGTGTGCTATAAAATGTATTAGTTATTTATTATTTTTTAATATACGAATTAAAAATGTTCAAGATATATCATGCTAGCTCGTGCACCAAAATCGAAAATGAAAGACTATCAATGGCAGGATAGGGTTAAAGAGCGAATGATTGAAATTGGCGTCACTCAATCTGAGCTTGCCAACCAGCTTGGCATAACACAAGGGGCTGTATCCAGTATATTAAACGGAAATACAGACCCCAAGCTTGAAACATTTTGCGCAATGTGTCAGGCGCTATCACTTTCAGCTGACTGGCTACTCTTTGACGAATTAAAGCCTAAATCGTCAGACAATATCTCTAAAAGCGCCTATAAAGTAGCATTAGCCTGGCAACGTCTACCACATAACTACAAACGTGATATTGAACGTGCAATCGATATCCTCACCCTTAAGTAAATCGTAATAATTCAGGCTAAGTGCTCTTATCTGACTACCTGATTGCTATTACTATCAATCACCATCGTCCAGCAGGTTTTCTCTTAAAGTGTTACCTCTGTATTCAGTACGTAACAGTCCTCTCTTCTGCATTTCCGGTGTCACAAGATCAGCAAAGTCCTCAAAGCATGTAGGTGTTGGAGTCGCTGCCAGCATAAATCCATCCGCACCTGCATCCATGTAAACTTCCATTTGATCAACCACATCCTGTGGCGTACCGATTGCTCGTGGCATCCCCATGCCTTGCGCATAGATTAAGGCGGCTTCCTTAACTGTCACTGGGCCACCTCCTTTTGCATATATGATAGATTCAAACAATCCCTGAATACCTGGTATTTCAATATTCTGTACAACGTCATCCAGATTGTAAGTTGAAAAATCAGGACCAAAGTGACCGGATATCCATGCAAGTGCTCCTTCAAGAGGAATATGTGACATGATACGTTCGTATTTTTCTTCTGCCTCTGAACGGGTTGGCGCAACAATTACCTGCAATCCATAGATTTTCTTAACACTATTGGCCGGTCGTTTGAAATTGGTGTAACAACGCTCTTCAAGATCATCTGCATATTCTTTCATTCTTTCAACATTGGGATGTACTGCAAAGATTGCTTCAGCATGCTTTGCTGCAAAGTCACGTCCACGCGGTGAAGAACCTGCCTGCCAGAAGACTGGTTGTACCTGAGGTGACCGTGCAACGAAATGACGGCCTTTGCATTTAAAAAATTCACCTTCAAAATCAATTTCACGAACTTTATCGGGGTCTGCGTATATACCTGATTCACGATCAGCAATGACAGATCCCTCTTCCCATGAATTCCATAACATTTTGCATAAATCGATATACTCTTCCATTTTTTCATATCGACGCTCACGGTTAGTCATTTCAGCACCGTATGCATCCCATTCACTTTTTGAGTATGAACTTACAATATTCCATGCAACCCGACCTTTAGTTAAATGATCCAGACTGGATAAGTGTCGACACATTGCATATGGATGCACAAATGCAGTAGATAAAGTGACACCTACGCCCAAGTGCTTTGTTGCATGCCCTATAATTGGAACAATCGTGGATGGCTCATGAACAGGACACTGCACTGCATAACGAATAGTGTCATCTGAACTTTGCTTGTAGTTATTGTATGGAGCGAGTTCATCCGCTATGAACATGGCATCAAACTTTCCTCTTTCCATAGTCCTTGCCATATGCACCCAGTATTCTGGTTCAGCGTAATTCCAGCCACGTTTATCAGTATGATTACGCCACATCCCAGTTGCGTGACTATTGACACCATGCTGCACAAACCCTAATAAATGTGCATGCTTCTTTTTCTTCATTTTAAATCCAGGCTTTCTGACTGGATTTGTTTTCGAGATATCCAGCAATTCTTTTGCGAAATCTCTAGCAACCACTTCGGCATCTTTGCCTTTGGGTAGATTTTTCATTGTCCAGTTACTCTTTCCTTTAGCCATGACATTACTCCTCTAAGGTAATTAAATTGTTGTCTCTCGTAGTTACTATTAACATGTAATTTTTCATTATCCTTTTATGTACTTATATGACCTTCATTCTTTCTATCGATAACTCTGGCAAGATTTTCTCACCGAATTCAACAGTATCATTCAGCATGTCTTCAAACTGGCACAGCAATATATCAATGCCGTGATTTTTTAACTGGTGTATTTTTTCAAGAATTGTTTGTTTACTTCCGATCAAACAGGCATCAAATCCGCAATTTGAATCCACCAATTGTTCATCTGTTAACCCTTTCCACATATCTGCACCTGATACATCCATCTCTTCTCTAAATTTATCAATTAAATTTTGTTGCCTATTGTTAATAATAGCCTGGTGCCTTGCTTTAGCCTCTTCATCAGAATCACGCATAATGATAAAAACACTCATTGCGATTTTTGATTTTCGATTATATTTTTTTTCTACATCGCGCAGACTAATGATTGTTTTTTTCAATTCCTCATCTGACATGCTATCTATAAAGTAAACATCCCCATACCTGGCAACCATTTTTTTTGCATTCATTGACTGACCACTAATCCAGACAGGTATCTCTCCGTCGTTATGATCACCCATTGCGACTATTGCGTTATCTAACGTGTAATAATCTCCATCAAAATTTACGGGCAGTCCAGACCATAATTTTTTGATACACTCTGTAAACTCACACGCTCTTTCATAACGCTTATCATGAGTTAGATAAGCTATTCCATATTGCTGAAACTCTCTTTGCATCCAGCCACACACAATATTCACGGACAATCTGCCTTCACATACATGATTCACCCCTTGGGCTAGCCTTGCCAATGAAAATGGAGTATGAAAGCCGGGCTTAACAGCAACAACGAGTTCGATTTTTTTTGACACAGATGCAAGCGCTGAAGCGTATGCCCAGGCATCCGCCACTTCGCATTCCTCACCGTATACAACATTGAGATAGTTTTCTGAAAAATAAATATAATCATAGTCATACTCCTCAGCTTTACTCGCAATGGCCTGGCATATTTTGAATGTTGGCCTGTACTTATGCCCCTTCACTCGCAACCACCCTCCATACACAGGCATCCAAATCCCTATTTTCATCCTAATTATCGCCAGTTAAAAAACGCTTATTAACCTCATATTATAAAATTCGCATACAGTGATTTTTATAATCCCCAGTCATCGCAATAACCTTAGTTTTTCTTTCTCATGTTCCTTTCATAGAAGAATGCAAACCCAACCATTCCAGCAGTGACAATTGCGAGTAACGGCCCAAGATATATAAACATTGGATTTACACCCGCCAGTGCAATAATTACTGCTGATGCTATGACTGCGCATAAAATGCTTATCGTGTAATTGCTATCTTCATAGTCCGTCACCTCATCATTTGACGCGGAATCTGCAAAGGCCTGCTTAATTCCTACGACGTAACCTGCTACAAACAGTATCGTGGCTATTGCCCCAATAATTAAAAAGAACAAACTTATTCCTGACATGTCATTTCTCCTAAAGTAGTAAATTTCTATTTATCTGCATTTACTTTGAAACCAAGTTAATCAGTATGGAGATAATCAGATACTTTTATGCACTAATTCTTCATCACTAGTGTCTTCGCGCAATGTGCTCATATCAAATTTCTGCGGCTTGATAATTGCTCCAATCACCACCACACCAGCACTGATTGCCAGTATTGAAAAAGTACCAATCATTTCTCCATATACTTCTCGTATTGGCATACCTATGAGAATCGATAGTGCTATCCCGCCAACAAATCCGATTGTATTTGTTCTATTCCAAACAATGGCAAGCACGAGCGGAAGTAATATCGATGTTTTAAGTGCATAGGTTGTCAGCACCAGAGTAGTGAAATCAGCACCCGTCAGCACTATGATTCCTGCGATGATACCGCCCAGGAGCATTCCAAATCTGGTAATGTAAAAAAGTGCACTTTCTTGTGTATTTGGTGCAAATCTCTTGACTATATCGACAGCAACAATTGAAGATAATGCTGAACTCGCTCCATCAATTGTTGAATAGCATGCCGCTAGAATCACCAACACATAAGCTATCACCAGCACAGTGGGTAATCCTATATGGGATACAACATAAGGACCTACAGCTACAATGTCGCCGCCCAGTTCTTCAGGGGTAAGTCCAAACCCAAGGCCGACTAAACCAAGCATGCCTAAACAGATAGGAATAGGATAGAATAGTGCCCCACCCCATAAAAATGTACGCGTTACCTGTTCTTTGCGTACAGCCCATACTTTTTGCCAAAACGTCTGATCTGCAACAACTGCGGCTAACAGCCCAAATGCAAGTGTGATTCCAAATCCTGCTGCTGCATCAGCTTCAAAAACAGAAAGGTTTGTGGAATCAGCTTTTTTTACGGCTTCAAATACGGTTGCTGCACCACCGTCGATAGCTGCAAATACTGCCACAACTACGATGGCGGCCGGCACCGTAATCATCCAGGTGTTGAACGTTCCGGTCATCACACTTGTCCAAAGCCCTCCAAAAAACACATAGGTCATGACAATACCTACGGTGGCTATGACGACAATTTGCCAGTCAATAGGGAAAACCGTGGACATTACGACTGAGGTACCTTTTATATTGATCAGTATTTCCAGCAAAATACCGAATATCATTGTGACCGTAACGGTTCCTGCGGCGACTTTTGAATTACTGAATCTGGTATGCGCAAACTGACTAATTGTGTAACCATCTGGCATTCTCCTTCTCAGTATTCTTGCCAGGGGTACCATTGCCATAATCGCTAAACCATTTGGAACAACAAACCAGAACAATCCAGACAGACCCCACTGATATGTCATCGCTGAACTCATCATCACAGCCATCGCCCACGTCCAGACTGATATGACTGAACCGACACCAAAACCAAGCCCTACTTTCCGGTTTGATATGATGAAGTCATGTGTCGTTCTTATTAAAACCAACTTAATGACAAATGCCAGAATCAGAAAAAGTACTCCGGCTCCTATCATTAATCCAAACCCTAACGTCGGTGTTAACCCTGGTGATATTTCTAATATAGATTTATCCATATACATAACTCCCCAATATTTTTGATTTAGACTGCTAATAAGCAGGTATTAGTTACATCT